>Ga0070665_100002399_pt1 | contig 20669 bp, 19 predicted proteins | sample KBSS13metaG_FD_65862 | JGI IMG/M metagenome (GOLD analysis project Ga0070665, IMG submission 65862) | Switchgrass rhizosphere microbial communities from Kellogg Biological Station, Michigan, USA - KBS S1-3 metaG | ecosystem: Host-associated > Plants > Roots > Rhizosphere > Soil ...
CCTTCCCGAATGACCTCGGCAGCGAGACGCGAGCCGGCCTCCGCCGCCTGGAATATCACCGTCGCATGACGACCTACCGCGGCCGCCGAGCGCATTTCGGACAAGGAGCTGCCCAATCGGGGGATTGAAGGAACCTGCAGCGCGTCGAACATCGACTCGACCAGAGGCTCGCCTCGGCCGCCACCCGCGTCGAAGTGACGGGACACGGCGCGCACAGCTTCGCGCACCAGACCGGCTGCACTGCCTTCGTCGCCGACGATCCAACCCCAACCACCGACAACGAGCATCTTGTCCGGCGTCGGCCGGCACACCGCGATTGAACCGGTGCCGGCTACCACCCCGATCTGGCCTGTAAAGCCCAGCGCGAGAGGCATCAGTTCGGCATCGTTGACCACAGCAAGAGGCGTCTGCGTGTTCGCCGACAATGCCGCCTGGAAGGCCTCACACTCTTCGGCATCGTCACAGCCATGCGCGCCCACGCCTATGGCTGCCAACGGCTCCTCCTCAACGAGGCTTGCCACGAGCTTCAGCAAGCGGGCAGCATCCACGTTCCAGTCGCGCGTTCTCCACTCGCTGCTTGAAACCACCAGGTCGCGGGCTGGGCCGCCTTGCACGGGGATGGCGCGTACATGTGTCTTGGTGCCGCCGATGTCGATCCCGACAATCACGGCGTTGTCGCTTGCATGTCGGTTCATTGCTGAGATCCGCCCTGGCTGCGAATCCGGCGACCGTCCTTGGCGAACAGGAGCGCCCGGCGCACATCCGCCACGGCCCGGAACGATCCGCCGATCGCGGCCGGATTCCGTCCTGCTCGAACGGTCACCGGTGTGCCGTCTGTCAGAACCATATGCAGGAAGCTTTCCGAACCAAGTTCCTCGATCAGGGTGACCTTCCCCTCCAGCACGAGGCCGCTCTCCGGCCGAGGCGCCCCCGGCGGCAGCGGCGTGAGATGTTCGGGCCTCAGGCCAAACTCGACCTCGCCGGCAAAGCCCGGCACGGATAGCGGCAGCACCGTCTCAGCCTCGCCTCCAATACCGGTGGCACGCAGGCTCTCCGACGAGGACTGGACGATGCGGGCGGGCAGGAAGTTCATCTTGGGCGAACCGACGAAGCCGGCGACAAACCGGTTGTCCGGATCGTCATAGATCTCCAGGGGATCGCCGACCTGCTGCACCCGGCCGCCATTCATCACGACCATCCGGTCGGCCAGCGTCATGGCTTCGACCTGATCGTGGGTAACGTAGATCATCGTTGTGCCGAGGCGGCTGTGCAGCTCCATAAGTTCCGCGCGCATCTGCACCCGCAATTCGGCATCCAAGTTCGACAACGGCTCGTCAAACAGGAACACGCGCGGCTCGCGCACAATGGCGCGGCCAATGGCGACGCGCTGCTTCTGACCACCGGAGAGTTGCCCCGGCTTGCGCTCCAGTAATTTGTCCAGGCGCAGGATCGCCGCAGCTTCCCGCACCTTCGCCAGGATCACATCGCGTGGCCGGTGCGCCATGCGCAGGCCGAACGACACGTTCTGGAAGGTCGTCATATGCGGATAGAGTGCGTAGGACTGGAACACCATCGCCGTTCCGCGCTGTGCCGGCTCGACGTCGTTGACGATCTCGCCGTCGATGGAGATCGTACCCGAGGTGATCCCCTCCAAGCCTGAAATCATGCGCAGCAACGTGGATTTCCCGCAGCCCGAAGGACCGACGAAAACGACAAACTCGCCGCGCTCGATGGACAGGTTGACGTCGTTGAGGACGGCAAGCCTGCCGAAGACCTTCGAGACCGAGGAGATATCGAGGAATGCCATGGTGTTCTCCGGTCAGCCCTTGGTTCCCGATGTCGCAATGCCTTCCACGATCTTGCGCTGGAAGATCAGGAAGAAGAGCAGCGGAGGGATCGCCGCCAGAAGGTTGGCGGTCATGACCATGTCGACGGTCTGGTGCGACAGCGGCGAGTTGAACATGCCCACCACTTGGCCGACGGTGTACATCTCGGGCTTCGTCCCGATGATCAGCGGCCACATGTAGTTGCCCCAGGTCTGCATGAACGTCAGGATCGCAAGAGTGACCAGGGCGTTGCGGCACAGCGGCAACGCAACATGCCAGTAGATCTGGGTGTGGCTGGCCCCGTCCAGTCGCGCAGCCTCGATCATCTCCTTGGGGATTGCGCGCATGAACTGCACGAGCATGAACAGGCCGAAGGCGGATGCGACCCCTGGGATCACCAGTCCGCGCATCGTGTTCACCCAGCCCAGTTGAGACGTCAGCAGATAGGTCGGGATGATGGTGACGGCCGTCGGCACCATCAGCGACAGCATGACGATGCCAAACAGCAGATTGCGCCCCGGAAATTCGAACAGCGCGAACTCGAAGGCGCCGAGCGATCCGATCAACAGCACGCCGGCAATGGTCAGTACCGCGTAGAGCACCGAGACAGTGTAGGCTCGCAGATAATCGGTCTCGGTCAGGATCAGGCCGATCTTCTCCATGCCCGCAGGGATCGACGTCGGCCAAAGCCGCGGATTGAGCGACACGGGCTCGCCGGGCAGTGCAAAAACCACGTTGATCATCCACCAGATCGGGAAGAGCGCGATGCCGGCGACGGCCAGGGCGATTGCCCACTTCAACACGACCCAGATCGAGATGCGGCGGAGGGACGGAACGCTCATGCCCATCCTCTCCAGCGGCGCAGTCCGAACATGGCGGCGGTGAGGATCACGATGGTGACCGTCAGCAGGAAGCCGTAGGCGGCTGCCTCGCCAAAGCGGACGCTGCCGAACGCCCGGCCCATCATGTCCATCACCGGGAAGAGCAAGGCATTGCGCCGCCCGCCATAGCTGGTGAAGGAAGATCCCGTAAGCAACCACGGCTTGTCGAACACCTGCATGGCCGAGATCAGGCCGTAGGTGACGACGAAAAACAGCACCGGCCCCAGCATGGGAATGGTGATGTGGACGATCTGCTGCCACTTGTTGGCGCCATCCAGCCGCGCCGCTTCGTAGAGCTCGGCCGGAATGTTCTTCAGCCCGGCCAGGATGATGACCATGTTGAAGCCCGCCGAAACCCAGACGTCCACGGCGATCAGCGCATAGAGCATTGTGCCGGTGTCGTTCAGGAAATTGACGGACGGCGCGCCGAACCAGCCGAGGATCATGTTCAGCAGGCCGAAGTTCGGCGCATAGATCCAGCGCCAGATGGTAGCGGCCAGGAATGCCGGCAGCACGACCGGCAGAAAGTATGCATTGCGAAAGAAGTTGGCCCAGCGCCCGGTGAAGCTGTCGACCAACAGCGCAAGACCGAGCGCTACGAGGATGCCCAGCGGCACGGTGATGGCGACATAAGTCAGGAGATTGCGCATCGCGGTTGCGAAGTCGCGCGAGACCACGATCTTCTGATAGTTGGCGAGGCCGACATAGGCCGGCGGCTTCACGCCGTTCCAGTCGTGGAAGCTGTAATAGAAGCCGCTCAGGATCGGATAGAGGAAGAACGCCGCAAAGAGGATCATGAACGGCGCGATCATCAGGTAATGCGGCAGGTAGCGGCGAACGGACATGGACGCTCCGGTTCAAGCCTGCGGCCGGCAAAGACCGGCCACAGGCAGACCTAAAGTGTGGCGGCTACTTGGCCAGGCAGTCGTTCAGCTGCGAGATCATCTCCTTGGCTCCCTCCTCCGGCGTTGAGCTGCCATCGGCGGTGGCGGAGGCAATGTCGATGACAGTCGAGTTGTAACAGCTCGGCACTGAATCCACGAAATAAGGCGCCGCGACATCCATCGCGCCGTGGGCGGCGTCGACCGAGACCTTGATCAGAGGAAGCGCTGCGACATCCGGATCGGCCATCGCGGCAGCATTGGCGTTGTAGCGCGACAGGAGCTTAGCCCAGCGCGCCATCTGCGCCTTCTCGGTGATGTAGGCCGCAAACTCGAAAGCCAGATCGGCATGCGGCCCTGGCGCGACGCCGACGATTTCGTAGCTGCGGATGCCGCCGGTCTTTCCGGCCTCATCGCCAGGGATCAGCACGAAGTCGTATTTCAGCCCGCTGGCCTTGGCCGCCTCCTCGTAGGTCGGATTGACCCATGGGCCGATCGTGTGGAAAGCGAGCTGGTTCGATATGAACAGATCCTTCGTCGCTTGGTCATTGCGGCTGGTACCGCTGCCGAGCGGCTTCATGTCGACGAATTTCTGCAGCACCTTGGTCATCGTCGCCGGATCGATTCTGGTCTTGCGATTTGCCCAGTCGAAGCCCCAGCTGTCGGTTCCGCCCGACGTCGCATAAATCTCGGCGATCGAATTGAAGACCAGCGTCTCGTCCGGGATCGCGAACATCCCGGCATCCTTCACCTGCTTCATCTGCGCGAACCATTCGTCCCAGGTCGCCGGCGGCTTGGTCGTATCGATGCCGGCCTTCTCGAGCACCGTCAGATTGCGGAACAACAACGAGCCGAAACCGGTGTAGGGCAGGCAGTAGAGCTCATCCGGCTTGGGCATGCAGCTCTTCAGCGCGTCCTGGTCGAACTGCGCCCGGAATTCCTCGGGCATGGCCATCCACTTGGAATACATGTTGTCGAGCGCCCCTATCTCGACCAGCTGGGCGCCGACGGACTGCGCGTTCATGAAGACGTCTGGCAGGTTGCCGCTTGCGGCGCCGGCAACCTGGCCGGCGGTGAGGTCGTCATCGCCCTTGCCGACGATCTCGATCGTCACGCCCGGATGCTTGGCGGTGAATTCCTTGATGAACTCCTGCTGGAGGGCCAGCGCATCGCCTTGCCCGAAGTCGGAATAGACCCAGTACTGGAGCGTGATGTCCTCGGCCACGGCCGGGCCGGACGTCCCCAGCGCGAACAGTACGGCAAGTCCGGCCACGCCGAACCGCAATTTGTCGAGCGTCTTCATTTTTCCTCCCTTAATGCCTTCTCGAGGCATCGTGCATTAGTTAGGCAGCCTAACTAATAAGCTGCAAGGGCAAACGTCAAGCCATTTCGTGTGTGGATTGAAGAGTAGGTGGCGGAGGGCTTGCTACTCTTCGCCGAGGATCGCGGGCAACGTGGCTTCGATAGCCAGGCGCTCGATCCCAAGAACGGTTGCATCCGCGCCCAGGAGCGTATTGCGGATGTCCACCGGATAGGCGAGGCGGCCGGCGGTCTCGCGCACGATCGGCAAAAGCAGGGGCGAAGCGCCCAGCCCGCCGCCGAGAACGATCAGCCCCGGATCGACCACGCTGACGCATGTCGCAATGATGGCGCCGATATCCGAAGCGTGTCGGGCGACATGAGCTGCAGCGTCGGGATGACCTCTTTGCGCCAGCGCAAGGAGCTCGGTGGTATCGGTCGGCGCCGGTGTGTCCGATGCCCGCCAGTTCGACTGAACGCGCGCAAGAAAGGCCTCGTTGCCAAGATAGTGCTCGGCTTCTCCCGGTAGCGGCTCGGCTCCCGGGGCGAACGGGAAGCTCAGATGGCCAATTTCGCCAGCCGCCCCGTTGCGGCCGCGCACCAGTTGGTCGTTAAGGACCAGTCCCATGCCGATCTTCAGGCCTATCTGCACGTAGGCGAAGCTGGCGATGCCTCGGGCGACGCCGTAGTGCCGTTCGGCCATCGCGGCACAATTGACGTTGTTCTCCAGCACCAGTGTAACGCCGGCCGGCGGCGTGAAGGCGCTGAACACGACCTCTTGCCGGCTGCCCGCGACGTCGCCTTCCGGCCCGACGACGCGGGTTGGCACGGCAATGCCGATGCCACGCAGCGGCCCCCAGGAACCGTCAGCCGCTGCCCGCACGGTGGCGAATTCGGAGGCCACGACACGGCTCACTTCTTCGTTGATTGTCAGTTGCCTTGCAGAAAGGCGCAGCACCCTATTTGCCAGCGGCCTGCGGTCGAGAGTCGAGGCCCTCAGCCGAACGTGCGTCGCACCGGCATCGATCGCGACGACGTGGCCGGCGCCTGCTCCGACCCTGTATTGGGCGGCGCTTCGTCCAAGAGGTCCCTGGATCGCACCGACCATCTCGGCATAGCCGAGCTGTTCAAGTTCGGCGATTGCCGCCGACATCGTCGGGCGCGACAGATTGAGAGACGTGCCGATCTGCGGCCTGGTCGACGGGCCATCTTCGACCAGTCGCCGGAACACCGCGCGAGCGCTCCCGGTCAGAACCGGTCTATCCGAGGCGGCGGCTGGGTGCCCCAAGAGATTGCTCAATCAACTGCGAGGGATGTAGGCATGGAGAAAAACGATTGGGCTGCTTCTGTCATAGTGCTGGAAAGATGAGATCCGGCTTTCACGTTTTGGGTCTTCGGTTGAGCGAAATCGGATCGGCTTGTAACAGCTTCCTGTCGGCGACTAAAGCCGCCCACAGGTGCTGCCGCCCGATTGAGCAAGGTCTCCACAGGACCTCCATCGAAGAGGCGTGCGACCAGTGTCACGCCGCCAGGAAGTTGTCGATCCGGTAAGACCATCTTTACCATAAGACGGCATTCTCACGGTCATGCGGCAATGTGAGCGAGTACCGCACCCTCGTGCATAGCATGGCCGCCGCCCATTGCCCGGGTGGCGGCCGTCAGCCGCCCAGGCATCGAGATGATCTCGAAGTCTCAGCGCGACGGCATGAGGACGCTATGGATAAGACCACCAAGATTGTCGATGACCCCGCCGTGCGGGAGATCTACTCAAATCGCATTGCAGCGGCTTCGTATGATGGCGCGGTAGTAACCGTTGCCTTCGCATGCATGCGCAACGTACCTGAGCGCATCGGCGACACGGCCGAAGATGCCGACGCGGTGGTTAACAACCGATGGTGCATCCCCGAAACGGTGGCTGTTGAATTGCATGGAATTCTCGGCGCTGCGCTGGAGAAGATATTGGCGCGAAAGACTGCCGCCTCCGCCTCGCCGCACAAGCATGAGCAGGTGCTTGCAAAGAGCAAGCCAAACTAAGGCGAACTGGGCTTGGCCAGGGCTCGCGCGATGTGAGGCGCCAGCCTGGCCTCACAGAAGTGGTGGTATTCTACTCCTCCACCTTCGAGCTATCTTTGATCTATTGGGGAAAGTTTCCGTGCACAGTAGCTTTGCGGCGCGGCCCTGAATCTGGGAGGGGACCGTAGCGGCCGGCGCTGACATCATCCCTGCGCCCCAGGAGAGCGCCGGCCACTCAACTTTGCAAGCGAGCGCAGGCCTGCCGTAGCAGCAGTGAATGTGCTGCAGCCTTGTCAGATGTTCTTTCAGAAGTTGGACGCTCTGAGACGCCGCAGTAAGTTCGGCCTACAGGGCGCTCGCGCGCATCTCCAATTTGACCGCAACCACGCCAAGCGAACGGTCCGCATCGTCGCGAATTTTGATTTCAAACTCCCGAAGGGAGCCAGGGAGCATGTCGCCAACAATCGCTCCCAAGGTCTTCGCTGCCTCGTGCTTTGCTGCATCGATTCCATGCAATTCAGTCCCGTGATTGTCGGGAGTCACTTCACCGGAATCAAAAAAATCAAAGAAAAACTTGGGCATCACACACCCCTAAAAAGAGGAGCCACTACTGTCTAGCCGAAGCCACCAAGCCAAAATCCAGCGGCCTATTTACCCTCGACCCGATCGAGTTGTCGTGGATGAATTGTTGTTCGTCGGCTTTTTATCCACAGATTTACCCCGGGTCCAGGTGACCCTGGCAATCTCTGGAGATTTCCGTTCAACTGGATCGCAGCATTCTGTCGCAAACCCAAAGAACGACAAGCGCCATCCACGCTCGTTCAAAAACGGGCATAAGGGCTTAGCTGCACTTGCTCCTTAGCCAATTGGTTGATGATTGGCGGACAAGATACCTCACCCTTTTCTACACCGGTTTGTTGCTGACGCTTCCAGACTCGCCCTTTGGATAGCGCAGACTGACCGTGGCTTGGATGCGCGCAACGTCGCGAACGCTTTCCGCTAACCCTCTTTGGATTTGTCAACCCCCACGCTCACGTTACCAACGCAGTAGCGCACAAGGCCAACTTGCCTGAAGGCGCGTCCCACGATAGCTGTCAATCGCCAGGTCGAACTTGGCGTTCGCGAAGCAGCGTTGGGATTTAAATATAATGACCATTCTAGTCACTGGAGGAGCAGGGTTTATTGGAGCTAATTTCATATTATACTGCCTTGAGAGGGATTTAGGACCGGTCATCAATGTCGACAAACTGACCTACGCAGGAAATCTGAACAATCTTGACTCGGTCTCTGGCCGAGAAGGGTACATGTTTGTTAAATGCTCGATTGGCGACCAGGGCATTGTGGGTCAATTGTTGGCTAGCCACTCAGTCGATGCAATCGTAAATTTTGCGGCGGAAAGTCACGTCGATAGATCGATTTCGCATCCGGAAATCTTCGTCGAAAACAACGTGCTTGGAACACTCCGCTTATTGGAAACAACCAAAAATTACTACTCTTCTCTAGGCCTGGAGCAGAGAGAACGTTTTCGGTTTCTCCATATCTCAACGGATGAAGTGTTTGGAACCCTGCGAGCGGAAGATCCAGCATTTACTGAGGGGAGCCAATATCGCCCGAACAGCCCTTATGCGGCCAGCAAGGCGGCATCCGACCATATTGTCCGCGCCTATGGCGAAACCTATGGTCTGCCGGTCATCACGACCAATTGCTCCAACAACTACGGTCCTTATCAATTTCCGGAAAAGCTCATCCCGCTCATCATCCACAATGCGCTGCAGGGCAAGAATCTTCCGGTCTACGGCGACGGCAGGCAGGTCCGCGACTGGCTTTTCGTCGAGGATCACTGCAGCGCCATTCATAAGGTGCTGACTGCCGGGCGTATCGGCGAAAGCTACAACGTCGGCGGCAATAGCGAAAAGCAGAACATCGACGTCGTACACGCCATCTGCACTATTCTGGACAGCGAACGGCCGCGGGCCGATGGCCGGTCTTACGCCGAGCAGATAACCTTCGTGAAGGATCGCCCCGGTCATGACCGTCGATACGCGATCGATTCGAGCAAGGTAACGCGCGAGCTTGGATGGGCGCCTCGAGAGACTTTCGAAAGCGGTATCCGCAAAACCGTACGCTGGTATCTGGACAATCAGGCGTGGGTCGCAGACGTCACGAGCGGCGCATATCGTGAATGGGTGGCGAAACACTACGCATGAAGCTGTTGGTTCTGGGTCGGAACGGCCAGGTCGGCTGGGAGTTGGAGCGCTCGCTCGCTCCGCTCGGTGACGTCTTGGCGCTTTCTCGGGCGGATGGCGACCTGGAGGACATCGAGGCGCTGTTGCACCTCGTTCGGCGGGAGCGTCCGCAAGTGCTGGTAAACGCGACCGGCTATACTGCGGTCGACAGGGCGGAGGGCGAGCCCGATCGAGCCGACAAGGTCAATAGGGCAGCTGTCGACACGCTGGCCCGGTGGACCGCAACCACCGATGCCCTTTTCGTGCACTACTCTACCGACTATGTCTTCGACGGGCGCAAAGCCGCATCCTATGTCGAGTCCGACGATACCGCGCCACAATCCGTGTATGGGCGCACCAAGCGCGATGGCGAGGCTGCAATCACTGCCTCCGGGTGCCAGCACCTGATCTTCAGGACCAGCTGGGTGCATGCTGCGCGAGGAAGCAATTTTGTTCGCACTATCCTTCGTTTGGCGAAGGAGCGATCGGAACTGCGCATTGTGGCTGATCAATTCGGGGCACCGACAAGCGCAGAGCTGATCGCCGACATTACAGCCATTGCGATTGCGACGTTCACAAGACGGCAGGCCCCACTGCCCTCGGGAATCTATCATCTGACGGCCGGCGGAAAAACGAATTGGTACGACTTCGCCCGCTTCATCGTCTCGGAGGCGACGGAGCGAGGCGCTCGTTTACAAACCGCCGTTGATGCTGTCGTGCCAATCGAAGCTTCGCAGTACCCTACGGCGGCGACGCGTCCGGCGAACTCGATGCTCGATACCGGCAAACTGAGGGCAGCGCTCGGAATAAACCTGCCGGACTGGACTGTTCACGCGCGGCGCAGCGTCGCCGAACTTCTCGAAGGCACGATGGCATGACACGCAAAGGAATTATTCTGGCTGGCGGAGCGGGGACAAGGCTTCATCCCGCGACGCTCTCTGTCTCCAAGCAGCTCCTGCCTGTCTACGACAAGCCAATGATCTACTACCCGCTTACGACCCTGATGCTCGGCCACATCAGAGACATCCTCGTCATATCGACGCCGGAAGATACGCCGCGCTTTCAGCATCTTCTCGGCGATGGCAGCAGATGGGGGATGAACATCGACTATGCGGTGCAGCCGCGCCCCGAAGGCCTTGCTCAGGCGTTCACCATCGGCGCGGATTTCGTTGGCGGCAGTCCTTCAGCGCTCGTGCTGGGGGACAACATTTTCTTTGGCCACATGCTAAGCAACCTTCTAGTTCGTGCCGATGCGCGTGAGATCGGGGCGACGGTCTTCGCTTACCATGTCCAGGATCCTGGGCGATACGGCGTGGCCGAATTCGATAGTACCGGCAAGGTGCGTTCGATCGAAGAAAAACCGCAGAAACCCAAGTCCAATTTCGCGGTAACCGGCCTCTATTACTACGACTCCAAGGTAGTTGAACTTGCCCGCTCGCTTACCCCATCGCCGCGCGGAGAGCTCGAGATCACCGATCTCAACCAGAGATATCTTGATCTGGGCGAGCTTCACGTTGAGCAAATGGGGCGCGGCTATGCATGGCTCGACACCGGAACGCATGACTCACTGCTCGACGCAGGGCAATTCGTTGCGACAATCGAGAAACGCCAAGGTCAAAAGATCGCCTCTCCGGAGGAGATCGCGTGGCGCAACGGATGGATCGATAGCGAGCAGCTTTTGGCCTTGGCCAAACCACTTTCCAAGAGCGGATATGGCACCTACCTGATGCAACTGCCTTTGGAGCGCGACCCGTGAATGCGACCCGGTTGGCGATCTCCGATATCGTGCTCTTCGAGCCCAGGGTATTTGCCGATTCACGTGGCGCCTTCTTCGAGAGTTTCAATCAGCGCACATTCGAGGAAGCGACGGGTCTGTCGCCCAGTTTTGTGCAAGACAATCACTCCATTTCGGCAAAGGGGGTGTTGCGCGGGCTGCACTACCAGCTTCCCCCGCATGCGCAGGGGAAGCTGGTTCGCGTGATCGCTGGCGCGGTATTCGACGTAGCAGTCGACATCCGCGCCGGGTCGCCGACCTTTGGGCGCTGGGTCGGCGCCGAGCTGTCAGCCGCGAACCGTCGCCAGCTTTGGGTGCCGGAGGGCTTTGCGCACGGGTTCGTCGCCTTGGAGGACAACACAGAATTCCTCTACAAGACGACCAACTATTATGCGCCGGGCAGCGAGCGCTGCATCATCTGGAGCGATCCGGAAATTGGTGTCGAATGGGGAACCAGGGCGCCGATAGTCTCGGACAAAGACAAGCTCGGCCGCTTCCTCAGCGAAGCCGACGTTTCCGGGATATCACCGGGCTAAGCCTGGTCGCCAGAACCGCACAACAGCCGCATGCGTCGGTTGGAAGGACGCGGCTAGCGCGGCCTGGCTTGGGTCTCACAGCTAGCTAGTAGCGGCTCGTCGGGAACAGGTTGCGCTCTTGGAAATGGCGGAACTTGGCTGCCGCTTCGGTTCTGTTATGAGCGCCCAATTTGCTGATTATGTTATGCAGATGAATCTTGACTGTGTGCTCGGACAAACGAAATTCCGCGGCGATGGTTTTGTTCTGCATGCCGCGGGATACCATCTCAAGGATTTGGATTTCCCGCGCCGTCAGCTCCGCCATCTGTGGGCCGCTGTTACTTCTACTCACTGTTGCCGGCGTGGCGCCATGGCTCGACAGAACCGGACCAGCATCGCCAACCTTCCTCGCGTAGGAATGGTACATCCCAGGCGGAAAATACTCGCCGCCGCAGAGCATGAGCCGGATCACGGATAGCCACACATCCAGCCTGAGGTTCATCGGGAGGACACCCCGAACAAGCTGGAAGCTCAGGATCTCCGGAAAAGAGTAGGCCGGACTGAAGTCATCGCGTTCGATCACGGCGGTAAGCGCCTGCGGGTGCAGGCGCTTCAGCTCGGGCGACACTTGCTCGACCGCACCCATGAGAGGGGCGTCTACGAGGAGAAGCGATACCGGATGCTCAAATACCGTGCATGCGGCGCCGGCACTTTCGACTTGTTCGACGACAATCCACGGAAACTCCCGCTCGAGCGCATGGATGAGCCTGTCAGATATCGTCCCCGCAAGCGCAACGAACAGGACCACGCGTCTCGGTTCGTAGAGCCTTTCGGCCCTGCCGTTGCCGTTGACTTTGATCCCGCCTTCGTCGTCTCCGTCCACCAGTTGAGTCATGCATGCCACCCGCAGAAGTCGGACAATCCCGAGATCCCCATAGCCGATCCGGCCGATTGCAAGCCCGGATCGCATCGCAAGAACTTATCTCGGCAGATCGAGGGCTGCGACGGCACAATAGGGTTAGGGGCACGGCATACTGTATGCGACGGATGGAAGGCGGTGGCATCACCCTCATCCGAATGGACTAGACCGTTCGGCCAATCATTATCAATCGACTATCTGCAAAACCGGATCGCTATCCGCCCGCGGAGAAAAAGGGGATCGTACAAACACCGACAGTCCCCTGCGCGAAGGTGCCCAAAACGCGGTTCGATGCGATCCCAGGGTTGTCGCTTTCCCGCATTTCCGCAACCGTGGGCAGATGCTGGGTTTCGAATGGCCTCATGAGGCTTATCACCGTTGCTCAAGTTACCTCGAACCGGAGGCATAAGCTGTCGCAGGCAACTTGATATCGATTTGAGCTATGCTACCGCACCCGCCTAACCAATTTTGATGAAGTCAAAGTAGCGGCCTGCCCCTATCTCCGGGTTTGAATTAGCGGCTCACTCTGGATAGCTCTTGAGATCGATGCCAAGTGGGCGTGCAGCCGGCACGCTCGATGCGGGTGTTCCGCTCCCAATATAGCGACGGCATCTCGGCATGAAGTGGGGCAGTTGATGGTTCCGTCTAATAATACCGTCGTAACCAGGTTGCGCGATGTCCTGGCGGCGGGCGCGCTCGCCTTGATCGCCGCTTGTCTGTCGACGCCGGCCCAATCAGGCGGCTCCCAACTCGTACCACAGACGAAACTGCGCCTGAGCGTGATTCAATGGATGCCTACAAAAGGCGTCTATGAGCAGTGGCAAGCACTGAGCGGCGAGTTCGTGGTCACGCAGGACGGAACGATCGACCTTCCGGTGGTCGGTCCCGTCCCTGTTGGCGATTTTGACAATGCAGCCCTTGCCTCCGAGGTTGCCAAGCGGATCCAGACGAAAATCGGCCTGGTCCAGAAGCCTGAGGTGACCGTTGAAATAGTTGAATACCCGCCAATTTACGTCGTTGGAGACGTAACGACACCGGGAGAATACCGGTTTCGCGACGGTCTGACGGCTTTGCAGGCATTGGCCCTTGGCGGCGGCGTCTTCCGGTCGGAAAATGCCGCGACACGTTCGGGAGAGGAGATCAGGCTCGCAGGCGAACTGCAGGCAATTGGCACGGACATCGTCCGGAAGACAGCCAAGATTGCCCGACTTGAGGCAGAGATGGCCGGCGCGACCGAGATTAATTTTCCGTCGATCGCAGCTGAAGGCGTTCCTGCCAAGGTCGCCTCGGAAATATTCGACAGAGAAAAGATGATCTTTGTGGCACGCGCGAAAGAACTCGACCGTCAGACCAAATCGCTCGACGAATTGCGCGAGCTGCTTAACGCCGAGATCGACGTTCTCGGCGAGAAGATCAAAACTGCCGACACCAGCATCGAGCTATCGGAAAAAGAATTGGTGGGCGTTACCGGCCTTGTCGACAAGGGGATTGCTCTCGCCTCCCGGAAATCGGACCTGGAGCGCACGCTGTCCGGCTATCGCACCGACCGCCTCGATCAGGTGACAGCAGTCATGAGAGCGCGCCAGGGCTTCACGGAAGCGACGCGCAATCTGCAGGGCCTACGCGACAAGCAGCAGACCGAAGTCGCATCCGACCTTCAGCAAGAGGAGGCTGACCTGGAGCAGTTGATGCTCAGGAAGACCGTTAGACAGAGGCTGTTGTTTGATGCGCTCGGCTCGGTTTCGAAGGCCGGACAGCCTGGCCAGGATCAAACGGTGTCTTTCACGATCGTCAGACGGGACGGCGGAGAGCCGACAGCGATCGCGGCCACGGAATCGACTTCCTTGCTGCCAGGTGACGTGATCAAGGTGACACTCACCGCACCTGCCCAACAGTCCGAATTATCTCCGGCCACCCTTGGTTCGATCGCTGCGGCGGACGGAACGCTCGAGGAGTCGAGCCGCTGATCCTGCCTGCAATCATCGACTTGGCTGCCAGCATAGCTGGGCGATCGAAAGCAACGGGCTTTGCCTACCGAGATGACTATGCCAGCTGACGTCGCACGCGCACAGGCAGTTTCAGACTCGAGGCGCATCGGTCAGTCGACGCATACGCAGATCTTGAAGTCGACTGCGATAATCGGCGGCGCGTCAGTCATCAACGTGCTCTTCGCGATTGTCCGCAACAAGGCAATGGCCGTGCTGCTGGGTCCACAGGGCGTCGGCCTCATGGGCTTGTACAGTTCCATCGCCGATCTCACGCAGACGCTGGCGGCTCTCGGAATCCAGGACAGCGGCGTTCGCCAAATCGCTGAAGCAGCCGGCACTGGCGACGGCCAGAGAATCGCGCGGACGGCCACGGCGCTGAAATGGGTGTCGGTAGTCCTCGGACTCCTTGGCGCACTTGCTCTCGCAGCGGCTTCATTCCCGATTGCCGCGTTCACCTTTGGTGACAGTCAGCACGCTGTCGGCGTGATGCTTTTATCAGCCGCGGTCTTTTTCCGGCTCGTGACGGCAGGGCAGATCGCGTTGGTTCAGGGTATGCGGCGCATTTCCGATCTTGCCCGCATCACCATGCTCGGCGCGCTTTTCAGCACCGTCATCAGCATCCCGATGGTCTTTTTCCTTGGGGCGGACGGGATCGTACCCTCGCTCGTCGCGATGGCCGCAGTCTCGGTACTCACGTCCTGGTGGTATAGCAGGAAGATCCAGGTCAGCGAGACATCGTTGTCAGCGCGGCAGGTGGGTCAGGAAACCGCGGCGCTCTTGAGGCTTGGCATCGTTTTTATGGCCAGCGCCTTCCTGACCGTGGGCGCCGCCTATGCGATCCGCATCATTGTGCTCAGAGCAGATGGTATCGAGGCGGCTGGCCTCTATCAGGCTGCATGGGCGCTTGGCGGGCTCTATGTCGGATTCATCCTGCAAGCGATGGGCGCCGATTTCTATCCGCGCCTGACGGCGATTGCCAACGACAACGTAGAATGCAACCGCCTGGTCAACGAACAGGCGCAGGTCAGTATGCTGCTCGCTGGTCCTGGCGTGATTGCCACGCTTACGCTGGCTCCACTGGTGATCAGCCTATTTTACACACCGGAGTTCAATCCAGCAGTGAACCTGCTACGCTGGATTTGCCTTGGCATGATGCTGCGTATCGTTGCGTGGCCGATGGGCTTCATCGTGCTTGCAAAAGGGGCTCGCCAAATCTTCTTCTGGACCGAAGTCGCCGCCACGGTGGTGCATGTCGGTCTTGCCTGGCTGCTCGTGCCACGGTTTGGGGTCATCGCCGCCGGTGCGGCGTTCTTCGGGCTCTATGTCTGGCACAGCGTGCTGATCTACTTCATCGTTCGCCGGCTGAGCGGCTTCCGCTGGTCGGTGGCCAATCTCAAGCTGGGAATGCTTTTCCTTCCTGCCTGCGGCATTGTCTTTGCCGCCTTCTTCTTTCTTTCTTATTGGCAGGCGACGCTGCTCGGCGCCGTAATCGTTCTTTGCAGCGGACTCTATTCGCTCAGGACGCTTTTCATCCTGCTGCCCGCAGAAGCCATGCCGGCGCCACTGCGCCGATGGCTTGCGCCGGCACTGCGGGTCACCTCGTGAAGCTTTCGGGGAGCCGGGACAGGAATTGGCTAGTGATCCATTCCAACAGTCGCATCCCACTGATACAGGCCACTCAAGGGAATGTAAGAATTAAGGAACCACTAGCAAGCATATGATTCTAGTGGAACTTTGATTTTGACATTTGCACTCGAGCGTAGTGTCAGATGGAATGCAAATGTCAAAATCGCTCCACTAGACCAGCTGGCGGAAAGCTGTTCGTGCCTTCCGACCGCTGCAACTCAGCCGCCGCGTGCCGGCTACGTCGTGCGCAGCACGTCCGCCAGCGTATCGGTGACGAAGGTCACGTCGGCTTCGCCCATCTGGGCAAAAAACGGCAGGATGATCGTTTTGTTTTGGGCTGCGACGCTGCGCCGATGGCTTGCGCCATCAAATGCGTCCCGCATCCTGAGTTCTCGCAGAGCAGAGACAGGAACTAGCCGGAAGCTGTTCCTGCCTTCCGACTACTCCACCCGGCCCTCGCGCGCCGGCTACGCTGTGCGCAGCACATCCGCCAGCGTATCGGTGACGAACGTTACGTCGGCTTCGCCCATCTGGACAAAAAGCGGCAGGATGATCGTATTGTTTTGGGCTGCGACGCTGCGGTCGAGGCTAGAGGCTCGACGCGAGCACGCCTCATCCGCATACGCAGGCTCGAGGTGAATATTCATCACGCCGCGCCGGGTGGAGATCCCGCGGTCCAGGAGCGCTTGCATCACCGATCGCTGATCGGCCGATGCGGGAAGCCGCACGCAGTAACTCTGCCAATTGCTGTGCGCCCAGTTGCGTTCGATCGGCGTTTCGAGCCCAGGAATGCGGGCAAGCTGATCGGAATATTGGGCAGCGAGCCGCCTGCGCCGATCCACGATCTCGGGAAGTCGCCGCAATTGCTCGCGGCCGATCGCCGCCTGAAGATCGGTCATTCGATAATTGTAGCCCAGTTCGGGGTAGGTCTCATAAATCACGTCCCGCGAACCGTGCCTGACCGTGTCGCTGACGCTCATCCCATGCTGGCGCCAAAGCTTGAATTTGCGGTCGTAGTCTGCATTGGCGGTGGTCAGCATGCCGCCGTCGCCGGTCGTGACGACCTTGCGGGGGTGAAAGGAGAAACACGCGATATCGCCGATCGGCTTGCCAACCTTCTCCCACCGCCCTTCCCAGAGGATCTCGCTTCCCGTAGCGCATGCGGCATCTTCGATCACAGGAATGGAATGGCGTCTTGCTATCTCCATGATGGGCAGCAGGTCGCAGGGCATGCCAAGCTGGTGCACGCACAGTATTGCCTTGGTACGCGGCGTGATGGCTGACTCGATCAGCTGATGATCGATATTGTAGCCGTCGGCCTCGATATCGACGAAGACTGGGACCGCGCCGCAATAGCGGATCGCGTTGGCCGTCGCAATGAACGAGTGGCTGACGGTGATCACCTCATCACCGGCGCCGACCCCGACCGCCCTGAGCGCCAGATGAAGCGCCGTCGTGCAGTTCGAGACAGCACACGCGTGAGGAGCTCCGACCAGCGAAGCGAACTCGGTTTCGAACGCCGCGACCTCCGGCCCCTGCGTGACCCAGCCGGACAGGACAACGCGCCGGACGGCCTCGACTTCACGCTCGTCCAGGACTGGCTTTGCGACGGGTATCTGGGTGAGCGCCTTGTTCATGCGGCCTCTCCTGCGGCCACCAGGCGTTCACTCCGCCACCACGCCACCAGATCACGCAACCCGTCCTCCAGCGACATCTGAGCCTCGAACCCGAGAAGGTCCCTGGCTTTGCTGATGTCGGCCAGGCGCCGTGGCACTGCGTTTACCTTGCGTGCCGGCGCATACTGCAGCTCCAGCGACGAGCCCATAATGCGGGTCAGTGTCTGCGCAAGCGTCAGCAGGCTGGTTTCCGTTCCGCTCGCCACGTTGAACACTTCGTCCGTGACGTCGGACTTTGCGGCAAGGACGTTGGCGCGTGCGATGTCGTGTACATGGACGAAATCCATCGTGTCCTTGCCATCCCCGAAAATGATCGGGGGTTGGCCATTCGCGATGCGTTCCATCCACCGGATGAGCACTTCCGTATAAACGCCATGAACGTCCATGCGCGGTCCGTAGACGTTGAAGTAGCGCAGCGCCACGTATTGCAGACCGTACATCTCGGCAAAGCTGCGCAGGAGCCCCTCGTTGAACGCCTTGGCTGCGCCATAGATCGTCCGGTTGTTGTACGAGTGGTGCGCTTCTGTCGTGGGAAAGCTCTCGGCGAGCCCAAGCACCGAAGCCGAGGACGCAGCGACCACCTTCGAGACTCCTGCCGTGACGGCGGCCTCAAGCACATCGAACGTGCCCCCAGCCAGAACGTCGAATGCAAGGCGCGGTTCTTCCGCGCATTGCGTGATGCGGATTGCCGCCTGATGGAAGACGATGTCGACGTCCTTGAAGATCTTGGCCAACAGGGCACGATCCCTGATGTCGCCCTCGATGATCTTGACCGGAGCTGCGGCTGCGGCGCGTTGCAGATTATCCCGGCGTCCGCGAACGAAATTGTCGAGGACCAGGATTTCGCGAGGCTGCTCCAGTGCGACCAAGTCTGCGATATGCGAGCCGATGAGGCCTGCCCCGCCTGTGATCAATATGCGCTTGCCCTTCATCGACTGTCCTAACCTTCTTGCGACGCCGATTCTGCATCGCTCCGCCAATACATGAATTTCGCCGGCACGCCCGCGACCACGGCAAACGGCGCCACATCCGAAGTGACCACCGCCCCTGCGCCGACGATCGCGCCTTTGCCCACGGTCACTCCGGGAAGGATCGTGGCGTTTGTGCCGATGTCAGCCCATGCGCCGATCCGCACCGGTTTGATTTGCAGGTCCGTTGAAACGATCGGAATGTCCACAGGCATTGCGGTGTGCGTCGATCCCAGCACCTTGGCACCGGGACCCCAGCCGACGAAATCTTCGAGAATGAGGTCGCGCGCGTCGAAATAGGCTTGCGGCCCGATCCAGACATTGTCGCCGATAATGCAGGTGCCGTCGAACCGGCCCTGGATGTAGGCTTGAGCGCCTATGAAAACGCCCTTGCCGATCTCGAAGGTCTCCGGATGCTTGAAACCGGCACCGCTGCCGACCTGGAGCCCTGCTCCACAACGGCGCGCAACACCCCGCAGAATGGTACGCCGCATCATCGTATCGACGAACCCGTCGCCGGTTGAAAACCGTGCATACAACTCGACCAGCCCGGCCGCGCCGTAAGACTTCTTCAGGCTCTCGGCCAGCTCGATCTCGAAGCTTGGGTCCGCTACGGCCTGCTGGCGACCGTGCACGGCCCGTACGATACGGCCAGCATCTTTTTTCAATTCAGGCTGCATCGGCCATCTGCTCCACGGCAGCGGCAACCGCCGCGACCTGGCTGGAAGTCATCTCCGGATAGATCGGGAGCGAGATGACTTCATCCGCAGCCGCCTCCGATTGCGGGAAGTCGCCAATGCCGTATCCGAGATCTGCGTGGGCCTTCTGCAAATGGACCGGGATCGGGTAGTGAAAACCCGTCTGGATCCCTTGCGCCTGCAGACTATTCTGCAAGCTCTGACGGTCGCGCGTTCTCACCGCGTAGATATGATAGACATGCCGCCGCTCGGGCTTCTCCACCGGCGCCTCCACGCGGCCGGATCCAGCAAGCAGCGACGAATAGTGTCGCGCATGCCGACGCCGCGCCTCGGTCCAGTTTTCAAGGTGCCGAAGCTTGACACGCAGGACGGCGCCTTGAATCCCGTCCATGCGGTAGTTGAAGCCCTTGAGCACGTGATGGTAGCGCTGCTCCTGGCCCCAGTCGCGCAGCATCCGCATCGCCTTCATCTGGTCATCGTCACTGGTGACGATAATGCCGCCCTCCCCGCATGCGCCGAGGTTTTTGCCGGGGTAGAAGCTGAAGCAGCCGGACGAGCCAATGCTGCCAGCTCTCAGGCCACGATATTCAGCGCCATGTGCCTGGCAGGCATCTTCGATGACATGCAAGCCGTGGCGCTTCGCCACTGCAACAATCGGGTCCATGTCGGCCATCTGCCCGTAGAGATGGACAGGCATGATCGCCTTCGTCCGCGGCGTCAGCGCAGCTTCCAGCTTGGCCGGGTCCATGGTCAACGTATCAGGTTCGACGTCGACAAAGACCGGCCGGGCGCCAGCGTAGCAAATTGCCGATACGCTCGCCACGAACGTGAAAGGCACGGTTATGACCTCGTCGCCCGGGCCAACGCCGGCAGCGAGCAACGCCAAATGAAGCGCGCTGGTACCGGTATTGACGGCGATCGCATGCTTGGCCCCGCAATAGGCGGCGAACTCGCGTTCGAAGCTCGCGACCTCGTCTCCCAGCACGTATTGGCCGGAAGCAAGAACCTTCAGCACGGCGGCATCGAGCTCGGTCTTGATGCTCGCATACTGAGCCTTCAGATCAAGGAACGGTATCACGCTACCCACCTCACCGGTTCGAGATCGATCACACGGCCCCGTTGAGCCAGGGACTGCGTTGCAGCTTCGAGTATGCGCACCACGCGAAGGCCGGCATGCCCGTCCGCGATCGGCGTTCCGTTTTGCTCGATGCAGTCGACAAACTGGCGAAGCTCGACGCCGAGTGCTTCCGTTGCGTCGAGTTGCGGCGCCCACATGTCGCCAGTGCGATAGCCGACCAGCATCTGGTAGACTTTCTCGCCATTCTTCTGAGGGTTGCCGTTGAGCGTGATGCCCTTGTCGTAGACCTTGATCTTCTCGCT
>Ga0070665_100002400_pt1 | contig 20664 bp, 15 predicted proteins | sample KBSS13metaG_FD_65862 | JGI IMG/M metagenome (GOLD analysis project Ga0070665, IMG submission 65862) | Switchgrass rhizosphere microbial communities from Kellogg Biological Station, Michigan, USA - KBS S1-3 metaG | ecosystem: Host-associated > Plants > Roots > Rhizosphere > Soil ...
CCGCCCCACATGCGCGGCACGACCGAATAGGTGCCGTCCTTCTGGATATTGGCATGCAGGCGCTCGTTGACGAAGCGGCTGCGCTGGTCGTCCTTGTATTCGCCCGGCAGCGCGCAAAGCAGGTAATAGTTCAGCGCCGGCCGGCACGAAGCGCAACCTTCGGGGCTTGCCCAATTGAGCTTGTGCATCACTTCGGGGATCGAGCGCATGTCCTGCGCCACGATTTCGCGGCGCACGTCGTCGTGGGTGAAGCTCGTGCACTTGCACATGGTCTTGGGGCCAGCTTCCACCTCGTCGCCCAGGGTCAGGGCCAGCAGGCTTTCCACCAGGCCCGTGCAGCTGCCGCAGCTGGCCGATGCCTTGCAGGTGGCGCGCACGGCATCCAGGCTGTGCGCACCCCTGGCGATGCAGGAAACCACCTGCCCCTTGCTCACGCCGTTGCAGCCGCAAACCTCGGCATCGTCCGAGAGTGCTGCAACGGCCGCCTTAGGGTCCAGCGCGCCGCCTCCTGCGGCGAAGGCCTGGCCAAAGATCAGCATGTCGCGGATGGCGCCGATATCCTCACCGCGCTTGAGCAGGTCGAAGTACCAGCCGCCATCGGCCGTGTCGCCATAGAGCACGGCGCCGATCACGCGATCGTCGCGCACCACCACGCGCTTGTAGATGCCGCGCGCCGCATCGCGCAGCACGATATCCTCGCACCCTTCCCCGCCCGAAAAATCGCCGGCGGAAAACACGTCGAGCCCGGCCACCTTGAGCTTGGTGGATGTGACCGACCCGCGATAGCCGCTGTGGCGCTCGGTCAGGCCATCGGCCAGGCTGCGGCACATGTCCCACAGCGGCGCCACCAGGCCATAGACCTGGCCATCGTGCTCCACGCATTCGCCCACGGCCAGCACATCGGGATCGCTGGTGACCATGTGATCGTCCACCACGATGCCGCGCCCCACGGCCAGGCCCGCCTCGCGCGCCAGGGCAGTTGCCGGGCGGATGCCCACGGCCATGACCACCAGGCTGGCGGGAATTTCGCGGCCATCCTTCAGGCGCACGCCTTCCACCTTGTCGGTGCCCAGGATCGCTTCGGTATTGGCGCCGGTCAGGATCGTCTGCCCGCGCGCCTCCAGCGCATTCTTGAGCAGCCAGCCCGCCGCTTCATCGAGCTGGCGCTCCATCAGCGTGTCCATCAGGTGGATCACGGTCACTTTCATGCCGCGCAGGGTAAGCCCATGCGCCGCTTCGAGCCCCAGCAACCCGCCGCCGATCACCACCGCGCTGCCACCTTGCGCCGCTGCGGCAAGCATGGTGTCGACATCGTCCATGTCGCGAAAGCTGATGACGCCGGGCAAGTCCTTGCCGGGCACGGGAATGATGAACGGGTCCGATCCCGTGGCGATCAGCAGCTTGTCATAGCCGATCGTGCGGCCCTGCCGCGTCACCACGGTCTTGGCCGCACGGTTGATCGCCATGGCCGGATCGCCGGAAACAAGGACGATGGCGTTGTCGGCATACCAGGCGGCATCGTTGATCACGATGTCGTCAAAGCTCTTTTCACCTGCCAAGACCGGGGAGAGCATGATGCGGTTGTAGTTCACGCGCGGCTCGGCGCCCAGGATCGTGATCCGATAGCGTCCGCCATCGCGCGCAAGGATTTCCTCCACCGCGCGGCAACCGGCCATCCCGTTGCCGATGACCACAAGATGCTCCCGCGCTGGCACGGGCAGCGTCACCACGCCGTCTCCTTCGTGCGCGACCGGGTCGATCCCGTCCTGAAAGTCCATCGCCTTTACTCCAGAAAAGAAAAAAGCCGCCATCCGGAACCGCGGGCTTTGAAACCCGAAGCTCTGGATGGCGGCTTTGCCATCGTATGGTGCCCTGCCGGTCCAACCCTGAACCGGCGTGGCTATGTGATGCGAGACAACCTTGTCTCTTGCATTGCAGCATATGCCCAATCGCGTTGATGCTCAAGCGATTCTGCAAGGCTGCACGATATTTTACAGTGCCCAATCCGCCTGCAACCACACCTTGCTGGTATCGGTCGCCAATGTCCGCGCGTCGTAGTGCGCATAGCGCACGGCCAGCGTGGTCTTCATCACCTTTGCAGATGCAAGAAGATCCCACTCGCTGCCATAGCGCCGCACGTTCCTGTCACTGTCGAACCGGTGCCAGGTCGCGCCCAGCGTGACATCGGCGAGCGGCCCCAGCTTCTTCTGCCCATAGCCGGTGCCGAAATAGAGATCGCGCACCCCATCGGGCGGCGTGGTCAGGAACTTGTCGGCCCAGCCCTGGAACTTGAAATTGGTGCCAAGCGGGGTCTGGAAACTGGTCAGCGGCGCGCCGCTGCTGGCCCCCAGAACTTCGTATCCGGCATTCAGCTTGAAGCCGCGCATGTCGAGCGTGGCATCGGCCAGCCAGTAATCGGCTTTATACTCATGCGGGTTGCGGTGATAGGCCGATTGCCGGGCATAGCTTGCCTGGTAGGCCAGCTTCACCTTGGGCAACAGCGTCTGCGCGCCGGCCAGGCGCACACCATAGGTCTGGCTGGAAAGCCCGAAGGCCTGCACCGCCGCTTCGTCCTCGTCCACCAGATAGGCAAAGCCGGTCAGCGTGCCCGCCTTGCTGCTCCAGGAAAGATTGCCCAGCACGGTGTTGCCGTCCACCGACTGCGGGCGCGCGCCCTTGCCCTGGATGCCCCAGATCGTCCGCGCTTCCCACGCGTAGGCCATGTCGAGCTTCACATGCTTGGTCGGCATGAGTTCGGCGCGCACGGCGTCGAACGTCTGGGCATTGTCGCGAAACGCCACGTTGCCGACAAAGCGTTCGTCATCCAGCTTGATCACCTGGCGCCCGGCCGTCACCGTCAAGCCCTTGGTGGCATAGCGCAGTTGCGCCACATAGAGCGCCACGTTCTGCGGATCGGCCACCAGCGGGCGGTTGGCGGGGCCATCGAGGCCGTCGAAATAGTGATCCACCATGGCCAGCGTGCCCTGCGCCACCACCGTGGCAGACAGCGCGCCGCTGCTGGCCGTCAGGCCACCGCGTGCCCGCGCCGTCAGCGCCTGCGCCTTGAGTGGCAGGCCATCCTGATCGACCTGTTCATAGCGCAGCCGGGCTTCGGCCACGGGTGCAAGCTGGATCTGCTGGGCACAAGCGGGCCCGGCGATGGCCAGCGTGGCCACCGTTGCGACAAGATATTTCATGGAAACGAACGCCCCCCTCGGACGATGGATTTGAATTGGGCGGCAGCCGCACCGGCCGCCGCCCATCAAGCGATCAGATGCGCGCGCCGCTGGTCCAGGTGGCGCGCCACTTGCCCTTCACCAGCGCCACGGTGATCAGCGCCAGAACCGCCAGCCCGGCAAAGATCAGGAAGCCGGGAGCAAAGCTGCCGGTCCATTGCTTGGCCAGGCCCAGCGAGCTGGCGAGGTAGAACCCGCCGATGCCGCCCGCCATGCCGACCAGCCCGGTCATCACGCCGATTTCCGCCTGGAACCGCTGCGGCACCAGCTGGAACACCGATCCGTTGCCGGTGCCCAGCGCCAGCATCGCCACCACGAACAGGCCCAGCGCGCCGGGCAGCGTGGCGGCTTGCGAAACGCCGGCCAGCGCCAGGGCAGCAATAACGAAGACGATCATCAGCGCCTTGATCCCGCCGATCCTGTCAGCCAGCGCGCCACCCACCGGCCGCACCAGCGACCCGGCAAAAACGCAACCGGCCGTGCAATAGCCGGCCACGATCGGCGTCAGCCCGAACTGGTCGGTGAAATAGATCGGCAGCGAAGCGGCAAGGCCCACGAAACCGCCGAAGGTCACGCTGTAGAAAGCCATCAGGATCCAGGCGTCGGCAGACTTGAGCGGCTGAAAATAATCGACCAGGCGCTTGGCCGGCGGCGCATTGGGCGCGTCCTTGGCCATGATCATATAGGCCACGAATACTACGCTAAGCGGAATGCACGCCAGGCCCAGCACCGCGTTCCAGCCCAGCGCCTTGGCCAGGACCGGCGCGAACAGCGAGGCCAGGACGGTCCCCGAATTGCCCATGCCGGCAAAGCCCATGGCCTTGCCCTGGTGCTCTGGCGGATACCAGCGGCTGGCCAGCGGCAGCGCGATGGCAAAGCTCGCGCCGGCAAAACCCAGGATCACGGCCAGCACCATGGTGCCGGCAAAGCTGTTGACCCCCAGGAACCAGGCCGAAAACAGCCCGGCAATCACGATGATCTGGCTGATCGCGCCCGAACGCTTTGGCCCGATGCGATCGACCAGCAGACCGTTGACCACGCGCAGCAGCGCGCCCGCCAAAGTGGGCGTGGCCACCATCAATCCCTTTTCAGCCGGGGTGAGCGCCAGCGTCTTGGCGATCATCGGCGCAAGCGGCCCCAGAATCACCCAGACCATGAACGCCAGGTCGAAATAGAGAAAAGCGGCAATCAGCGTGGGCGTGTGCCCCGCTTTCCAGAAACTCGACGCCGCCGCGCCCGGCGGGGCATTATCCTTGCGGTCCCAATATGCTGTAGCCATGACACGTTCCCCCGGTCATCGAAATGGAAACGAAAAAAAGCCGCAGGCCGGACGCGCGCACTTTTAGCGTGGTCCGGTCAGCGGCTTTGCTGCGAAATGTTGGGTGAAATAGCGGCCCCATCATTGGGACGGGCTATTCATGTGGACGCGCATCGTCGCGCGGTCGCCTATACTATCTCGCGAATCGCTTCATGTTGCAAGGCACAAAAAACGCGTATTCGCGCATCAGCGCCGCATGGCAAATTCCCGCAGGAAATCCTCGATTTGGTCCGGATCGAATATCCGCCCGTCGAAAAACCGGTCCGGCCCCAGCGTCAATCCGCCGCGATGGGTGCCCACGGCCATCGGCGCCTTGACCGCGCCTTCCAGCTTCATGCTCGCGCCCGGCATCGGCAGCCCGCTATCGGCCAGGGCGCGGCGGAACACATCGGGGCGGAACACGGCCGCTGCGCGCGCTGCCGTCTCGCGATCGTGAGTCACCATGCCCCAGCGCACCAACTGCGAATAGATCCACAGCGCCTGGCTGCGCCACGGAAAGCCCGTCGCCTCGCGCGCGAACAGCATGAAATCGGGGCTGTCCACGGGCGTTTCCCCCTGCCGCGCCACGATCCGCCCGGACAGCGCGCGCGCGATCAACTCGGCCGGCTGGTCGACATAGCGCGGGCTGGCCAAAAGCTCGGCCAAAGCCTCGTGATGGGCCGGATCGTCGCACCAGGCCGCCGCCCGCGCCAGGGCGCGAAGCAACCGGTCGGTGGTTTCGGGATTGGCGTCGAGCCAGTCCTGCCGGAACGCCAGCACCTTTTCCACGCCGCGCTGCCAGATCCGCTCGCCAATGGCGACGGTTTCCGCCAGGCCCGCATTCACCGCCGCGCTGCCCCAGGGCTCACCGGCAATGAACCCGTCGATTTCACCCGCGCGCATCGCCTCCACCGTCAGCGAAGGCGGCAGCACGCGCAGCACCACGTCGCGGTCGGGATCGATCCCCGCGCTCGCCAGCCAATAGCGCACCATGATGGCGTGGCTGGAAAAGCGATGGACGATGCCGATCACCGGCTTGCGCCGCCACAGCCCGATCGCGGCGGCAAAATCGTGCGCCGTGCCCAGCGGATCGGCCAGCCTGCGGCCAAGGTCCGGCTCCAGCGCCTGGGCGAATTGCGGCGCCATGACCAGCATGTTGCCATTGACGCTCAGCTTGTAGGGCGCGGCCAGCGCGGCGGGTTGCTGGCTCAACCCCAGGGTCACCGCCACGGCCAGCGGCGCCAGCATTTGCGCGGCCTGGACCTGGCCATAGACCAGCCGGTCGCGCAGCGTGGCCCAGCTGGTGGTGCGCACCAGGTCAATCGCCAGCCCTTCTTCCTCGGCAAAGCCCTGCTCGCGCGCCACGGCCAGCACGGCCACGTCGGTCAGCGGCAAGAAGGCCATTTGCAGCACTTGGGTCATAGCCCCCCTCCCAACAGGTCGCTCGCCGTGATCAGGGCCTGCGCCACATCCACGATCTTCTTGCCCTGGTTCATCGCGCTGCTCCGCAGCAGGGCATAGGCCTCCTGCTCTGCCAAGCCGCGCTGGTTCATCAAGATGGCCTTGGCGCGGTCGATCGTCTTGCGGTCGGCCAGCGCGGTGCGCGCTTCGTCCAGTTCCGATTGCATCCGGGCAAAGGCGTTGAACCGCCGCACCGCCAGTTCCAGCACCGGCTTCACGCGCTCCTTGCGCAGCCCATCGACGACATAGGCCGAAACGCCGGCATCGATCGCCGCGCCGATCATCGCATCGTCTGACTGGTCGACGAACATCGCGATGGGCCGGGCCAGTGCGCGGCTCACCATCAGCATTTCTTCCAGCGTATCGCGGCTCGGGCTGCCCAGGTCCATCAGGACCACATCGGGCGCCATGCGCTCAAGCCGCGCCACGAAGGCGCCATGGGGCGGCACGATATGGATGTCGTCATACCCGGCTTCGCGCAGCCCTTCCTCCAGGACCGTGGCGCGCAGCCCGCTGTCGTCGATAATGACAATTCGCATCGGCGCCCTTTCGCGGGCAACCATAGCAACAGATCGACGCCTCGCGTCAATGCCAAGGTTGCACCGCAACAGCGGCAGTCATGCCATCAGCGTGCGTCTCCGTGGAGCGGCGCCTGGGAACCGGCCAGCAGGGTATCGATCGTCTTGAGGCCATAGGGACGCTTGCGATAGAACAGCACCCCGATCAGCAACCCGCCCAGGCCGACAACGCGGGTGAGCATATCGAATGTGAAGAACGCGTAGATGCCGGCCGCCGCCAGGCAGAGCGCGCTGACGAAGGGATAGATCGCAAAGATCGCGAACTGGCCCGGCTCTGTCCGCCAGGTCTGGCGATAGAGATAGGCACAGGCAAGGCCCGCCAGGCCATAGTAGAACGAGACCTGCAGCGCGATCGCCTTGACCGAGGTGGACAGGATCAAGCTGACGCTGGGCATGAAGCAGGCCAGCAGCATCAGCACAACGCCCAGCCCCATGATCAGGTACATGGCATTGACCGGCGTGCGCGCCTTGGGGTGGATTTCCCCGAAGGTCACCGGCATCGAACCGGCCCGGCCCATGGCAAACAACGTGCGCGAAAACTGCAGCAGCAGCGTTTCCATCGATGCCACGCTCGACAGGATCACGGCAATGCTCGCCGCCAGCGTGCCCACCGGGCCCAGGCCGGATTCCTGCGCGATCTGGTAGACGAGATTGGCCGAAAGGTCCTTGCCCTGGCTCACGCTGAACAGCACCAGCGTGGCACCGGCAAAGGCCACGAAATAAGCGGTGGTGATGAACACGCTGATGAACCCTGCGGTCCCCGCATCTTCCTCCTCGGCGCAGGTTTCCTCGCCCAGGTTGGCGGTCACGTCCCAACCCCAATAGAAGAACACGACAAGCAGCGCCGTGGGCGCCAGGGTGCCCGCCGGATAGTCCAGGCTGAACCACGACCACGATGGCGGATTGATCGCGCCATGGCGAAACGCGTGCACGGCCGCACCTACCAGAACCGCTGTGATCACAAATAACTGGATGACCGTCATGATCACCTGGACCTTGCTGGTCAGCCCGATGCCGATCATCAGCACGACCGCAATGGCCAGGAACCACACCAGCCCGATGGCCGTGGACAGAATCACGCTGTCGGCCAGCGTGGGATCGAAAATGCTCAGCGTTGCCGCGCCCAGCGGTGATGATCCGGTCACCGTAAACACGGCCGCCGCCACCAGCAGCGCCCAGCCCGAAGCAAATCCGAACGGCTTGCCAAACAGGCGCCCGGTCCATTCGTAACCGGCCCCGGCATTGGGCATCCTGGCGCCCAAGCCTTTATAGGCCATGGCAATTCCAATCATCGGCAAGGCGAAATAGACCAGTGCGCCAGGGGCCCGGATACCCGCCGTGCCGATCAGGCTGGCCAGCGCCACCGAAACCGAAAAACCCGGCGCGCTGCCCGCCACGCCCATGATGATGGACTCGGCCATCGAGAGGGCACCTGTCTGCAATTTGGCGGTCATTGCGTGTTCCCCCCTACCAACCGCCATCGGCCAGCAGCTACACCCATTTCATAATGCGCGGAAAGTCCAGGTGTCAAACATAGATCACACATGACGAAGGCGATTGTCCCGATCACGCTTCGGGATCGCGGCGAAGGGCCTGGCACATGCAATGCACGGCGCCGCCTCCCAGTGCGATCATCGACACGTCGGGATCGTAGACTTCAAGCCCTTCGGCGCGGCACAGGTCGATCAGGTTGCGGCTGGTCGATGGGATCAGCACGCGATCGTTGCCCAGCGCCACGATATTGGTGCCCAGCTGCATGGCATCGCCATAGGATACCGGCAGGATGCGGATACCCTGCGCCTTGAGCCAGTCCACCAGGTGCGGCTCCACCGCTTCGACGCAAACCACGGCCAGGTCGCGCGCGATCATGCCCATCTGCACATCCAGGTGCAGGAAGTGCGGATCGAAGGAATAAGTATGGAATTCCCAGCCCTCGGCCTCGAACCAGCGCTTGATCTGGGCCACGGCCGGCTCGATCGAGCGTTCGCCGGAAAAGCCGCAGATCGCCACGCCGGGCTTGAGCACCATGAAATCGCCGCCTTCGACATTGCCGGCCGAGACGATGTCGAAGATCGGAATGTCGTTTTCCAGATAAAAGCGCAGGACCGAAGCGATTTCGCCGCGGCGATAGGGCTTTTGCAACTGCATGATGATCGCGCCCCACGGCGTCATCACGCTGCTGTCGCGGGCAAAGATCTGGTAGGGCAATCCCGCTTCGGCGGGCAGGGTATGCACGTTCACCCCGGCCTGCCGATAGGCATGGACCATCTCGCCATATTGGCGCCGCGCCACGTCGGCATCGAAGCGCAGGCCTTCGCGCTCGGTGCGCTGGGCCACGGCATTGCCCGCCTGCCAACTGAAATTGTCGACAGGGCCAACCAGCACGTCGCGCAGCACGCCAGTTTCGCTGTCCAGCCCCCAGCGATTGGGCACCGGCGTTCCACCGCCATCGACACGGGTGCGGAGCGTGGAGGTCATGATGTCACCTTGTTGTTGCTGATGGTGTTCGCGGTGGCGAGGATCGCGTGCAGCAGCACGTTGGCCCCGGCAGCAAGGTCTTCGGGCTTGGCCGCCTCGCTTTCGTTGTGGCTCACGCCCTTGTCGCAGGGCACGAAGATCATCGCCGTGGGCGCATATTGCGCGGTGTGAAGCGAATCGTGCCCGGCGCCGCTGACGATTTCCTGCGCCGGCAGGCCCAGGTCGGCCGCGCACTTGGCGATGGTGTTCACCAGCCCTTCGTCAAAACGGGTGGGCGGCATGTACCAGACTTGCTCGATCCGGGCCTCGATGGCGTGCGCGGCAGCGCGTTCGGCCACCAGGCGGCGCAGATTGCCGACCATTGCCTCAAGCACGTCGGATTCGGGATGGCGGATGTCCACCGTCAGCACCAGGCTTTCGGGCACGGTATTGCGCGCGCCGGGCAAGGCCTTGATGTCGCCGAACGTCGCCCGCCCCCAGGGTGCGCGTTCATCGGCCAGGGCAAAGGTCTGCTGGACGATTTCGGTCAGCGCGCGCCAAGGGTCGCGGCGCATGTCCATCGGCGTCGGCCCGGCATGGGCCGATGCGCCGGTCAGCGTCACGTCGAACCAATAGGCGCCCTGGATGCCCTGGACCACGCCGATCGGCAGGCCCGCGCGATCGAGGATCGGGCCCTGCTCGATATGGGCTTCAAACATCGCCGCAGCCGGGCGCGGCGCGGCCGCTTCGGTGCCGAGATAGCCGATGCGGCGCAATTCGTCGCCGAACGTCAGCCCATCCTTGTCCTGCCGGCTATAGGCGAAATCCAGGTCATACGTGCCCGAAACCACGCCCGAACCGAGCATGGCCGGGGCAAAGCGGCAGCCCTCCTCGTTGGTCCACACCACCACCTCGATCGGGCTGACCGTCTCGACGCTGGCCTCGTGCAACGTCTGCAAGACTTCCAGGCCCGCCAGCACGCCATAGACGCCGTCAAACTTGCCGCCCGTCGCCTGGGTATCGAGATGGCTTCCGGTCATCACCGGCAGCGCATCGGCATGGGTGCCGCCACGGCGGGCAAACACGTTGCCCACCTGGTCGATGCTGATGGTGCAGCCCGCTTCCTGCGCCCAGCGCACGAACAAGTCGCGCCCCTGCCGGTCGAGGTCGGTCAGGGCCTGACGGTTGCATCCGCCGTTCACCGTCGCGCCGATCTGGGCCATTTCGGCCAGCCGCGCCCACAGACGGGCGCCATCGACGCGCAAGTCTGCCTGGCTCGTCACACTCATGACCTTCTCCTGCTGGAAAGCGGGGGCACAGGCATAGCCCGTCCCGCATCCCGATGGTTTTCAACTTGCAAAACTGAACGCCGCCGCTGTCGAACGGCCGGTTCAGGCGATCCAGATCGCCTTGTTTTCCAGGAATACCTCGATGCCTTCGGGCCCGCCCTCGCGCCCATAGCCCGACATGCCGAACCCGCCGAACGGCAGGGCCGGATCGACCGGGTTGTGCGTGTTGACCCAGATCGTGCCAGCGCGCAGGCGCGTGGCCAGCACACGGGCCTGGGTGAGGTTGTTGGTCCAGACGCTGGCGGCCAGGCCATAGGTGCTGTCGTGGGCGCGGGCGATCACGTCTTCCACGTCGGTAAACCGTCCCACGGCCAGGACCGGGCCGAAGATTTCCTCGCGCATCAGCGTGCTGTCGGCGGCCAGATCGGTAAAGACGGCGGGCGGCACGAACCAGCCAGCGCCCTGCCAGGCGTCTCCGCCGATCCGCCGCGCGCCTTGCGCCGTGCCCTGGTCGATATAGCCGCGCACGCGCTTGGCCTGTGCTGCCGAAACCAGCGGCCCCATGTCGGTTTCCGCGTCGAGGCCCGGCCCGAGGCGTAGCGCCGCCATGCGCTGCGCCACCTTGGCCACCAGCGCATCATGGATATCGGCATGGGCATAGAGCCGCGCCGCCGCCGAGCACACTTGCCCGGCGTTGAAGAACAGCCCGTCCATCACGCCTTGCGCCGCTGCATCGAGATCGCAATCGGGCAGCACGATCATCGGCGATTTGCCGCCCAGTTCCATGGTCAGGCGCGTTACGTTGTCCATCGCCGCCTTGCCGATGCCGATGCCCGTCACGGTGGAGCCGGTAAAACTGATCTTGGCCACGCGCGGGTCGCGCACCAGCGGCTCGCCCGCATCGCGGCCCAGGCCGGTAATCACATTGAGCACACCGGCCGGAACGCCCGCCTCCAGCGCCAGTTCGCCCAGCCGCAGCGCGGTAAGCGAGGTCTGCTCGGCCGGCTTGAGCACCACGGTGCAGCCTGCCGCCAGCGCTGTCGCCACTTTCTGCACCGCCATCGCCAGCGGGAAATTCCACGGCGTGATCGCCGCGACCACGCCCACCGGCTCTTTCATCGTCAGCGTCAACGGCGCGCCGGGCGCGGAAATGCGCATGCTGCGCCCATCCAGCTTGGTTGGCCAGCCGGCCATGTAGCGCACATAGCGGATGGCCTCGGGCACATCGATCGCTTCCGAGGCGGAAAGCGGCTTGCCGTTGTCGAGTGTTTCGATGATCGCCAGGCTCTGCGCCTCGCGCTCCATCAGGTCGGCCAGCCGGTGCAGCACCACTTCGCGCTCTGCCGGTAACAGGCCGGACCAGCGCCCGTCGTCAAAGGCGCGCTTGGCCGATTCGACGGCGAGCCAGACATCTTCTGCCCCGGCTGCGGCAATCTCGCCCATCTTGGCCCCGGTCGATGGCTCGATCACGTCGATCACCGCGCCGTCGCGCGCCTTGCGGCGGCGCCCGTCGATCAGCAGTTCGTGGCTGCGCACGGCAAAGGCGCGGGCGGCGCTGTCTTCCACTTGGGCCAAGAGGTGATCCAGATCCGCAACGGGTGGTGCGAGCGGGGCCGCTTCCTGCATGAACATCAAACTCCGTGCCATTCACAGGCGCCCATCGGCACCAGGGCCGCTGCGATATCACTGCCCGCACGGCTGCGAGGTGCGCAACGTGTCGACCGTTGCCAAGCGGATATCAAACTGTCACATCATCGCCCAAAGTTCGGGCCCAAACCATCGGGACATTCATGGGGACACGCAAAGTCAAGTTGGGCCGGGTAAGCGATGTGGACATTCGCTTGCTCAGGATTTTCAAGGCCGTGGTGGAATGCGGCGGGCTTGCTGCGGCCGAAGTGCAGCTGGGCATCGGCCGTTCGACGATCAGCACCCACCTGGCCGACCTGGAAACGCGGCTGGGCACGCGCCTGTGCGATCGCGGGCGCAGCGGTTTCAGCCTGACGAGCGATGGCACGCGCGTGTTCAAGGCGCTGCTCGATCTCATGCACTCGCTCGACGATTTCCAGCACGAAATGGCCGCCCTGCATGGCGCGGTGAGTGGCGACTTGAGCGTCGGGCTGGTCGACAACCTGGTGTGGGACCCCGAATTCAACCTGTCCGGCGCCTTCGGCCGCTTTTCGCAGCGGGCTGACGAAGTGAACCTCATCGTCCAGGTCCTCTCGCCCGACGAACTGGAGCGCCGCCTGCTCGAAGGGACGATCCACGTTGGCGTCATGCCGATCATGCACAAGGTGGCGGGCCTCGAATACGATCACCTGTTCGAGGAAACCAGCTATCTCTACTGCGGCCGGGGCCATCCGCTGTTCGACCGGCCCGACGCGCAGATCGACGATGTCGCGCTTGCCCAGTGCAGCTATGTGCGCAAGGCCTATACCGTGGATTCCTCGTTCCAGGAAAAGAACGACCGCCTCGCCCACCACGTCAGCGCCTTCCATGTCGAAGCCATCGCCATCCTGATTTTGAGCGGCGCGCACATCGGCTTCCTGCCCGAACACTATGCCCGCAACTGGGCAGACAAAGGCGAACTGCGGGCGATCCGCCCATCCGAATGGCGCGCAGACTTCGAATTCGGCGCCGTCACCCGGCGCAACCGTTCGGCCAGCGGGGCGGAGGCCGAATTTGTCAAATGCCTGCTCGCCAGCGCCAAGAACGCCAAGCGACCTAGGTCGTGAACGACCTTGATGACGCGTTCAGTTTGAGATTCTTCGATCTCACTTGGACAAATTCGCACGGACAGCGCAGGCCTGCATCGCTAGGGTCGCGGCCATGGACACCCTGACCGACTTGTTGACCCGCCGCGATCGATCATTCGGCCCCGGCGCAGAGCTGTTTTACCATCGCCCGATCGAACTGGTGCGTGGCGATGGCGCGCATCTGTTCGACAGGGACGGCCGGCGCTATATCGATTTCTACAACAATGTCCCCGCCGTGGGCCATGGCAACGTCCGCGTGGCCGATGCCATCTCGCTCCAGCAGCGCACGCTCAACACCCACAGCCGCTATGTCCACCCCGCCGCGATCGCCTATGCCGAGCGGCTGGCCGGCCTGCACCATCCCGGCATCGAAAGCTTCGTGTTCAGCTGTAGCGGCACCGAGGCCAATGAAATGGCCATCCAGATGGCCCGCACGTTCACCGGCAAGCGCGGGATCGTGTGCACCAACGCCGCCTATCACGGCAACAGCGACCTGGTCGGCCGCCTCACCGACGTGGGCCGCAGCCGCCCCGAAAGCGCCGATGTCGCCTCGTTCCCCTTCCCCGATCTCTATCGCCCGATCGCGCAAGGGTTGAGCGAGGATGAACTGTGCGCGGCCTATCTCGGGCAGATCAGCGCCGCGATCGACCGGCTCAATGCCTCGGGCGCGGGCTTTGCCGCGTTCCTCGCCTGCTCGATCTTCGCCAACGAAGGCATGACGCAAGTGCCTGCTGGATTGATGCAGAAGGCCACCGATCTGGTCCACGCGGCCGGCGGCCTGATGATCGCCGATGAAGTGCAGGCCGGCTTCTGCCGCACCGGGCACTGGTGGGGCTACCAGGCGATGGACTATGTTCCCGACATCGTCGTGATGGGCAAGCCGATGGGCAATGGCGTGCCGGTTTCCGGCACCGGCGCCAGCCATGCCATCGTCCAGGCGTTCCGCGCCGTATCAGACCATTTCAACACCACCGCGTCCACCCCGCTCCAGGCCGCCGCCGGCATGGCCGTGATCGACGAGATCGAGGATCGCGGGTTGCTCGACAACGTCCGCACGCTCGGTGCTTTCCTGCGTGAAGGGCTGGAGAACGCGGTGAAGGATCATCCGCACCTGGGCGAAGTGCGCGGGCGCGGGCTGTTCTTCGTGGTGGAAGCCGTCACCGATCGCGCCAGCCGCACGCCCGATGCGGCGCTGGCCGCCACCATTTGCGAAACGCTGAAGGATCGCGGCTTCCTCACCGCCGCTGCCGGGGCTTACAAGAACCTCGTCAAGATCCGCCCGCCCCTGGTCGTGAAGCGCGAAGACATCGCCGCGTTCCTCGAAACCTTCACCGCCGTGATCGGCGAAATGGAGCCGGCATGAGCACCGCCGACGCGTTTATCGAGCCTGCCCACGCGGCGCTTGCCCAATTCGGCATCGAAGCCGCCGCGATCAAGCTGGCGGCCCAGGCGGAAAACGTCACGTTCAAGGTGACGGCCACGTCCGGCGAGCCCTATACGCTGCGCTTCCACCGCCCCGGCTACCACGATCTGGCCGAACTGCAGGCCGAGCGCCTGTGGACCAAGGCCCTGACGGCCGCCGGCATCCATGTGCCCGAGGCGCTGTCGACGCCCGACGGGCGCGACTATGTGGAAATCGACGTGCCCGCGCTGGGTGAGCGGCGCTGGGTGGGCCTGTTGCGCTGGGTGGAAGGGGAAATCCTGCTGCCCATCGCACGCGATCCGCAAGCCCCGGTCGATGTGCTCACCGGCTATTTCCACACGCTGGGCGCGATGGTCGCGGCCATGAACGTCCAGGCCAGTGGCTGGGTGCCGCCCGCCACTTTCCAGCGCCGCCGCCTCGATGCCGATGGCCTGGCAGGGCCGAACCCATCGTGGGGCCGCTTCTGGGAACACGCCATCCTGACGGACGCGGAACGCGCGCTGCTGATCCGCACGCGCAACGCGTTGCACGCCGTGCTCTCTGCCTATGGCCAGGAGCCGGAGCGGTTCGGCGTGATCCACGCCGATCTTCACCCCGGCAATATCCTGGTCAACGGCGCCGACATGGCCGCCATCGATTTCGACGATACCGCCTTTGGCTGGCATATGTTCGATCTCGCCGTGGTGCTGCACCAGGTGCAGGACGTGCCCCATTTCCCGCAGATCTACGCCGCCTGCCTCCAGGGCTATGCCAGCGTGCGCACCGTGCCCGAATCCGATCTGCAGATGGTGCCCACGTTCCTGCTGATGCGGGGTCTTGCCGAAATCGGCTGGTTCGGCGATCGCCCGGAAAACACCACGCCTGACGAGATGATGGCGATGAAGGATTTCGTGGTTGCGCAATGCCATGCGTTCGAACGCGGGGTCCTGACGCAAGAGCTTGACGCCTTTCGCACCGTTGCTGCCTGAACCAGATGCCCGCTGCGGCGTTGTGGACCGGTTTCCCTTCGCCTAGGCATCGTTCATGCAGACACCCCAACCCGACGACGCACCCGGAACCTGGACCGCGCAAGCTCCCAGCAATGCCACCCGTGCGCAGCGGGTAACCGGCCTTGTCGCCATCGTCCTGCTCGCCTTGGCGGGCATATGGACCTTGCACTTGTTCCTGCCCGCGCTGGGCTGGGGCGTGATCTTTGCGCTCTCGCTCTGGCCACTGCACGAGGCGGCGGCCCGCCGCTGGCCGCGCGGCCGCTCGATCGTGCTGCCGGCCACCTTTACCTTGCTGGCGCTACTGGTCTTCGTGATCCCACTGGCCATGGTGGCAAGCGCGGTGATCCACGACAGCATGGCCGTGTCGCAATGGCTGGCGCAAGCCCATGCGCAAGGCCTGCCCGTGCCCGATTTTCTGGGTCGCCTGCCCTATGGCGATCATCTCGTGGCGCTGTGGCAGCAAAAGCTCGCCACGCCCGAAGCGATCGACCGGCTTTCGCTTCACGCGCGTCAGCTGCATTTTGCCAGTGGCGAGCGCATCCTGGGCCAGCTCGCGCACCGCGCGCTGCTGCTTGGCTTCATGCTGCTCACGCTGTTCTTTCTGCTGCGCGATGGCGCGCGCGTGGCCCATGCGCTCCAGATCGGCACGCGCCGCGCTTTTGGCGAAGCCGGGGTACGGGTGGCTGATCAGGCGGTGCTGGCCGTGCGCGGCACGGTCAATGGCCTGATCATCGTGGGCTTTGGCGAAGGCGTGCTGATGGGCCTGGCCTATGGCCTGGCGGGCGTCGTCCATGCCGCGCTGCTCGGGCTCTTGACTGCCTTGCTTTCGGCCATCCCGTTCGGCGCGGTGGTCGCGGTCGCGCTCGCCGCTGCGTTCCTGGCGGCTGCCGGCAAGGCAGCGGCGGCCGTCGTTATCGCGCTGATCGGCGGGGTGGTGATTTTCGTGGCCGATCACTTCGTGCGGCCGGTGTTCATCGGCGGGGCCACGCGGTTGCCGTTCCTCTGGGTCCTGCTCGCGATCCTGGGCGGCATCGAAAGCTGGGGACTGATCGGCCTGGTCGTCGGCCCGGCGCTGGTGGCCGTGCTCATGCTGCTGTGGCGCGAATGGGTCGGCGCGCACCAGGGCCCGCTCAATCCGGCGGCGGATTAGGCGGCGTGGACAAATTCCACAGCGCCACGGTTGCCCTATAAAAGGCCCTGGCGAGGCGCGAGGACGCAGGAAGAGTGGGCCTCTTTAGCTACGCTGGCCTTCGGCTCCAGGCCGAGCAACGCTGCCAGGGCCTTTTATAGGGCAACCCCTTCGGGGCTGGACCAAAAACCGCCATCTCCGCGTCGGCTCGGCTAGCAATAGGCCCACTATTGCTTCACCTCGCCTCCTCGAACTGGCGGTTTTTGCCTCCAGCCGTGGCGCTGTGGAATTTGTCCACGCCGCCTAGCACCGGCAGGAGGGCGGCGCCAGAGCAGCGGTTCACGGGCGCGGGACCAGCCCGGTGAAATGCGCCAGGAATGCCTGGACGTCGGCAGTCTCCTCGATCTGCTTGTCGATCGGCTTGCCCGAACCGTGGCCGGCACGCGTTTCGATGCGGATCAGGTGCGGCTTTGGCCCGATGGCCGCCGCTTGCAGGGCAGCTGCATACTTGAAGCTGTGGCCCGGCACCACGCGGTCATCCGTATCGGCAGTGGTGACCAGAATGGCCGGATAGTCCACACCGGGCCTGATGTTGTGATAGGGCGAATAGGCGCGCAACACGCGCCAGTCAGCTTCCTTTGCGGGATAGCCGTAATCGTCCACCCAATAGCGGCCGGCGGTGAACTGATCGAACCGCAGCATGTCCATCACGCCCACGGCCGGGCTGGCGGCGGCGAACAGGCCGGGCCGCTGGTTGGTCACCGCGCCCACCAGCAGTCCGCCGTTGGAGCCACCCTCGATCGCCAGGCCATGGCGGGGGGTAACGCCATTGGCGATCAGCCATTCGCCCGCGGCGATGAAATCGTCGAATACGTTCTGCTTCCTGGTGCGGCGGCCGGCATCGTGCCAGGCATCGCCATATTCGCCGCCGCCGCGCAGGTTTGCCAAGGCAAAGGCCCCGCCGCTATCCACCCACGTCATGAAGCCGGCCGAAAACCACGGGGTGAGCGCCACATTGAACCCGCCATAGCCATAGAGCAGCGTCGGCACAGGCCCCTTGGCGTCCTTGCGCTTGACGATGAACATCGGGATCTTCGTGCCATCCTTGCTGGGATAGAACACTTGAGTGACCTGGAAATCCGCCGGGTCGAACGTGAGGTGCACCGGCTCCCAAGGCGTGGTCTGCGCCTTTGCGGGATCGAGTTGCAGCACGGTGCCGGGCTGGGTGAAACTGCTGAACGACAGGAACGCGGTCTTGTCTCCTGGCCGGCCGCTGAGCCCCGCCGCGCTGCCGATGCCGGGCAGGCTAACCGCGCCGGCCAGCTTGCCATCCAGGCCAAAGGCCAGGACCTGGCTCTTCGCGTCATGGATATAGCTGGCGAAGATGCGATTGCCGGCAATCTCAACCGATTCCAGATTGTCCTTGCTTTCGGGCACCACGGTGTCGAAACGCGGGGTCGCGCCGGACAGATCGACGCGCACGATCTTCTTGAGCGGCGCGCCCTCGCCCGAAACGAACCACAGTTGGTCCCCCACGCCATCGACGAAGTCCCACTGCGCCTTGAGATCGGGCACGAGTGCGGCGACAGGGCCGATCTTGCCGTCCGTCACGCGGGCGACATGCACGGTGTTGACCGGATCGGTGCCCTCGCTGCTGCTGATCACCACCCAGCGCCCGTCGCTCGAAACGCTTGCGCCATGGCCGCGCTTGGGCAGGTCGGGCGTGGCGAACACCGGCTGGTCGGCGCTCTGCGGCGTGCCCAGGCGGTGGAGCCAGACGGTCTGGTTGTAATTCAGCGCCTGGAACGCTTCGCCCGGCTTGGGCTCGGCAAATCGCGAATAGAGGAGCGCATCGTTGCCCAGCCAGGCGAGCCCGGAAAATTTCACCCACTTCAGTTCGTCGGCCAGCGGCTGGCCATCGGCCACGGTGACGAACTTGACCGTCCGCCAGTCCGATCCACCATCCTGCACCGAATAAGCCAGCAGGCGTCCGTCATCCGATGGCGCCCAGGCATCGAGCGCGGTGGCGCCGTCCTTGGCCCATGTGTTGGGATCAAGCAGCACGCGCCCCTTGGTGCCCACGGCGGCATCGGCCGGCCTCACGAGCAATTGCGACTGGTTCATCAGGCCGCTGTTCCAGGTATAGAACAGGTTCGCGCCCCGCTTGCGCGGCAGGCCAAAGCGTTCGTAATCGATCAGGCCCTTCATCCGCTTTTCCAGCGCGGGTCGCTCGGGCAACTGCTTGAGATAGGCCGCCGTAAACGCGCTCTGCGCCTGGACCCAGGCTGCCACCTTGGGATCGGTGCGTACGTCTGCCTCGAGCCAGCGCCAGGGATCGGACACCTTTTGCCCGAAATGGTCTTCCACCAGCGGCAATTGCGGGCTGGCGGGATAGGGCGGCAAAGGCGGCATGACTTGATCCTTGGCGGAAGCAGGCAACGGGGCAACAAGCAGGGCTGCTAGTGCAAGCGGGGCAGCCAGCCACAGGCGGTTCTTCATCGCGGCATCCTGACAAACGGGGGGAAGTTGCGTTGGAAACTAACGCAGGATCGGCCGCACGCAACTGCTTTGCAAAAATCAGGAATAGTGCTCCAGCATCGGTGGCCGATGCAGGCATTCCGAGAAGCGGAAGGGCCGCACGGTGAGCGGCGGCACCAGGGCCGCAGCCGGATGATCGCGGTTCATCAAGACCACATCGGCTTCGGGCAGCACGGCAGAGCGTACAGCCATGAGCAGCGAGCGCCGGCTATCGGCCCAGGCGTCGACTGTCGCAATGATCGCCGGGCGATCGAGCCCATCGGGCACCCGCTCGGGCACGGCTTCGGCCCGCGTCCAGCCCAGTTCATAGGGATCATCGCAGGCGGCGGCCGGGCCGGAAAGATAGCGCATCTGCACCAGCACGGCGAGGCCGGCCTCGCTGGCGAAATGGACGATGCGATGGCCGGGGGAGCAATAGCGGCCGCCAAAGCGGACGCCCCTTCGCCGTCGAGGGCATCGTGCCCCGGTTTTGCCAAGCGCCACAAGATCATGGGCCGCAGCGTAGAAGCCGGGAACCAGCGCCACAACGAAAAACGGGCGGAAGCCTTGCGGCCCCGCCCGTCCATCCGGTTCGTCCGATCGCGGGGCGGTTACGCCCCTGAGCGATCAGGCGTTTTCGAGTTCGTCTTCGTCAGCCGTCAGCACCGGACCGGAGTCCAGGCCCTTGGCCGAAGTGTCGCGGTCCACCAGCTCGATCACGGCGATCGGCGCCGCGTCCGAAGCGCGGTAACCGGCCTTGATGATGCGGGTGTAGCCACCTTCACGGTCGGCATAACGCGCACCGAGAACTTCGAACAGCTTCTTTTCCTGCGCTTCGTCCAGCAGACGGGCGTGGGCAAGGCGGCGGTTCGACAGGCCACCGTGCTTGGCCAGCGTGATCAGCTTTTCGACGTAGGGACGCAGTTCCTTCGCCTTGGGCACGGTGGTGGTGATCTGCTCGTGCTTGATCAGCGCGGCGGCCAGGTTGCGCAGCAGCGCAATACGGTGCGACGAGGTACGACCCAGCTTACGCTGGCCCAGCTTATGACGCATAACTCATTCTCCGTTCGTAGGGGGGCCGTGCAAGGTACCCCGATCCAGGCCGGCTTGAGGGGCGGCCCGTGCCCTGTTCTTGCAAGGTTGCAGCGTTGCGCTGCGGCCAGACCGACACGGGAGTAAATCCCGTGTCGTCAGACGGCCCTGCGGGCCGCTGGCCGGGCAGGCCGCTGATCCTTGTCCAGGCTACCGTTTTACGATGCAAAACGTCGCCTGCCCAAGGGCGGCCGCTTTTGGGCTATCAGCCCAAAAGCTCCTGCTCGAGCTTCTTGGCCATTTCCTCGATGTTTTCCGGCGGCCAGCCAGGGATGTCCATGCCAAGGCGCAGGCCCATCGACGAGAGCACTTCCTTGATCTCGTTGAGCGACTTGCGGCCGAAGTTCGGCGTGCGGAGCATCTCGGCCTCGGTCTTCTGGACCAGGTCGCCGATGTAGATGATGTTGTCGTTCTTGAGGCAGTTGGCCGAACGGACCGACAGC
>Ga0070665_100002401_pt1 | contig 20663 bp, 14 predicted proteins | sample KBSS13metaG_FD_65862 | JGI IMG/M metagenome (GOLD analysis project Ga0070665, IMG submission 65862) | Switchgrass rhizosphere microbial communities from Kellogg Biological Station, Michigan, USA - KBS S1-3 metaG | ecosystem: Host-associated > Plants > Roots > Rhizosphere > Soil ...
CCAGATGGTTTAGGCTGTGAAGCCTTGTGAGCAGACTGTGGCCTGAAGTTGAAGCGTAAAATGATCAAACGGTACGTTTGTGTCCGTGGCGCGGAGGGGTGACAAGACCCCTTCGCATAAAAAAACTAATTTTTTGTAAAAAAAATTATTATAAAATTATTAAATATAATCAAATTTATTGAATTATTTTGAATTGTGTTTAATTAAAGCTTATCCAGAAATTAATTAAAAAACTAAGAAATCTTTTTAAACCTACTCACCATAACATCCCCCACTTCCACTTCTTCTAAAAACATATCAAGAGGTCGATGCCACACTTGACTCAGGGGATTATCATATAAAGCTTCATAAACAACATACCAGTTAAGTTTCTCTGTATCGCATGAAATAGTAATAATACGATAATCTTTATTTTTATAATGCCGCCAAATTTCACCCGGATTAATTTGTTCGATAAGATTTTGCATTATCACTCCTTTCCTTTATTTTTATTTTTTTACTTTATCAATCTATTTTTTTAATAGAGCAGCCAAGTCAACCTGTGCAACACTTTCTTCCTGTCCCGTGATCATGTTTTTCACCGTGACAGTACGGTTGGCTTGTTCAGTTTCTCCCAGAATAAGAACATATGCAGCACTCAGTTTACTTGCTTTACGCATCATACTTTTCATTGATCCTTCAAATAAAATATCGGTGCAAATATTGTGTGTTTGTAGTTCATCAGCAAGAAGCAAGGCGAGAGTATGTTGTTCGCTACTCATTGGTATTATTATATGTAAGGCTGCGCGCGTGAGAGTCAGTTGATTACGTAATGGTTCAAGTAAAAGCATCAGCCGTTCAATGCCAAATGCTGCACCAATAGCGGGTTGGTCTTGGCTGCCGCCTAATTGTTTGACTAATTGATTATAACGTCCTCCACCACAAAAAGTATCTTGAGCGCCAAGATTTTTACTGACAAATTCAAAGACTGTTTTGTTGTAATAATCAAGACCTCTGACCAAAGTAGGCTTATAGACATGAGAAATTGATAGAAGAGATAATTGTTTTTGTAAATCTTGCCATTCTTGTGAGCAATGAGCACACAGGTGATCCGCGATATGTGGTGCATCACGATATATTTCTTGGCATTGAGGATTTTTACAATCAAAAATGCGCATAATGTTATGTTCTTTTCTTTCGGTGCATTGCGCACATACGTTATCCGTGATGGTAGGTTTATTCATGAATTTTTTAAGAATGAGAAGATATTGTTCTCGATCTTGTAAACATCCTAAAAAATTAATGATAAGTGCATAATTGTTAAGCTTAAGCACATCATGAAAAAACCGATCAAGCATCGCAATAAAATAGGCATCCTGAGCAATCGCGCCCGAGCCAATAATTTCCATGGTAACTTGGTGAAATTGTCTAAATCTTCCTTTTTGAGGGCGTTCATATCTAAACATAGGACCATAAGAAAATACTTTCCAGGGTATAGTTTCAATGTGATGTTCATTAAATGCACGCACTATGGAAGCGGTGCCTTCTGGGCGTAAACAAATACGATCTTCACTGCTTTGGTTGCGTGATTCGAGGATAAACATTTCTTTAGATACTACATCAGTGTATAGACCTAAAGAGCGGCAGAACAGATCTACAGATTCTAAAATGGGAGTTTGAATTTCAGTAAAATTATAGGTTGTAAGATGTTTTTTAATTGTTGTAATAATAAAATTGAAAAGTGTGCAATCTATAAAATCTTGAGTGCCTTTTACGCGTGGAATCATAAAAATCCTTTATATAATTTTTACCCTATGTATATCATAGTATATCATTTTTAGGGATATTGTTATTGAGTTATAATGATAATCACTCAACGTTTACCCTGTATAGGGTATTGGTTTTATGTATTTAATTGTTGTGGGTTCTTTTGAAGAAGTTTTTGTAGTTTTGCTTGAATTAAGTGAATGTCAGGTAATTTAACAATGAGATATACTATAAATTGTATAATATCTTTGGGCATAGATTTATTGAAATGATGTGTATTATATTGGTTTAAGGCTTGAAGGATACAGGTACATTGTTGGACCGTAGCCGGATCACAATAAGCACTGATAGGTGTTGGTATTATAGTAAATTGAGTAGTGGTAAAATTATTTTTTTGTAATTTAAGTATGAGCAATAAAGAATCTCCGTTGGGAGAAAATAATAGTTGCTTAGAAGAATATGTAAAAGCACTTATAGCGTTATTACGAAGATCTACCCGAGAATTGGCTAGTAATTCTCCGGTAATATAATAATAAAAGTTTATACAGACATTTTGCATTTTATCTAGTGTAGCTAGAATTGATTTGGTTGGATGAAAGGCGAGCTCGTTATTGATGCACATTTCATTGTTTTCAGAGTTAATTTTTTTATAGTTATTATGAGGGTTGAATAATATATATTCATTTTGGGTATTTGTTTTTATCGCCAATACTGATCCATTAGCATTATAGAGTGCGTGATGGGGATGATATAGTATAAGATATTTTTTAATCTGATAGAGGCGATATTTATTGGTGAGGCTTATTATTGGATGTGCTTTTTTATCCCATTCAAAAAAAAATAAATTATTGTTATCAGGATTAAGAGCTAAATCAGTAATTGTATTATTTATACAAGAAAGAGTGAGCGTGCGGTAGCATTGTTGGTTTTGATAAATGGTAATGTTTTTAAAAGTAGGATCAATAGTAAGAACATTATTATGAGAATCGGAGGTAATAAAATAGTTACTATTTTCTGTTGGATAAGATCGTATTCTTTCTCTGGTGGGGATATTGTAAAAAATTAATTCTTTTTTGGTCACGAGGGTTAATATTTTTTTAGTATGATCAATCAGGTGATTAGTAGCATTTTCACAATTAATAAAAATCTTTTCTTTTTTGGTAGTTAAATCGATGATAGAGCAATGTGAGGCGGTGTTTACGAGAATTTCCTTATTATTAAGAAATGTTGTGGCATACACATTGTGCGGTATAGTAAACGTGTTTTGGTTTGTTATCATAGCGTGATTCATGGCATTACAAAAAAATAAATTAAAAATACCATACAATAGGAAAGTAATATATATATATATCATGAGTGTTTCACTTTAAATTTAAAATTATATTTTACTTTGCCGAAATACAATATGTTCTTAATTAATTTTTTGCCAAAAGTAATTATTTGGCGTTTAAATGGTTGTGATCAGTTTAGCTTGACTTGGTGAATCTATTCATGGTACATAATACAACAATAGTGTTAAGGATTAGAAGAAAAAGCAAAGGAAAAGTATGAAGCTTTGTAAGATAGTAGGTTTTCTATCCGTTAGTATTTTATCGGCCTCTCTTTTTGGTAATTGCGATAATGATAGCTCGCGCTTAGAAGCGACAAGTAAAACAACCTTAGCAATTCATCCCCTTTTTGTTTCACAGTCTCCTGAAATGGTTTCAGGTTTTCGTAATGATCGTAATTTAACACGAGAAAATGGCTGGGCGGGAGCCTTTCAGGCAGTGCTTTTTGGCAGTCGAACTACCGATGGGCAAGCGTTAGGACGTTATTTTTTTCCGGATGGGTTAGAGTCTATGATAGTTGCAGAAGATGGTCCAGTAGCTGGTGAACCGGGCTTTTCTGTTGATAAAAATCTTTTAGCTCAAGATTTTAATATTTTTACTGAAAATGGCAATTTCCAAAGTAGAATTAAAATTGAGCCACAGCAAAGTGTCATTGGTCTTGGTCTTCATATACGGCAAAGTTTTTGGAAAAACCATGATAGAGGCAGAGGTTTCTGGATAAGTTTCTCTGCTCCTATTGAGCATGTAAAAAATAGTATGAATTTTTGTGAATTTGTTATCAATGATGGCGGCGGTATGAATGAGGCTGCTAATGATGTTGTGGTGCCCAATATGGCGGAAGCATTTCAGCAAGAAGATTGGAGATTTGGGCGTATTGTTCAAGGATCTTCTATGAAAAAAACAGGATTGGGAGATATTGAAGCCAAGATTGGATATGAGTGGTTACAGCATGAGCCAGCGCATATGGAATCTTATTTTGGTTTAGTGATTCCAACGGGCAATAAAAATGAAGGGCGATATGTTTTTGAACCGATTATTGGTCGTGGTAAATATTTTGGCGTTATGTTTGGAAGTTGTTTAGGTTTAGAAATTTGGAATAGTGAAGATGGTGAAAAAAATCTTCGTTATGAGTTAGCCAATCATACTGAACTTTTATTTCAAAGAACACAAACACGTTCTTTTGATTTAAAAAATAGACCCTGGAGCCGTTACTTACCGGTCTATGTCAATGAAGAAGAAGCTGAAGATGCAGCAGCGTTAGCCGGAACAAATGCACTCTTTGCGGCAAATAATTCAACACCAGGTATTAATGTATTTACGCAATGTGTTAAGGTAACGCCCGGACTTACGCATGATATTAATACAGCATTTATTTTTTCATATAAAAGATTTCAGGCAGAAGTTGGATACAACTTTCTTGCAAAAAGAGCGGAAAATGTAGAATTAGAATGTTCATGGAGACCAGGCCCAGCGCTGAAACATTATCTGGGTGTAGGTCAGACCAATCCAATACGTACGATTAATGGTAGTCCATACTATGAACAATTGGTGAGCAGCATTACATTACCATCAACAGTACCACCAACTCCTGGTGTTCTTTTGATTCCCGTACAAGTAGATGATTATGAATTGAGCTTAATTAAAGAAGAAGATTTGGATCTTAATTCTGCAGCAACGCCAGCAATATTTGCTAATACGTTGTATGGTACGCTTGGTTTTCATTTAAGTGAAAGAGAATACCCATTATTTGGTAATCTTGGTGGATCATATACCTTCTCCAAAAATAATGATGCTTCTCCTCGCCGTTGGGTGATATGGGTGAAGATGGGCGTTTCTTATTAAAATAAATTTATTGTGAGTTAAAAAAAAGAAAGACCTTGGTTTGTTGCCAAGGTCTTTCTTTTAATCTTTAAGATAGATTCCAAATGTAATTAACCGTTTCAGTGACAGTCGTTTTAGGTTCCGATTCTATTGTGTTTGAATAATTTATGAGTTGTAATTCTTCTATTAATAGAGCTTTTGCCTCGTTAGAATTGTTCAAAGCCTTGACCTGTTGCACAACATTTGCCTCCGACAATACCTTTACGACATCACCCATTTCTTTTTTATTAAAGGCGGATTCTATTTTCATCATGTTGTTCTTAACTATTTCTATAATATTTTTTTTCAAAACAATCGGTTGTTCTATTGTCGGCATAGCTACTTTTTCTTCCCAAAGATCTTCTACCATTTGTTTAATGGTAATGCCGGATCCTAGTTTGTCACCATATTGTCTGCTGAGTTCCGTTGTTAATAGCTCTTTGACATTTTCAGAATTACCAAGAGCTTCTTTTGTGTTAGAAATAATATTTGAACTAAGGAATTCTTTTTTAGCATTTTCCAGAGATTTTTGGTTATAAGCACGTATAAGCAGAGAGCTAGATGAATTGATGAGGTTGCCAATGGTGAATATTCTGTTGTCTTGAGGTTTTACTGGAGTGAGAATTGCTTTTTCTTTTTCAACCACAATAGGTTGTATTTTAATTGGCTGGTTGATTATTTCTTGCTCTTTAATGGGTAGCTGTAGAGGAGTTTCTGTTTTGATAGGTGTTTCTTCTGTGAGTGGGTACTTTATTGGTTGAGTTGGTTGTTGTATTGGATATTGTGGGGTTGGTTTTGGTAATGGTTGAGATGGTTTTTCTTCTTCAAATGATAAAGGTAACGTTATTGCGTTTAAGGTGTTTTGAACTTGAAGAGAGAAATTTTCTAAATTTATTCGATCTTGTTGGGCAATTCCGGTCCATTTTGAATGGATGTTGACCCCTGCTTGTAATAATGCTTCTATTTCCGTGGGAGATAAATGAGATACGTTCGCATTGTTTTGTATAAATTGTATAAAGGTAGGAGTAAGCCTGTTTTGGTTATCAATTACATTTGTTTGATTTTTTATTTGATTCAACAAAGAACTATATGTTTGTTGTTGATACATAGGTTGTGGAGTAATGATGGGCACAGTAGAGGCCTTTTCTCTCCGTTTAAGTGTTCTTTTTTGTGCAGGAGTTTCAACTGAGGTTGCTTGAGAGGCTGTAGGTGTATCTACTGTTGCTCTACGTGCAGTAAATAAAGAGTTTGTTGCGCATAAGATTATAATTACTGAAATGTTTTTAAAAATTTTCACCCTAATTCCTTTTTTCAATAAAACTATGGTATTGCTTTTAGCATGACATAGTTTTATTTATAATTGCAATATTGTGATGTGTTGATGAAAGGAGTTTGGGTATGGGAAAGGTGCTTTTACAAAGAAAAAGATCTTTGGTTAACCCAAAGATCTTTTTCTCTTCCAATTTTATTTTTTGCGATATGTATTCCATAAAGATTCCACAGCAGTTCTAGTGGGAGTTCCGTTAGCTAAATCTTTTGAGCTCATTATTTCATTAAGCACTTCTATTAATGCGTCTCTGGCAGTAAAATTAAGACTATTATAATTGTTAAAAACCTTGAATACAATTTTAGAGTCTTCAAGGTATGTTATGCTGGTATAATCTCCAAATTCTTTATCATAAGCCATTTTTAGTTGGGTCCTTTGATTTGCAGTCAGCGTAGGCAGTATCTTTTCTAGAATCTCATCTTTTATAGTTTGTTTTATACTTACTAATGGTTTGACTTCTTCTTTTACGGGTTCTGTTTTTGGTTGATTGATGGCAGGTTGTTCTATAGTGAATAAAATAGGTTCGTCCGTTCTTCCTGGCTTTTCAATTGCTGGAATTTGTGGTAAAGATTTTTGTGCTTGAATTCTTATTAATTCTTCTTCGACAAGAGTGACGATTTTATCATGTAATGTTTTATTAACTAATGTTTTTAAATCTTCTAATTTATTTGGTCCGAATGCAGGTGTCATCTCATTGATCATAGCATTTTTTACAAGACCAACGAGTCGATTTTTTTGGGAAGTGGCTGATTCTCCTTTTATTACAAAACCTTTATCTTTAACTATTTTAGCGACAGTATTTTCTAGGTAATTGGGATCGAATTTTTTTTCTATTATTTCAAATTTAATAGGTTCTATTCCTGGAACAACAATTGGTTCTTCTCTATAATATCTGTTAATTGCTTGTGCTATTTGTGAGGATGTTTTTGTTAAATTTGCTTTATCTAGGGCAGCGTTACCGGTCCAGTTTATATGGATGTTGGTACCTGCTTGAAGCAGAGCTTCTTTTTCAATAGGAGATAGCTTAGAATTAGAAGAAATAGTTTTTATGAATTCATTTTGTAAGTTTCCTGCATTGTCTACTACTTTAGCAGCAGGTAATGTTTTTATTATGGGAAGTAACTCATAATAAGTTTTGGTAGTTAAGTCTAAGGTTGATTGTGTTGGAGTTTCAATGGTCGGGGCTGGAGGTGTAGTAGGTCCTGTTTTTTCTTTGCGTGCAGCAAAAATAGAGTTTGCTCCACATAAAATTATGATAGCTAAGGTAGTTTTAAAAATTTTCATAAGAATATCCTTTTTTATATTATCATTTTTTTATTTGATAAATATTATTATTCAGCTACTTGCTCTTCTGCGAGAGCCATTTTTTTCGCAAATATTTTTAGAGCTTCTTTTCTTTGTCTTTCTAGATTTTTAAGAAGATCTATATTGTCTTCTTGATTAGTCCAAGTTTTTATATGATAGTCTCTTGCTGTTTGTAGTAATGCGTCAAATTGTAGGCTATCAAGTTCTGCACCTACAGCTTCATATATCATTCTGTCAACAAAATCTTGGGAGAGAAGGTTGCCGCGATCACTCCATGCATTTTCTGCGTTTTTAACTTCATTAATAAGTTGTTGATAAGTTTTTACACCAACGCTTGGCATACTGGGAGCTGAAGGAGTTTTGCTAGCTCGACCTTTTCTACCACGAGCAGTTCCTGCTTCGGTATTTACAGAAGGTTTTGGAGAAGAAACTTGAACCGGTACTTCCGGTACTTCTTGAGTAGGAGTTGATGTAGTAGGTTTGCGCGCTGCAAAAAGAGAGCTGGTGGAGCTTATAATAATAATTGCTAGCATACTTTTTGCTACTGTATTTTTAAAAGATTTCATATATATACCCTTTTTTTATAAAAAATATAATTTTCACTGTCTTTAGTATCACATAAACAATTTTATAATTGCAATGTTTTTTGTCTCTTTTTAACTAATTTATTCGGTTTTATTTACTAAAAACCAAATAAATTACGGATATAATCTATAGCCGTTGTTACAAGATTTTTAATGGTGCCCAGCAAAGGGATAGGGGTTGTTTTTTCTTCTTTTTGTTGAGCAATAGCAGCAGATTCTTTTTGAGGAATTTCTGCTGTTTTTGGAGGTTGTTTTTGTTCCTCTAATACAGGTTGCTCTGTTTCTGGTTTTATAAAAGATTTTCTGCTTAAGTACTCAACAACCCATTTGGGCAGTATGCGCTCCCATAGGACTATATCTGGTTTGCGTATTTTTTCTATAATGTTAGAGAAAAAATTGGTTATTCTCGTAATAATAGACTGTGGGATAATATCTTCTTGAGGCTTTTTTATGTTTTCTGTACGAGGCCGTCTATACCTTGATGATGAAGGTTGTGCTTTATATCCTGATGATGCAGAGCTAGAATAAGGCGCAGGTCTAAAAGAAGGAGATGTTGGTTTTGTTGTTGTTATTGGAGCAAAATCTTTCATTGTATCGGATAAGGTAACAACACCTGGAGCAGTAGTTCTGCCAATTTCCTGAGTTGTAGGTGTTTTTTCTATTCTTTTTTCAGGTACAGCAAGTAGAGGTTGCTCTTGCGTAACAGATTCTTTTTGTTCTGGCACTTTTATAGAAGGTAAAGGCGGCGTTGGTTTTGTTGGTGGTTGTGGTTCAGGCTCTTGCGTAATAGTAAGTGTAGGTTGTTCTGGTATTACTGGCATGATGGGTTGTTGTGGAGGTAGTTGTTCTTTGTCTATTGGTATCAATTGTGGTTCTTGGGCAGGTGCATCAGGAATTTCTTGTGTAGGAGTTGTTGGTTCTGCAGGGGGTTCTGTAGGTTGAGTAGGATCTTCAGTAATAGTAGTAAGTGTAGGTTGTTCTGGTATTACTGGTATGATTGGTTGTTGTGAAGGTAGCTGTTCTTTATCTATTAGTGTCAATTGAGGTTTTTGGGCAGGTTTATCAGGAGTTTCTTGGGTAGTCGTTGTTGGTTGTGTGGGAGGTTCTGTAGGTTGTATGGTTGTAATATGTTCGGTAGGTGTTGGTTGTGCAACAGGCTCTTGGACTATAGGTTGTATTGGTTTTATAGCAGTCTCTATAGCTGTAGGCTGATTTTTCTTTTCAGCAAGAGCACGTTCTTGCTCAGCTTTTTGTAGTTGAATGTCTAGTAATTCTTTTTTTAATTCAGCCCGTTGTTTTTGTAATAGCTCAGTGTCTTGTAATTTTTGGATTAACTCTTGTAGTTCAGCGTTATATTGAGCAAGGCTTTTTTCTTGTTGAAGGCGTTGCTCAGCTAATGGTAGTTGTTGATTTTTCTTTTCAGTAAGAGTACGTTCTTGTTCAGCTTTTTGTAGTTGAATGTCTAGTAATTCTTTTTCTAATTCAGCTCGTTGTTCTTGTAAGAGTTCAGCGTCTTGTAATTTTTGCATTAACTCTTGTAATTCAGCTTCATTTGTAGCGACATTAGCTTCGTTTTGAAGGCGTTGCTCAGTTAATAGTTCCAGCTCTTTGGCAAATTCTTCTTTAATTTTTTCTTTAAGAGCTTCTTTTGCAAGAAATTCTTTTTTTTGATCTTCTTTTGTGCGTTGTTCTAAAATGGCGGCTTTTTGTTGAGTTGTTTTTTCTAAATGAAGAAGCTGCTTATCTAATAGTTCAAGTTCACGTTGCTCAGCGATAGTACGTTCATTGCTTTGTTTTTGAAGGCGTAAGTCACGGGCATTTTGTTCTGTTTTGGTTTTTTGCTCAAGATCTTCTAGTTCTTTTTGTATAGTTTGTTCGTCTATAAGTTGTTGTTTTTTCTGTTTTTCTTTTAATTCTTCTATTCCAACGGAGTATTTATTTTTTGCTTCTTCTAAAAGAGCTTCCTGTTCTTGTTTAAATTTTTCATGTTCAAGTTGATCTGTTATATTATCCATATCTTTTTTTGGTTGGAATTCAGCTATTGTTTTTTCCGATTTAACCTGGATATTTTTTAATTCTTCTTCTAGTTCTAAGAACTCATGTTCTTCTAGCTTGTGTTCTAAATTATTTAATTCTTTTAGCAGTTTTTCAAGTTCAATTTCTCGTATAATTTCTTCTTGCGCTTGTTTTTCTATTTTGTCATTTTCTTCTTTTAACTTTTTTAATCGTTCTAGTTCCGCTCGATTAAGACGCTCAGCTTCTATTTCTTGGAGGATTTCTCTTTCAGCTTGTTCAGTTAAATCAAGATCTTCTTGTTTTAATTGAGCAGCAATGTTCTTTTTATTGTCTAATTCTTGGAGTTCACGTTGCATTTTATTAAGTTTAGAATCATCTTCAGGAGAGGGTTTGGTTTTTTGCAGTTCTTGAAAACGCAATTCACGTTCTTTTTTTTTAGTTTCAATATCTTTATCAAGTTGTTCTTGTTGGATTTTCATAATTTCTTTATCAAGCAATTGTTGTTTATCTTGTTCTTCTTTAAATTTTTTCATTTCTTCTAATTCATATTGTTCTTCTTTTGCCATTTCTAATTCAGTTTCTTTTATTAATGCTTCTTCTATCTCTAGGGATGTTTCTCCTGCTCCTTCCTCAAATTCTTTTTCAGCTGCTTCGATAAGCTTTGCTTCAGCAATTTTACGCTCTTCTTCTTGTTTTATTGCATCTTGGAGAGCTTTTTCTTCTGCTTCTATTCGCTGAGCTTCCATTTCTTTTTTTTCTATTTCAGCCAGTTCTTGTTTGCGTAGTTCTTCCGCAAAGAGTTCCGCTTCTTTTAAAGCAGCTTGCGGTATTTCTTCTTTTGTTTCTTCAGGAGTTTCAGTAGGTTGAGCCATTTTTTTTTCTTCTGCTAGTTTTTCTTCTTTAAGTTTGTTTTTGAACGCTTCTTTTTCAATGAGTTGTTTTTCTGCTTGCAAAAATATATTTTTATAATTTTCTATTGATGTGGATGAGAATAGTTCATCACTTTTAATCCTATCTAATAATTTTTGTATGTTTTCAATACTTTTTGGAGATTCACCGAGCGCCTTTGCTTGTTCTATAATTTGTTCATAATGCTGTATATTCGCTTTAAAATGTGCATTGTTTTGATTGTTTAATCTCGTTTCTAGTAAAGTTTTTCCCGTAGCATCAGGTGTTGTTGATGAGCTGATTCTGCCTTCAAGTGATATGATGGTAGGGTTGCTATATCGTGTTGTCCAAGAAAGGTCATGAATGATTATTGGTTTTGAATTACCATCAGATTCAGTAAAAAACATAGCTGATCCATCTGCAAACTTATAAACAGGGACAGCTTGGTTTGCAGGTGCATCATTCTGCCATTCTTGTAATGCTTGCATAGTTTCTTGAGCGCTAGGGTCAACAAAAATAGCTTTGAGGTTTTCTTTCATCATGGTGGTAAGCAGCTGATTCAATTTTTTTGTTGATGCTGCAAGTTCTTTTTTTGATTTACCGTAAGTTGGGATATCTAATTCTGCTTTAATTTGTTCAGCAAATTTATTGGATACTTCCGCTGTTACGTATGGTGCTTGTTTTTGTGGTGCTGGTTCAATAGGGGTAGATGGTTGCTGCGTTAAAACATCTTGCGGTTGAGGTTGTATTATTGGTTGTGTAGAAGGTATTTCTCCTACTTTGCCAAATTCTTTAGTGAATTGTCCTGTGGGAATTTTAGATGAAGGTTGTTTTGAAAGATCTATAGAGACTGGTTGATTGCGGCCTTTATTTTGTTCAGGTTTGGATGATATCGATTGAGGTTGTATGGTTTTTTTTATTGCACTTTGGCCAGTCTCTTTAATTACTTTTTTTCCCAAATTCAACATTCCATAAGAAATAGAGGGAAACAGAAAAAAGAGTAATAATATGACCAAAGTTTTTATATGTTGCATCATATTATTACCTGTTTTTTTTTAAATTTTATCGTTGAGTGCTTTCTATAGGTTTTCGGGTAAGTCTTCTTTGTTGAGCTTTTTTTCTTTTTTCAGCAAAAGCTTTCTGTCTGTTGGTTGAAAGAGTCCGTTTTTGGTTTTTTCTTTTTCTGGTTACGCCATTTTTTCTTTTTTTGTTTACGCCAGTAGTAGCAGGTTCTCTTCTTTTTTGACCAGGCAATTTTCTTTGTGCTGCTCCTTGTCTAGTACCAGATTTTTGTTTTGTCTGTTCAGATATTCCTGAAGGTTTTGGTTCAGAGGGAACTTGTTGTTTTGTGCCTGTTTGAGTAGTAGGAATTACTGTAGGAGTTTCCATTTCTTGAATTTGTGTTATCGGTAGAATATATTCTTGTTTAGCGGGGGCAGATTGCTCTGCAGTAGGTGTTATTTCCTTTAATACAGAAGCTATTTGAGTTTGAAGATGATTTTGAATGATTTGTATATCGTTAACAGAAATATCTTTCGCAAGACCTTTTTGATAAATAATAGTGTTAGCTATTTTTTGGAGATCATTAGAGCTAATATTTGATTGAATTGTTGCTATTGTTTTCTTTGTTAAGAGAATTTTTTCAGCAACTTTTTGGTACCATTTTTCTGTTGGTAAGGGCTTGCTTTCCCATCCCTCTCCCATTGACTTTTGTAGTCCTAAACGAATATACCATATTTGTTTAGCGATTTTATCTATTTTTTCGTCGGAAACTATTGCTGTTTTAGCCAGAATTTTTTTAAGGGTTTGAGTAACTAATATTTGTTGTTGTGTTTGTTCGTCTGCTATTCCAGTAAGATCCATTATTGCTAAAATGTTTATTAAAACATCAATTAATAAAAAATCCTCTTTAAGTTTTTTGTTTGTTGCTTCATTGAAGAATGTTATTATTGATTGTTCAATATTTTTTTCTTTAAGTTCTTTTGTTAAAGCTTGTTGAGCCTTAGTAACAATTTCAGTATTGAGCGGTGCAGGTTCTGTTTTTAGGAGGCTTTTTTGACGAGAGCTTTTTGTGAGTGCTTTTTCTACAATTGCGTTGTTAGCAAGTAATAATATTCTTTTAAAAGTCATACCGGAGTCTTTTGTTAATTGCATAATGTCTTCTGCAACATTGTTATTCCATTTAGGCAAAGGCACTACACCTTGGGGCCAGAATTGATTATATTTGCCCATTATGGTAATAATTTCTCCGTAAATTATACGTTCTTGCGGGGTTAAGAGATTGAAAGATTCTTGATAAGGAGGGGTTTGTTGTGTTGATAAGCCTAAAGCTATTTCTAAAGAATTTTTAATATTTTCTTGAGCTGTTGCTATAAGTTCTTTTGTCAGAGGTACTGATGCTTGTCCCCATCCCCAACCTGTACCTTCCGAACCCTTTGTTTGTGCTTTTTCCTGAATAACTTTATTAATATCAGTTAGTAGAGAACTTAATAGTTCCTTTTTTTCGGATTTTTCTAATTCTTCTATTGTTTTGCCCGTTTGTGCTGTCATCAAATTTAAAACTTTATTAGTAACAAGCCTATTCCACTTGTTTCCCGGGGCTTTGTTTTCTTCCCAAAATTTATCGATGCTATCTAAATAAGAAGTTATTTCTTGATTTATATCTAATGAAGGATTTGGTTCCATTGTTTTTACGGGTAGCAATTCTTCTTTCTCTTCTTCTTTGGTGATTATTACTGTTGGTGTTACTGGGGCAGGAGCCCACATTTTTTTTGCAATTTCATCTATTTTTTCATTAGAAAATTTTTTTTCCGTTTCTGGAATTTTTTTAAGGGCTTGTATAGCCAATGTTTGTCGACGAGCTTCATTTTCGGGTGTAGCGGTAAGATCAATCAGTTGTAAGGTATTTGTTAAAACATAATTTAGGAGATTATCATCTGTAAGTTTTTGTTCTGTTGCTTCATTTAGTAAAGCTATTATTGATTGCTCAAGGTTTTTTTCTTGAAGTTCTTTTATTAAAGCTTGTTGAGTTTCAGCAATAATTTCAGCATTGAGTGGTGCAGTTTTTTTCGTCAGTACACCTGTTGACTGATAACCTTTGGTGTGAGCTTTTTCTTCAATTGCATTGTTAACAAAAGATAAGATGTTGTTAAGGGTCATGTTTGATGTGTTCATTAATTTTATAATGGCACTCGCAACGGCAGTATTCCATTCAGGTGAAGGAGCTAGGCCTTGTTGCCATAATTTGTTATGCGTTTCCATTATTTTAATAATCTCGTTATAGATGTTTTGTTTTTCTTTCGTTAGCGTATTAAAAAATAGTTCAAAGGAAAGAGGCTGTGGAATGTCTGGGGTGATGGTAGGTGCTATTATTTCTGGTGGTGTTGATAGATCTAAAGTTTTTTTTATATAGATTTCAATATTTTTTATAGTTGCTTCAATTAATTGATCTGTCAGAGGTATTGATTTTTTCGCGAAGCCGGCAGAACCTTTTGTTTGTGCTTTTTCCCTAATAGCTTTATAAATAGCAGTTAATATAGGCTTTAATATGTTATCTAATTTTTCTTGTGTTATATCAGTTTTTAATTCAGCTAATGTCTTTTTGTTTTCGCTTGTTTGTATTAATTTTAAAACTGTATTGGTAATTGCTTTGTTCCATGATGCGCTGGGCGTATTGTTTTCTTTCCAATATCTATCAACATTTGGTTCATTCATACGATTAAGTATAGTTTGATATACAGTATCAGGAGCTGATATAGGGGCTGCTGATTCCATAGCATAGCCAAAAGGACTTGTTGTAAGGGCGATAAGCAATATAATAACATTTGTTTTATTATGTACCACAGTATCACCTTTTTTATAATTTGATTGTTATTTTTTTTCTTAATTTAAAAGATACCTTTTTTTATAAGACAAATTCAATAAGACATTAATATTTTTTTAAAAGGCCTTTTGTTTGAGGGTAATTACGAATAAATATTTTTACTTATTGCTATTTGAATTTGATATATATAAATTGAAAAGAAAAGAGGGTAAGTGTTAAAAGGAGGCTGACCATGGCTAGCAGATATAAAAAATATATGATGGCGGTTATGCTGTGTGAACTGATTGTTACAACGGTGATGCACGCATGCATGGTTACCTTTATTAATGATGGGCAGAGTAAAGTAGCTATTTTTAACGAAGCAGATGAAACGTTTACTCTTCTTGCAAGACATAGTAAACGTCGTTTTGGAAGACAGGATCAAAAGACAAAATTTAAGGTTTATATTCCTCATGCTCCGCGAGTTGCTACGGTTTTTGTACCTGCGTACACGTGCGTACAAAAATCTTGTAGTTCTGATGGACAAACAATAGTAAAATTTTCTGACTTAGAAGATGCACGGGCTCTTAATAATATTTTTATAGTTAAAAAACATGAACCCCATTTTTCTATGGTGCAAAAATTACCAACAATACAGAAAGAAGTTTGTGGTGCGTGTCAGTCTGAGTAAGTAAAAACCCCCTTTTTGTAAGGGGGTTTTGTTATTTATGTACCAGTATTGCCAGAAAAATTCAATTTATCCATCTCTTCATCACGCCGTTTTTCAAATTCATGCGCATTAAAATGTGCAAGGTTGATGTGGAAAATATGATGAATGATATCAAAGCGGATATGCGCCATCATTTCACGGAACATATCAAAAGCTTCGCGCTTGTATTCAATAAGTGGATTTTTTTGGCCCCAACCACGTAAACCAATACCTTCTTTAAGATGATCAAGGTTAAGCATATGTTGGCGCCATGCTTTATCTATTGTTTCTAAGACAAGCCATTTTTCTGCAATTTTAATTATTTTTTCATCATGTTGTTTACGTAAATTTTCATATGATTCAAGTAAATATTTAATGAGATCTGTTTCAAAAAGCTCAACGTTGGTGGTATTAAGATGTGCTTTGGCAAAATCCTGAGGAGTTAATTGGGTTATGTATTGCAGCGCTTCATAGATTTTTGTAATCTGTTCTGAGGTAATATTTCTTTTTGGTGCATTATGTGCAATAAGGTCCTGTACGGTATTAACAATAAAATCACGAATAAGTTCATAAATACGGTTTTCGCCCTCAAGAGCATCCAGACGATGGTTATAAATAACAATACGTTGTTGGTTTAATACATCATCATATTCAAGAAGATGTTTACGGTTATCAAAATTATGTTTTTCCACCCGCTCTTGTGCACGTTCAATTGTTTTAGACACTAGTTTAGATTCAATAATTTCATCTTCTTGCATGCCAAAAAATACCATTTTTTGTTTTAATGAATCACCCGCAAAAATTCTTACTAAATCATCTTCAAGAGAGATATAAAAGCGAGACTCACCAGGATCTCCCTGACGGCCTGATCTTCCTCGTAGCTGATTATCAATACGTCTACTTTCATGGCGCTCGGTACCTAAAATATATAAACCACCAGCTTCAATTGATTCTTGGGTAAGTTTGATATCAGTACCACGTCCTGCCATGTTGGTTGCAATAGTAACATGACCTTTTTCACCCGCGTGCGCAATAATTTCCGCTTCTCTTGCATGTTGTTTAGCATTAAGAACATCATGTGCAATCCCATTTGCAGTTAAAATAGCACTTAATAGTTCCGATGTTTCAATAGCAATGGTTCCAATAAGAACAGGTTGTCCTTTTTGGTAACGTTCTTTTATGTCTTCTGTGATTGCTTTATATTTTGCATTTTTTGTTAAAAAGATAAGATCGGGCATATCTTTTCTAATTAAAGAACGATTAGTTGGGATAGAAATAACATCAAGCTTATAAATATTATGAAATTCTTCGCTTTCTGTTGAAGCAGTACCAGTCATCCCCGCTAGTTTTTTGTAGAGTCTGAAAAAGTTTTGGAGAGTAATGCTTGCAAGTGTTTGGCTTTCGCGTTCTATTTCTACATTTTCTTTAGCTTCAATAGCTTGATGTAATCCATCGCTGTAACGACGACCAGGTAAAATACGTCCGGTAAACTCATCTACAATAAGAACGTGGTTATCAGTAACTACATATTCTACATCACGTTTAAAAAGGGCGTGTGCTCGTAATGCTTGATTTATATGATGAAGCAATTGCATATGTTCAATAAAATATAAATTAGTAATATGAAAAGCAGCTTCAACTTTATCAACGCCTGATTCTGTTAACAGCACTGAGCGAACTTTTTCATCAACTTCATAATCCGTTCCTTTTTCTAAGTAAGAAACAACGCGATCAGCTTCTCTGTATAAAGAACCAACTTCTTCAGATGATCCTGATATAATAAGTGGGGTACGAGCTTCATCAATTAAAATGGAATCAACTTCATCAACAATAGCAAAAGATAGTTCTCGTTGCACTAAGTCATCTTTACGAAATTTCATATTATCGCGTAAATAATCAAAACCAAGTTCATTGTTTGTTGCATATAAAATATCGGCAGCATATGCTTGCTTGCGATCTTCATCTTCCATAGAATTTTGTAAACATGCTACTTTTAAGCCTAATGCCGTATAAATAGGCTTCATCCATTCAGAATCACGCTGAGCAAGGTAATCGTTAACCGTGACTAAATGAGATCCTTTGCCAGTCAGAGCATTAAGATATAAAGCTAAGGTTGCTGTCAGTGTTTTACCTTCACCGGTTTTCATTTCAGAAATTTTACCTTGATGTAAAACAATACCACCCATTAATTGCACATCAAAATGACGCTGACCAATGGTGCGTCGTGATGCTTCACGTACTACGGCAAAAGCTTCAGGCAAAATGTTGTTGAGAGTTTTTCCGGCAGCTAGTTGAGATTTGAATTCAACTGTTTTATGAGCAAGTTCTTCATCTGTTAAAGATTGTATAGATGGTTCTAATGAATTTATCTGATTAACAATAGGGAGCATTTTTTTTAATTGGCGTTCATTATTAGAGCCGATTATTTTAGCAATTATTTGCGAAATCATGGGAGATCCCCTATTTTTTATAGCTTTTTAAAAGATACAGTGTTTTTGCAATAGTATCAAAAAAATTGATTTTTCTCAATACGAGCATTTTGTTAATAACATTATATTTGATAGATACAAATAGAAGTTAAAGATTTTTTTATTCTATTTTAATACATATAACACTTTTGTTTATAATTGACTATTGTAATCAAAAATGTCTTTATGAGCCAGGAAATCCTTTTTTTAGTATAAAGATATTTTTATAAAAAGAGCTTTTTAAATTTTTCAAATACTTTATTATTAAGAAGCATAATGCAGTACGGGTTAATAAATGAAAAAAGGTAATTTTAATGAAGAAATTGGTTATGGTTTTTGTGGCAGGTTTATTGAATTGTATGGCTAATGCTTATCAAGATACCTATAAAACAGAAGAAAATTCAGCTATAAATGCACATTGCGTAGAAAAAAATCAGCAGAATAAAGAATATAATTTTGATGACGAGCATCAAAAAGATATTGAAGATTATGATCTTTATATTTGTGATGATGCGAAAGCAGAAGAGCCGTCAAAGGTACGAATATTTTTTGAAAGAATGGTAGGGCAGGTATTAATTTATTATTTTACCATTAAGCAGAGTACTAGTTTTTATGGGAAAGAGCTGAAAAAATATATTTATAGTTGGCTTGGTAGTAAATAAGTAATACATTAAACAAAGAAATATATACTCTCATGGATGAAACTAAAATATATAAACAAAAACATGAATTTGCTTTATATATAGAATCATTATCTATTTTATTGCAAGAAAAAAGTTTTGATAGTAGTGTAATTTTTACTGATGAAAAATTATTTCATCGAGTGGTAAATGTATTACGATTGCGCGTTGGACAAGAGTGTATTTTTTTTGATCAAAAAATGTATATTACTGCCCAGATTAAAGCATTTGTTGGTAAAAAACAAATTCATATAACAGTGCAAGCAACACAGCAGACGGTAAGTTTATACCCCACTGTTACATTTTTATTGCCCGTGCTTAAACGAGATGATTTAGAATCGGCTTTATACGTACTTACTGAAATGGGTGTTAATACTATACAGTTAGTTTTTACTCATAAATCAGTAAATCAATGGTCATTTGATCGTGATAGAGAAAGGGTTCAGCGGATTATTATTGCGGCAGCAGAACAATCAAAAAATTTTGCATATCCGTATGTTAAAGAACCTATTCCGTTAGATCTGGCATTAAAACAATATAAGGATGTTTCTACTAAGATCTTTTTTGATCCTCAGGGTGAAGAAATGTTTACCGTAATGCAATCGGTGTATAGTGCTCAACCAGAACATATTTTACTTCTTGTTGGTCCCGAGGGGGATTTAAAAATAGAAGAAAAAGAAATGATACAAATAAATAATTTTATTTTTTGCGCTCTCACTCCCACTGTTATACGCGCCGCACAGGCAGCTTCTTTGGCTGCAGGCTTGGTGAGATCTCTTCTGGTTTCAAAACTTTATTAAATGTATTCAAATAGCATTACAAATTTGTTGATTTTTTATATTTTTGAATATTACACTGTTGTTAGTTGGGGTGAAAAGATAATTTGCTGAAGGACATGGGGAGAGTGTAATGGAAAGCAGGCAGGCGGGAGTTTTTCGATTGTGTGTGATTATGGGATTTTTTAGCGTAAGTATATTTTTTTTGAATAATAACAAAAAAAAATTTATAACAGAAACTAATATTGATCTTTTAAGTTTTAAAATAAATAATGTGACAAATGTTTCTTTAGATCAAGCATATGAAGCAATGAGTTCTTTATTTATTGCTCATGATATCGATCTTATTGTTAAAGTTATTAATCAATTTAAAAATGATTTTGCTTATGACTTGGTTGCAAAAATTGTACAGGATGAATTGTTTGGCTTATCTGGTGAAGAAAAATTAAATATCCTGTATGCGAGAGTAGCAGAATGTGGGATTAAAAAAAAAATACAGTATGATTTATTAGATCTTTTATTAAAATACCCTGCATTATATACCCAGTCTCCTGCGTTGTTGGTGTTGGCAAAGAGTAAATACTCAGACATTATTTCAGTATTTATCGCATGGGGAAAAGATCGTCAAAAGCATGGAGCGCGAAATGATTTATTATCTTTTTGTGCAGAATATGCGTTTGCAGCGGCCATACAAAATAATGATTATGGAGCGGCTGAAATTTTATTTAGTAAAAAAGTTCGTCTTTCACCTCTCAAGGCTTCGGCTTTGTTATGGGATATTGTTGAACATAATAAGGATAGCGCATTAGTTACTTTGTTGGTTCATCATGCACAAGCTGACGTTAATTATATAGAACAAGGTAAAACTCCGTTGATTGCTGCAGTAGAAAAAAATAATATGGATATTATTCGTGTATTGTTAGATGAAGGGGCTATTGTTGATCGTACCATTGAAGGTGAATCAGATACTGCGTTGCAAGTGGCAATTATGAACAAGTATTATTTAGCAGAACAATTATTACGGGAATATGGGGCTGTTTAGTGGGGGTCTTCTTGTAAGCATCCCCATACCAATACATATTAAGTTTTTTTATGCGAAGGGGTCTTGTCACCCCTCCGCGCCACGGACACAAATGTTTTACCCCATCTTCAGTATCTTACGATGGGGACCCCA
>Ga0070665_100002403_pt1 | contig 20650 bp, 17 predicted proteins | sample KBSS13metaG_FD_65862 | JGI IMG/M metagenome (GOLD analysis project Ga0070665, IMG submission 65862) | Switchgrass rhizosphere microbial communities from Kellogg Biological Station, Michigan, USA - KBS S1-3 metaG | ecosystem: Host-associated > Plants > Roots > Rhizosphere > Soil ...
CGCTCTGGGACGTGACTCTTCTGCCGGGTCAGCGCTCTGGGACATGACTCTTCTGCCGGGTCAGCGGTGGGTAGGTTGCGGGGGTGCTGTCGAGGGTCCCGCCGGTCTGGTTGGTGCTGTTCGGCATCGGTTCGGTGCAGCTGGGGGCGGCGATCGCCAAGAACCTGTTCGACGACGCGGACCCCCTGACCCTGGTCTGGCTGCGCCTGGCCACCAGCGCGGTGGTGCTGACGGCGGTCGGGCGCCCGGCCCTGCGCGGGCGTACGCCGGACGACTGGCGGGTGGCGATCACCTTCGGGGTGGTGCTCGGAACCATGAACTGGGCGATCTACGAGTCGTTCGCCCGCATCCCGCTGGGGCTCGCGGTGACGATCGAGTTCCTCGGCCCGCTCGGGCTCGCGGTGGTGGGCAGCCGTCGGTCGCGCGACCTGGTCTGGGTGGCACTCGCCGCCGCCGGCGTGGGACTGCTCGGCCTCGAGCGCGGCGACCTGACCGTCGCCGGTGTCCTGTTCGCACTGCTCGCCGGCGCCGCGTGGACGTCGTACATCCTGCTCTCGGCGAGCACGGGGCGCCGCTGGCCGGGCCTGGACGGGCTGACCGTCGCCAGCATCGTGGCCACGCTGGGGATGGCGCCGTTCGTCGTGGCGTTCGCAGGTCACGGTCTCGGCGAACCACGCATCGTGCTGCTCGGCGCGCTCGTCGGACTGCTCAGCTCGGTGATCCCCTACTCGTCCGAGATCGTGGCCCTGCGGACGATCCGCCCGTCGGTGTTCGGGATCCTGATGAGCCTCGAGCCCGCGGCCGCGGCGCTGGCCGGCATCGTCTTCGTCCACGAGTTCCTCTCGGCGGTGCAGTGGCTGGCGGTCGCGTGCGTGATCGCCGCGAGCGTCGGCGCGACACGGGCCGAGTCGAGGCCCGCGGTGCCGGCACTCGACTAGCTCGCGTGCACGAGGTCGATCCGCGTCTCGGTCTGCTCCCACCCGACATCGGCGAACGCCCGGGCCATCGGCACGTTCTCGTTGTCGGTGTCGGCGATCAGCGTGGTCGCGCCGGCGGCCAGCAGCTGCTGGGTCTGCCAGGCGAGGAGCTGTCGCCCGTATCCGTGACCACGGTGGTCGCGGGCGACACCGACGAAGGCCACCACGCCGCGCTTGTTCGGATGGACGAAGCCCGACACCATCCCGACCACCTCACCGGCCGGGTCGAAGGCGAGGTGTACGCAATCGACCGGGTCCGCGGTGATCAGGGAGTCCAGGCTCTCGGCGCAGGCCCGGTCGAAGCCGAGCCGGTCGACCAGCTCGCGGTCATGGGCGTCGAGGGTGTCGCGCATGACCTCGCGGTGGCACGCCGCCAGGCGGGCGTCGGCTGGGTCGCTCAGCTGCTCGAAGACGAGGGCGGTGGTGGCATCGGCGGCAAGGTCGGGCGGCGGCTCGAACTCGTAGTGGCGCCGTTCGACCAGCAGTCGCCAACCCGCGTCACGCAGCGGACCCACCAGTGGTGCCAGGTCGTCGTCGTCGACCGTCGACCCCGGTGGGGCGAAGATGCACACCTCCTCGTCGCCGGGGTGGGCCAGGGCGTCGGCGGTGGCGCGCCCGACCAGGAGCCGCGCCACGTCGCGGTCGGCCGGGAGGTCGAACACGTCGAGCAGGGTGTGCCCGTCGGGTGTCACGAAGGCACCGATCACCCCGAGTGGTGCCGGGTCGTCGTCACGTCGGACGCTCCAGACCCACTCGGGCCGTCGCCGTCCGGACTCGAAGTTGGCGGAGAGGTAGTCGTCGCTGCGGACGCGTCGCTGGGTCCGGGTGTCGACCGGCATGGCGCTGGTCGCGAGCAGGGAGTGCGCCTCAGCGACGGAGGCGGGGTGGAAGAGCTGCCAGGAAGACAAGGGATTCCTCAGATCTGGGAACCGGCCTCGTTCCGGAGGCCGGAGGACGGAGTGGACATCGTGGCCTCCTTCCTGTGCTCGTCGAGGGTCTCGACGCTAGGAGGCTCGCCGTCCGCGCACAACGCCTTTTCCACGGTCCCGGTGATGACGACCCGGCGCGCCGCTCGACGCAGGGTCGTGAGCACGGCCGGCCCGAGCACGACGATCGCGACCGCGTTGGTGATCGCGCGTCCGGTGTCGAACGAGCCCGTCGACGTGATCAGCGTGTAGGCCAGGAACCGGTGCAGGTTCTCCGACAACGGGTCGCCCGGCACGAACGACAGGCCGGTGTGGCCCGGCACCGCGATGCCGAGGACGAACGGCCATGACGACAGGTTGAGCAGCAGGCCGAAGACGTACGCCGCCACCACGCCGTACGCCGCCAGCATCGCGATCTCGGCCCGACCGGAGACCCGGCGCGGCAGCAGCCCCGCGCCCATCCCCACCCAGGCGGAGACCAGCATCTGGTACGGGAGCCACGGCCCTACTCCACCCGTGAGCAGCGCGGACGCGAACAGCGAGGTGCACCCCAGCACGAAGCCGAACCCCGGCCCGAACACGCGCCCGGCCAGGATCAGCAGGAAGAACACCAGCTCCACGCCCGCCGTGCCCGGCGAGAGGCCCCGCAGCACGGCGTTCACCGCCGACAGCACACCGAGGACCGCCAGCACCCGGGGGTCGAGCCCGCCCTCGGTGACCTCGGCCAGGACGACCACGATCACGACCGGCACGAGCGCCAGGAAGACGAACGGCGGGCCGACCTGGCCGCCCGACGACTCGCGCACGAGCAGCGGCCACATCAGCATCATCAGGCCGGCCACCGAGGCGACGGCGAGCACGAGAGCCGAGCGCCTCGACAGGGGCACGGCGCGGGTGACGGTCACGGCGTCACCTCCGACACCCGCAGCCAGCCCGGCCCCAGGATCTTGGTCACCTGCGGCGCGAACGCCGGGGACGCCGCGAGCACCTCGCGGGTCGGGCCCGCCGACACGACCTCGCCCTCCGCCAGGACGACGACCTCGTCGGCCGCCGCGGCTGCGAACTCCACGTCGTGGGTCGCCACCATCACGGTGTGACCGTCGTCGGCCAGGCGGCGCAGCACCTCGGCGAGCTCCGCCTTGGCGGGGTAGTCCAGGCCGCGTGTCGGCTCGTCGAGCAGCAGCGCGGGCGGCGAGGTCACCAGCACGACGGCCAGGGCCAGGGCCAGCCGCTGACCCTCCGACAGGTCGCGCGGGTGCGCCTGGTCCGGTACGTCGGGCACCAGCCGGTCGAGCAGCTTGCGGCACTCCCCCGAACCGGGATGACCCGCACCTCGGTCGGCGGCCGCGCACTCGTCGGCGACGGACTCGAGGTAGAGCAGGTCGGCTGCGGTCTGGGGCACCAGCCCGACGAGCTCGCGGCGACGTGCGGCGGGCTCGTGCGCAGGATCGGTGCCCTGCACGGAGACCGTGCCGGCTCGGCGGGTTCGGGTGCCCTGCAGGGTCCAGAGCAGGGTGGACTTGCCCGACCCGTTGCGCCCCATCAACGCGGTGACGCTGCCGCGGCGGAGCGTGACCGACACCTCGCGCAGGGCGACCGTGCCGCCGCGCACCACCGTCAGGTGAGCGCCCACCAGGACCGGGTCGTGGGTGGTCTCCGGGACACGATCGACGGGTGGGTGACCGAGGTCGAGCCCGCGCGCCAGCCGCCGTGCGTCGCGGACGGTCATCGGCAGCGGCGACCAGCCGAGCATCCGGCCCAGCTGCACGATCGGTGGGACGACCCGCGAGGACGCGAGGAGCTCGGCCGGCGTACCGGCCCGCACGGTGCCGTCGCCGGACAGCAGCACCATCCGGTCGGCGAACGGTACGACGCGTTCGAGCCGGTGCTCGGCCATCAGCACCGAGACCCCGAGGTCGTGCACGAGCCGGGTCAGCGTGGCCAGGACCTCCTCGGCGGCGGTGGGATCGAGGGCAGAGGTCGGCTCGTCGAGCACCAGGACCCTGGGGTGCATGGTGAGGACGGAGCCGATCGCCACCCGCTGCTGCTCGCCACCGGAGAGCGTCCGCAAGTCGCGGTGGCGCAGGGACGCGATGCCGAGCAGGTCGAGCGTCTCCTCGACGCGGCGTCGCATGGTGTCGGCCGGGAGGCCGAGCTGCTCCATGCCGTAGGCCAGCTCCTCCTCCACGCTGTCGGTGACGAAGCCCGCGGCCGGGTCCTGCCCGACGTAGCCCACGACGTGTGCTCGCTCGCGGGGCGGTTGGTGGACGACGGACCGGCCGTCGACGAGCACGTCGCCGGCCAGCGTCCCGCCGGAGAACCGCGGAACCAGACCGGTCACGACGCCGAGCAGCGTCGACTTGCCGACCCCGGTGCGGCCGGAGACGACGACCAGCTCGCCCTCGTCGATAGTCAGGTCCACGCCGCGCAGCACCGGCCGCTCCGACGACTCGTCGTAGCGGAAGCCGAGACCACGGAGCTCGATCACGCGCCACCCCCACCCACGGCGGGGGCGCCGGGCAGCGCGGGCCGAGGTGAGCAGAGTGCGCCGAGGACGCCGACGACGACCGCCAGGAGCGCAAGGACACTGAGGGTCGGGGCCACGGACAGAGCGGGGTAGGCCACGGTCAGCTGGTGCCGCGAGATCCACCAGCCGGCGGCGCCCACCAGTACGCCGGACGCGGCCACGACGAGCTCGGGCCAGCGCCACCGGTCCGGTCGGTAGCGGCTCCGGGCCACACGGCGTCCGGCCGCCCGGACCGCGACGAACGACACGACGACGCCGAGCAGCAGCATCGGCCGGCCCAGCCAGACCGGGGTGGTGCGGTCGAGCCCGCCGTAGACACCGACGGCGACGGCGCCCAGGCCGAGGAGCATCAGTCCGCCGGTGGTACGACGTTCGCGCGAGGTCGCGCCGGACGTGCGGCCGTAGCCGCGCGTGTCCATGCCTGCCGCCAGCGCCAGCGACCGTTCGAGAGCGTCCTCGAGCACCGGGATCAGCAGTCGCCGTAGCCCGCGGACGCGGCCGGTGTCGCCGCCGCGCAGGACCTGGGCCGCCCTGACCCGGCGGACGCTGTCGGCCAGCTGCGGCAGGACGGTGACCGCGACGACGAGCGCGCTGCCGATCTCGTAGAGGGCGGGCGGCACCGATCGCAGGAGCCGCTTGGGGTTGGCGAGCGCGTTGGCCGAGCCGACGCAGATCACGATCGCCGCGAGCCGGAGGCCGTCGTACAGCCCGGCCAGCAGCGACTCCCGCGTGACCGGCCCGAGCAGGCGGAGCCCGAGCGTCCAGTGCGGGAGGGGGATCTCGGGCAGGTGCAGCAGCACCTGGCCGCCGTCACCGCCGCCGAGCAGGATCCGGAAGAGCACCCGGACCACCACGATCGCGACACCGAGCCAGAGGTAGATGCGGAAGGAGTCCGCCCACGGCTGGGCGGAGCGGCGGGCGGCGACGGCGAGGCAGGCGACCCCGATCAGCAGGAGCAGGACGTAGGGGTTGGTCGTGAACGACGCGGCCGCGGCCAGGCCGAGCGCCCACAGCCACCACGCGACCGGGTGCAGGTCGCGTGGCAGCCGTGCGGTGCCGATCCTGGCCAGGCCGCCTCGCATCACACGCCCCCGCTGTTCTTCCGGCGGAGCAGCGTGATCGTTCCGACGCCCACGAACACTGCGGCGACCGCCACCGGAGCCACCCAGCCCGGCAGGCCACCCGAGCCCGACCCGCCGGACCCTCCGGAGCCGTCGGAGACGTCGGAGGCGGGGCCGAGGGCGTGAGTGCCGTCGGACCCGTCGCTGCTCGGCTTCGGCGTGGCCGAGCGCTGGCCGTGGGTGGCCTTGCCGTGGTGGGGATGCCGGCTCGTGCTCGGCCCGCTGGTGGTGGCGGACGGCGGGGTCGTCGGCGCCCCCGGGGCTGTGGACGAGGACGGGCCCTGGCTGGGTCCGTGCGAGGGATGGGGGCTCGACGGAGGCCTGGGCGTGGGGCTGGATGTCGGCGTGACCCCGTGCGGCTTCGGCGCGACGCCCGGCTTGACCTGCGCGTTCCCCTTCTGCCACGACAGGGCGACGTACCCCCCGGCCGGCACCTTGAGCGACGCGACCCCGGACGACGCGAAGCTCCACGTGCCGCTCTTCCCGTCGGACCACCACAGCGACCAGTAGGCGTCGGCGGGTGGCGTGCGCACGCAGGGGTCGCTGGCGGGCACCCCGTCGACCCGGCACACGAAGGCCTCGTTCTGGACGTAGGTCAGCGTGTGACCGGCGTCCGTGAACTGCTGGTCGGCGTACTTACCGGCGCCCCCCGCGTCACAGAACGTCTGCACCCCGCCTCCGAGCTGGTGGAAGTCGACGACGACCGAGACTCCGGAGGCGGTGCTGCACGTCGAGGCCTGGGCGGATGACGGGACGACGACGCCGGCCGCCGCGACCGCAAGGGTCGCGGCGGCGAGGCGTCCGACGCGTCGCAGCGCAGTGCCGATCAAGGACTCAGCAACCGTGCCGGAACCGCAGCGCGGGGGCCGCCTGCGAGGTCGCGCGCCGCCACTGGTCCTGGGTCTCGGTGGTGATGCCGTCCCTCCGGCCCGCCTTCATTCCGGCGCGGTCGTAGGCGATGGCGCCCCGCTGACCGGCGAGCTTCGAACCCGGCGCTTGCGCACCGAGCTGGAACCCGGAGACCCACTGGGCGGCCTGCTTCGCCGCCGTGCACCGGCCGGAGGTGGCCAGCGCCCACGCCGCGAGGCCGGTGCTGTTGGTGTTCGGCGTCGCGGTGCTGGTGCCACCGATGAACGACCCGTTCTTCCGCTGCTGCTCGGCCAGCCAGGCGGAGGCCCTCCTCAAGGCGTCGCGGAGAACCGGGTGGCCCTTGCTGGTCCTCCAGAGCTGGACCACGGCGTACGACGTCGCGTCGGGGTCGGCGGGGCTGTTCTTGCCGCAGGACTGGTGCTGCGCCTTCGGCTTGCTGAAGTTCAGCCGGAAGAAGCCCTGGCGGCACTGCTGCTCGAGAAGGAAGTCCCGCACGGCCGTCGCGCGGCCGGACTTCGCGGTGGTGAGCCCACGCGCGGCCAGGATCTGGCCGATCGTGTTGGCGAAGTCGCCGAACTGCGACTGGTCGGCGATCCGGCCCTTGGCCGGGCCCTTCGTGGTCACCAGGCCGTTCAGCTTCTTGACCAGGTTGACGCCGCCGAAGCCGGTCGGGTCGCCGCCCGTCGACTGGACGAGCACCAACAGCTTGGCGGTGGCGCCGGAGTACTTCTCGGCGCCGATGCCGGTGTAGTCACCGACATGGGAGGACAGGGCGTGGCGCACCTGCCGGACGTCGCTCGTGTGGCCGCCGATCGCATGGAGCCCGAAGGCGGTGTCGATGCTGAGGCCGTAGTCGTCGAAGTCGAACTGGTCGTTGTGGACGAGCCCGCCGGTGAGCTGGTCCGAGAGCCAGTGGGCGCCGCGGTCGGCCGGGGCGGCCTGGGCCGGGGAGCCGGCGGCCACCAAGGAGGTCGCCAGACCGGTGGCGACCAGCGCCGTCGCGGCGCGTCGTACGGACGTGTGCGTGAACATGCTTTCCTTCCCGCTGCAACAGCGGGCAGGCGCCCCGGACCGGGGCAGGAACCCACCCGCTGCGTTCCTCGACAGCGTGTGATCGGGACGCGCCGTGTCGGGTGCTCCGGCTTGCCGCGTCCCGCGAGAAGGACACGACCTACGGTTGCGGGTCAGCGCCGGACTTCGACCGGCTTTCCCCACCACGGGCGTGCTGGATGTATCACCGGCAGGCTATCCCCTCCGGAGGGAACGACGACATCCCGGACCGCGGACCGGTCCTCGTGCCTCGGGTCCGTGCAGCACGGGTTCCTGCACCAGGTGGTCCTCGGCGCCTTGCGTCACCTGGTCTCACACCTCAGAAGCTGGCGAGCGACTTCCAATCATCGATCTGCGCGGCTATGAGCTCGGCTCGGGCACGGTTGTCGCGCCCGTCGAGGATGGCGAGGTCGTCGCCGTCGGCGCGTAGGTAGATCCCTGATGTCCGGGCGTTGAGGCCGGACTCGGCGTCCGACCGGGTGGTCCAGTAGCCGGCGGCGCGGTCCTCGGTCTCGAGCTTGATCTCACCGAGGCCATAGATCGCGGGGGCGTTCGGGTGGCGGGGACGCTCGCCACTCCACGCGTAGTAGACGCCGGCAGGATCCTTGAGCTCCTTGGCCGCCTCGCTCCAGTACCGGGCGGAAAGAGTGCCGTCCTCCTGCCAGGAGCGCCCGTTCACGTCCAACATTCCGTCGCGATCGCGCGAGATGCGTAGCAAGCTCACCGCGGAGGGTTCCAGGGCACTTCGCTCGGTCATCGACAACTGCCACCACAGGCCCTCGATGCGGGAACGACGGCCGGTGTCCTCGATCGCCTTGCGCAGCTTCTGGTTGACCGCCTTCACCTCGACGGATTCGGCGGCGTCGCCGTAACGCACGCAGGTCAGACCAAGCAGGTCCGTCGGAAGCTTCGCGCCGTTGGCGTGCAGGATGAAGGTTCGCTCCATACCGAGAACGCCTCCGAAGAGCCCGGCCTCGAAGACCACGTTGTCACGTGGGGAGGCTTGGCCGCCCGTTCCATCGGCTTCCGGGGGAACTCGTTCGGCGCTCGTCCAGTCGTCCTGAGCAAAGACGAAGGCCGCGAAATCCACCTCGTGGGTCAGCTGGACCAGACGCCCGAGAGTGGTGGTACCGGGATTGAAGGTTGCCGTCCATGGCTCGACGTCCGCGACGTCCTCGAGTCCCCGCGCCAGCGCCTGGAGCAAGGTGGCTTGCTTGCCCGACGAGCCCAGGAAGATGCGGGGTTTGGCCATCGCTCCTCCACTCCGGTCGACCCTGCTCCGCCGGTGGCAGCGTATCGAATCGTGCCGGGAGCTGCCGCCGGCAGCGCAGGTGACCGAGCTCCGGACGAGGTGTCGTCAGGTGAGCTTCTCGAGGATCAGCTCACGGACCCGGTTGGCGTCGGCCTGGCCGCGCATCTCCTTCATCACCGCACCGATCAGCGCACCGGCTGCGGCCACCTTGCCGTCGCGGATCTTGTCGGCGACGTCGGGGTTGGCGGCGATGGCGGTGTCGACCGCCGCACCGAGCGCCCCGTCGTCGGAGACGATCGCGAGGTGGCGGGCGGCCACGATCTCGTCGGGCGTCCCGTCGCCGTCGAGCAGCCCGTCGAGGACCTGGCGGGCGAGCGTGTCGTTCAGCGTGCCGTCGTCGACCAGCGCCTGTACCCGGGCCACGTCGACCGGCGTGACGCCCAGGGCGGCCAGGTCGGTCTCGGACTCGTTGGCCCGCCGGGCCAGCTCTCCGAGCCACCACTTGCGCGCGGCCTGGGGGGTGGTGCCGGCGGCGATGGTCTCCTCGACCAGACCCAGCGCCCCGGCGCCGGCGGTGTCGCGCATCTCCAGGTCGGAGAAGCCCCACTCCTGCTGAAGCCGGGCGCGCTTCTCGTGCGGCGGCTCGGGCAGCTCCTTGCGGAGCTGCTCCACCCATTCACGGCTCGGCGCGACCGGCACCAGGTCGGGCTCGGGGAAGTACCGGTAGTCGTCGGCGTCGGACTTCTCGCGGCCGCTGGTCGTGACGCCGGTGTCCTCGTGCCAGTGCCGGGTCTCCTGCAGGATCGTCCCGCCCCCGGCCAGGACCGCCGCGTGCCGCTGCACCTCGTAGCGGGCGGCGCGCTCGACCGAGCGCAGCGAGTTCACGTTCTTGGTCTCGGTGCGGGTCCCGAGCGCGTCGGAGCCCTGGGGGGTCAGGGAGAGGTTCACGTCGCAGCGCAGCGAGCCCTGCTCCATCCGGACGTCGCTGACACCGAGCCCGAGGAGCAGCTCGCGCAGCTGGCCGACGTACGCCCGTGCGACCTCGGGCGCCTTCGCACCCGTGCCGACCACCGGCTTGGTGACGATCTCGATCAGGGGGATGCCGGCGCGGTTGTAGTCGACCAGGGAGTAGTCGGCACCGTGGATCCGGCCGGTGCTGCCGCCGACGTGCAGCGACTTGCCGGTGTCCTCCTCCATGTGGGCGCGCTCGATGCCGACCCGGTAGGTCTCGCCGTCGACCTCGACCTCCATGAAGCCCTCGAACGCGATCGGCTCGTCGTACTGGGAGGTCTGGAAGTTCTTCGGCATGTCCGGGTAGAAGTAGTTCTTCCGGGCGAACCTGCACCACTCGGCGATCTCGCAGTTGAGGGCCAGCCCGATCCGGATGGCGGACTCGATCGCCATCGCGTTGACCACGGGCATCGAGCCCGGCAGCCCCAGGCAGGTCGGGCACGTCTGGGTGTTGGGCTCGGCGCCGAACGTCGTCGGACAGCCGCAGAACATCTTGGTCGCGGTGTTCAGCTCGACGTGCACCTCGAGCCCGAAGGCGGGGTCGAACCTGGCGAGGGCGTCGTCGTACGAGAGCAGCGTGTCGGTCATCGGCGCTCCCCCGTGGTCTCGACAGGCTCGACCGACGGGACGTCCGGCGCCTGGTCGAGCAACGGCCCGCCCCACTGGTCGAGCAGGGCGGCCTCGAGGGCGGCTCCCACCCGGTAGACGCGGTCGTCGGCCATCGCCGGGGCCAGGATCTGGACGCCGGTCGGGAGGCCGTCCTCCTCCGCCAGACCGCTCGGCACGGAGATCCCCGGGACGCCGGACAGGTTGGCCGGGATCGTGGCCAGGTCGTTGAGGTACATCGCCAAGGGATCGTCGACCTTCTCGCCGATCGGGAACGCCGTGGTCGGCGCGGTCGGGCTGACCAGCACGTCGGCCCGCTCGAACGCCGCCTCGAAGTCGCGGGTGACCAGGGTGCGCACCTTCTGCGCCTGACCGTAGTAGGCGTCGTAGTAGCCGCTGGACAGGGCGAACGTGCCGAGGATGATCCGGCGCTTCACCTCGTCGCCGAAGCCGGCCTCGCGAGTCGCGCGCATCACGTCCTCGGCACTGGGCGGTGCCCCGTTCTCGGCAACGTCGGGCGTGACCCGCAGGCCGTAGCGCATCGCGTCGAACCGGGCCAGGTTGGACGACGCCTCCGCCGGGAGGATCAGGTAGTACGTCGCCAGCGCGTGGACGAAGTGGGGGCACGAGACCTCGACGACCTCGGCACCGGCCTTGGTCATCAGCTCGACCGACTCCGCGAACCGCGACAGCACGCCGGCCTGGTAGCCCTCGCCACCGAGCTCGGTCACGACGCCGATGCGCACGCCGGTCAGGTCGCCGTCGGACCCACGCCGCGCCGCTTCGACCAGCGCCGGGACGGGCTGGTCGATCGAGGTGGAGTCGAGCGGGTCGTGCCCGGCGATCACCTCGTGGAGGAGCGCGGCGTCGAGCACCGTGCGGGTGACCGGGCCGGCCTGGTCGAACGAGTTGGCCAGCGAGACGAGCCCGTAGCGGGAGACCCCGCCGTACGTCGGCTTCACGCCGACGGTGCCGGTGACCGCGCCGGGCTGGCGGATCGAGCCGCCGGTGTCGGTGCCGATCGCCAGCGGTGCCTCGAACGCTGCGACCGCGGCCGCGCTGCCGCCGCCGGAGCCGCCCGGGATGCGGTCGAGGTCCCACGGGTTGTGGGTGGTGCCGAAGGCGCTGTGCTCGGTCGAGGAGCCCATGGCGAACTCGTCCATGTTGGTCTTGCCGAGGATGGGCAGGCCGGCCGCCCGCAGCCGCGCGACCACGGTCGCGTCGTACGGCGGCACCCAGCCCTCGAGGATCCGTGACCCGCAGGTGGTCGGGAGCCCGCGCGTCGCGATCACGTCCTTGACCGCGATCGGTACCCCGTCGAGAGGTCCGTACGACGACCCGGCCGCACGTCGTTCGTCGGAGGCCGCGGCGTCGCGCAGGGCGCCCTCGGTGTCGACGTGCAGGAAGGCGTGCACCGCACCGTCCACCTCGCGGATCCGGTCGAGGTGGGCCTGGGTGATCGCGACCGAGGTGGTGTCACCGCTGGCCAGGGCCGCGGCCAGCTCGGCGGCGGTGCGCCGGTCGGCGCTCACTGCTCGTCACCGAGGATCCGCGGCACCTTGAACCGCTGCTGCTCGACCTCCGGCGCACCGCTCAGCGCCTCCTCGGCGGTCAGGCCGGGGCGCACCACGTCGTCGCGGAAGACGTTCGTCATCGGCAGGGTGTGGGAGGTCGGCGGTACGTCGTCACCGGCCACGCCCTGGATCGAGGCGATCGACTCGAGGATCACGCTCAGCTGGGGCGCGAGGTGGTCGAGCTCGTCGGCGCTCAGGTCGATCCGCGCGAGGTCGGCCAGGTGGGCCACCTCGTTGCGCGAGATCGTGTGCTCGGGGGTGTCGGGCATGGGTTCATCCTAGGGAGAGGGCCACCGACCCAACCATTCGGTTCCGCCATCGCATCTGGACGGGTGACAACCCACCGAGCACCTCGGGAGCCCACATGGCACGAGCACCTTCGGACGAGCAGTACACCGAGTTCGTGCACGCGTCGTGGCCGGCGCTGTACCGCACGGCGTTCCTCATGCTCGGTGACCGCGGCCTGGCCGAGGACCTCGTGCAGACCGCGCTGGCCAAGACCTATGTCTCGTGGGGGAAGGTGCGCGACCTGGAGGCTGCCCGGGCCTACGCCCGCACCACGATGGTCAACACCGCAGCCAGCTGGTTCCGCAGGCGCAGCTGGCGCAACGAGCAGCCGACCGAGCACGTCCGGGAACGGGCGTCCGACGACGACCCGAGCGTGCGGCCGGCGCTGATGGAGGCCCTGGCGCAGCTCGCGCCCCGGCAGCGCGCCGTCGTCGTCCTCCGGTTCTACGACGACCTGTCGGTCGCCGACACCGCCCACGCCCTGGGCTGCGCCGAGGGCACCGTGAAGAGCCAGACCTCCGATGCCCTCGCCCGGCTGCGCACGCTGCTCGGCGAGGCCGTCTTCCCGATCGAGTCAGGAGCCACCCATGACTGAGGAGCTCACCACCGCGCTGCGCGCCGAGGCGAGCAGGATCCAGGTCCCGGGAACCCCGGCGTACGACATCCTGAGCGCCGGCCGAAGGCTGCGCCGGCGCCGCCGAGGCTCGGTGGCGGCGGCCGCGGCAGGGGTGCTCGTCGCCGGCATCGTCGGCGTAACGGCGTTCCACCCGAAGCCGGACACGGATTTCCGCCCGGCCGACGCCGGGGAGCTGTCGGGCACCGAACCGACCTACTACGGCGACATCGTTCGCCTCGACGACCATGCGGCGGCGACCCTGGACGAGCCCGTAGTCGCGCTCCTCTACAGCTCGGCCGGTGCCCTGGCCCTCACCTCGCCCAACGACACAGGTCACTACGGTGCGCCGTACCACCTGACCGAGGTCACTGCCGACGGCGCGGTGCGTCCGCTCGGCGTCACCCTGCAGCAGGTGTGGATCAGCGCGGAGCCGGACCAGCCCTACGTCGCGTGGGCGGAGCCGAGCGGCAAAGGCGTCGAGGTGGTCGTGCGCGACGTGACGTCGAACAAGGATGTGGGGCGGGTCGCGGTCAGCGGCCGCTACCCGATGCCACCGAAGTCCTACGCCGTCTACGTGTCGTTGGACGGCGACACCGTCTACGTCGCCGCTCAGGGCGGCGGGTACGCGGTCGACTGGCGCACCGGAGAGGTCGCAGAGGTACCGACGATCAGGGCCGACGGCGCGATGGAGGTCCACGGAGGGCGCGTGGTCGACCTCGGGTCGCACACCGTCAAGGCCGTCAGGTCCGGCCGTGTGGTCCTCGACTACGGGCGTGCCCCCGATGCCGAGCTGTCTCCCGACGGTCGCTACCTGCAGGTCCCCGGGAGGGACGACGGCGTGATGCACGTCTACGACGTGAGCACCGGCAGCCGGGTCCGGCTCACCACGACGTTCGGCCAGTGGGGCTGGACGCCGGAGGGACGACCCTTCGCCTATGCCAACAGCACGGGCCACCACTACGTGCTCGCGACCTGCGACCCGGAGACCGGCCGGTGCGACCGCACGCCGTACCCCTATCTCGGTCGGTACGGGAAGGCGCATCCCGAGGGTTTCTCGGAGTCGATCGGCGCAAACCGGTGACAGGTAAAGAGGTTGGCTAAACCGCCCGCGCGGGTGGTCGGGACGGCTAGCGTCGTGGCTGAAGACCCCCCAAGCCACCCCCCAGGCTGACTATGAATACCGCACTCCACACGGTCCGTGAGACCGACGTCAACGGCGTCCTGTGCTTCTACGTGGACATGGGCCGTCCGGCTTCCGCTGCCCACCTGATCTTCCGGCAGGGCACGGCCGACGAGCCCTTGCACGAGACCGGTTGGCTCCGCCTGCTGGAGCACCTCGCCCTGCTCGACCGCGAGTCGCTGAGCAGGCCCATCAACGGCCAGGTCTCGATGCTGCTCACGCGGTTCGCGGCCTTCGGCGCGACCGACGAGCTGGTCGACCACCTGGGCGCCCTGTGTCGCTGGATCGCCGAGCCGGACCTCCAGCTGCTGGCCCGCGAACGCGGCGTGCTCCAGGCCCGGGCCCACCAGCGCCAAGACGCCATGAACCGCTCCATGACGTGGCGGTACGGCGCGACCGGGCCGGGCGTGACGAGCTACGCCGAGGTGGGCTCGCTGCGGGCCACACCGGAGCTGCTCGCCGAGCGTGCCTGGCGGGTGTTCAACGCGGCCAACGCGATCCTCGTGCTCGACGGCCCGCCGCCGGGCGACCTCAAGCTCCCCCTGCCCGGGGGCGAGTACCTGCCGCCGAAATCGGCCGAGCCGGTGCAGCGCCGGATCCCCGCGGCGTACCGCGACGATGCGGGCCTGACCCTGAGTGGGGCCGTGTCGCGGACGCACGAGGCGACCTTCCTGCCCGGGGTCCTCGAGCGCGCCGTGCACGACGGTCTGCGCGAGACGACCGGTGGCGTCTACGGTCCGTGGTCGAGCATGACCGAGGTCGACGACCAGCACCTCGTGGTCGCGGGCGGCTCCGACGTCGTCCCCGAGATCTTGTCGAACGTGGCGACAGCCGGCGTCGACGTCGTCCGCCGGCTGGCCGAGGAGGGCGTCCCGCGGGCGTGGGTGGAGGAGGCGGTGCAGTACCGGCTGAAGCGGCTCGACTCCCCCGCGGCTCTCGCCGACGTCGCCCTCGAGTCGGCGTACGCCGTGCTGAGCGACCGCGTGCCGCGCAGCCACGAGGAGCTGCTCGACCAGCTGCGCAACACCGACCCCCAGCTCGTCGACACCGCCGCGCGCGAGCTCGACGCCACCCTGCTCGTCGGGCTGCCCGACGGGGCCAAGCTGCCCCGGGGCGTGAAGCTCGTCTCGTTCCCCGATGCCGAGCCGACCGCGGAGGGCAAGCGGCACTCCCACGTGAACTGGCCCGCCGACATGACGACGTTCTCCGCCGACCCGCAGATCGCCGAGGAGGTGCGCGGCACGACCGCCCACGCCCTGCCGATCGGTGACGTCGTCGCCCTGTTCAGCTGGCGCGACGGCACCCGGCGCCTGGTCGGCCGCGACGGCTCCGTCCTGGAGATGGAGGCTCAGCAGTGGGCCGACAGCGCCGGGCTGGCCGCCGCTCTGGACGCCGCCGTCCCCGACGAGCTGCACGTGCCGATGCCCGACCGCGAGGTCACCTTCCGGCGGATGGCACCGACCGAGCGGTGCGCCATCGGGTTCGCACGCCTGGCCAACACCCGCCCGGGCCTGATCGCGTTGCTCTCGCTGACCGTGTTGCTGACCCTGTGGTCACTGGTCGGCGGGCACCGGACGGTGGCGTTCGTGCTGCTGCTGCTGTCAGCGAGCCTGGGCGCCCAGCTCTGGCGGATCGAAGGTGGACAGCTCGGCCCGCGCACCACTCCCCCGTCGCCCGGGCCCGCCTGACCCGAGGACCCGGCTCACAGCCCGGAGGGACCGCTCTCCAGCAGCACCGAGAAGCCGCTCTCGTCGAGGATCGGCACCCCGAGCTGCTCGGCCTTCTCGGCCTTCGACCCGGCGTTGTCGCCGACCACGACGTAGTCGGTGTTCTTCGAGACCGAGCCCGCGGCCTTGCCGCCCCGCGCCAGGATCGCCTCCTTGGCGGAGTCACGGGAGAAGCCGACCAAGGACCCGGTGACCACGACCGTGAGACCCTCCAGCGTCCGGGCCACGGACTCGTCGCGCTCGTCCTCCATCGAGACGCCTGCGGCCGCCCACTTCTCCACGATCTCGACGTGCCAGGGCTCCTGGAACCACTCGATCACCGCCTCGGCGATGGTGGGACCGACTCCCTCGGCCGCGGCCAGGCTCTCCTCCGAGGCGGCGCGGATGGCGGCCATCGAGCCGAACTCCTGAGCCAGGGCTCGCGCCGCCGTCGGACCGACGTGCCGGATCGAGAGGGCGACGAGGACCCGCCACAGCGGCACGCTCTTGGCCCGGTCGAGGTTGTCGAGAAGGCGCTGCCCGTTCGCGGAGACCACGCGATCGCCGTCCTCGGTCTTCTTGGCGGCCCTGGTGAACAGGTCGGTCCGGAGCAGCATCTCCGCGGAGAGGCCGAAGACGTCACCCTCGTTGTCGATCACGTGGGAGTCGAGCAGCGACACCGCCGCCTCGTAGCCGAGCCCCTCGATGTCGAACGCCCCTCGCCCGGCGACGTGGAAGACCCGCTCGCGCACCTGCGCCGGGCAGAACTGGTGGTTGGGGCAGCGCAGGTCCTTGTCCCCCTCCTTCTGCTGGGCGAGCGCGGTGTCGCACGACGGACACCGGGTGGGCATCACCCACTTCTTCAGACCCTTCGGTCGCAGGCCGAGCACCGGTCCGACGATCTCGGGGATCACGTCACCGGCCTTGCGCAGCACGACGGTGTCACCGGGACGCACGTCCTTGCGCTCGACCTCGTGAGCGTTGTGCAGGGTCGCGTTCTCGACCGTCGAGCCCGCCACCTTGGTCGGCTCCATCACGCCGTACGGCGTGACGCGGCCCGTGCGCCCGACGTTGACCAGGATGTCCCGCAGCTTGGCGTTGACCTCCTCGGGTGGGTACTTGAACGCGATCGCCCAGCGGGGCGCCCGTGACGTCGAGCCGAGGCGGCGCTGGAGCGCGACGTCGTCGACCTTCACCACCACGCCGTCGATCTCGTAGGGCACGATCGTGTGCCGGTGCTCGCCGGCGTTCTCGATGTAGCCCTGCACCTCCTGCAGCGAGCCGAGCACGCGCACCTGGGTCGACGTGGGCAGGCCCCACGCCGCCAGCGCCTCGTAGGCGTGGGACTGCGCCGTGGGCTCGAAGCCGGCGCGGGCTCCGATGCCGTGACAGACCATGCCGAGCGCCCGCGAGGCGGTGACCCGGGGGTTCTTCTGCCGCAGCGAGCCGGCGGCGGAGTTGCGCGGGTTGGCGAACGGCGGCTTGCCGGCCTCGGTCAGCGACTCGTTGAGCCGCTCGAAGGCGGCCACCGGGAGGAACACCTCGCCGCGCACCTCGAGCAGCTCCGGCACCGGGAACTCGTCGGTCCCGGTCAGCCGGTCGGGGACGGAGTCGATGGTGCGGACGTTGGGCGTGACGTCCTCGCCGGTGCGGCCGTCACCGCGGGTGAGCGCGCGGGTGAGGCGACCGTTCTCGTAGAGCAGGTTGATCGCGAGCCCGTCGACCTTGAGCTCGCAGAGGAGAGCCGGGTCGTCGACGCCGTCGCGGGACAGCCGGGCGTGCCAGGAGGCCAGCTCGTCGTAGGTGAACGCGTTGTCGAGGCTCTCCATCCGCTGGAGGTGGTCGACGGCGGTGAACTCCGTCGAGACGGCGCCGCCGACCTTCTGCGTGGGTGAGTCGGGGGTGCGCAGCTCGGGGTAGTCGTCCTCGAGGGCTTCCAGCTCACGCAACCGGTGGTCGAAGTCGGCGTCGTCGAGCGTGGGGTCGTCGAGGACGTAGTAGCGCCACCGCGCGTCGTCGATCTCCTCGCTCAGCTGACGGTGTCGGTCCCTGGCCTCGGGAGTCGCCGACTGTGGTTCGCCCATGCCCCTATCCTGCCAACGACCGCCGACGTGCGACGAGCCCCGTCGGCGTCGCGGGCCGATCCCATCCGACCGGGTCGGCGTACCGAACCAGCCGCGTGGAGACGACCGTGACCGAGCCTGCCCTCAGCCCGACCCTCACCGAGCACGACTCGGTGCGGTCGCCGGTGGCGATGGTGCTCGTGCTGCACGGCGGGAAGGATCGGTCGCGCCAAGCCGTCACCGGCCGCAGCCTCTCCTGGCAGCGCGCCGCCGTGCTCGCCCGCACGCTGGGTCGACATCTCCACGACGACGGGATCGGGGTCCGGCTGCTCCGCTACCGCTCCGTGGGGTGGAACGGCGACGGCGCCGACAAGGTCGCGGACACCGGCTGGGCGCTCGACCGGATCCGCGATGCCGTCGGGGAGGTCCCCGTCGTCCTGCTGGGGCACTCGATGGGTGGTCGTACGGCCTGTCAGGCGGCCGGACACCCGGTGGCCCGTGGTGTCGTCGCACTCGCGCCGTGGCTGCCGCCGGACGAGTCGGTCGCTGCCCTGACCGGCAAGCAGCTCCACGCCGCGCACGGCCGTCGGGACCGGATCACCCGCGCCCGCGACACTCGCGCCTACGTGGAGCGCGCCACCCAGGTGGCGAGCGCGGCGACGTTCACCGACATGGGTGATCGGGGGCACTACCTGCTCACCGGCGTCCACGCATGGAACAGCTTCGCCGAGGACCGGGTACGCCGCGTCCTGGCCTGAGCCGGTCGGGTCCGGAGGTTCGTCCGGACCCCGGATGAAACTGAGTTGTTCCATCGGCTCGGGTCCGCTACCGTCGTTCATGGAACGAAACCGTTTCGTTTCATCCTCATGAACGACAGGTGACCACCGGATGACGCCCGCCGAAGCCGCAGCCCGACCTCGTGTCGAGGGCGACCGCGAGCAGGAGATCCTCGACGCCGCGCTCGAGGTCCTCGGTGAGGTCGGCTACGACCGGCTCACCATGGACGCCGTCGCTCAGCGGGCGAAGGCCTCCAAGGCCACGCTCTACCGCCGGTGGAACTCCAAGGCGAAGCTCGTCGTGGAGTCACTGGCCCGGATGAAGACGACTCCCGAGGTGCTGCCCGACACCGGCGACCTGCGCACCGACCTGATGGAGGCCTTCTGCGGGCTGGGTGGACTCACCGACCACGACACCACGTCGACGTTCGGCGCCGTGGTCACCGCTGTGAGCACCGACCCGGAGTTCGCCGCGGAGTTCCGCAAGCAGGTCGTCGGACCGAAGTCGGAGGTGTCGCGCACCGTGTTCGAGCGGGCGCGCGACCGAGGTGACCTGCGCCACGACGTCGACCTCGACCTCATCGTCCCGGCCCTGTCCGGGATCGTCCTGCACCGCATGTTCGTCCTCGGCGAGCAGCCCGACGTCGCGCTGATCGAGCGCGCGATCGACCAGATCATCCTGCCGGCTGTCAGGCCGCAGGTCGCAGACCCGTCACATCAGTAGCAGTCACGAAATCACGAAGTCACGAGTAAGGAAAAGCATGTCCGACTTGACCGAAGCCGTCGGCACTCCCGAGCGGGAGGTCGACGCCCCCGGCCGGAAGCAGCACCTCGGCTGGGCCCTGGTGCTGATCTGCATCGCCCAGCTGATGGTCGTGCTCGACGCCACGATCGCCAACATCGCCCTGCCGTACATCGGCAAGGACCTCCACATGTCCGGGACCAACCTCACCTGGATCGTCACCGGATACTCGCTCGCCTTCGGCGGGCTGCTGCTCCTCGGCGGCCGCCTGGGCGACCTCTACGGACGCCGCCGGGTCTTCATGATCGGCCTGTCCGTCTTCGCGGTCGCCTCGCTCCTCGGCGGCCTCGCGCAGAGCGAGGCACTGCTGCTGGGAGCCCGTGGCCTGCAGGGTCTCGGTGCCGCCATGGCGTCGCCGGCGGCCTTGGCGCTGATCACCACGACGTTCCCGGCCGGACCGGCCCGTAACCGCGCCTTCGCGGTGTACGCCGCCATGTCGGGCGCCGGTGCTGCGGTCGGCCTGATCCTGGGCGGCTGGCTGACCGGGCTGAACGTCCACATGTTCAACCCCCAGGACGGGTGGCGCCTGACCTTCCTGATCAACGTCCCGATCGGCCTGGTCGCCGCCTTCCTCGCTCCGCGGTTCCTGAAGGAGTCGGAGTCGCACCCCGGCCAGCTCGACGTCCCCGGCGCGATCGCCGGCACCGGCGGCCTGCTGGCACTGGTGTACGGCCTGACCCGGGCCGGCAACGCGGCGTACGGCTGGAGTGACGGCTGGACGATCGCGAGCCTGGCCGGCGGAGTCGTGCTGCTGGTCCTGTTCTTCATGGTGGAGTTCCGGGTGGAGCACCCCCTGCTGCCGTTCCGGATCTTCATGAACCGGACCCGGGCGGCGAGCTTCATCGCGATGATGCTCCTGCCGGCAGCGATGTTCTCGATGTTCTTCTTCCTGAGCCTCTTCATCCAGAACGTCATGGGCTACAGCCCGCTCAAGGCCGGCTTCGCCTTCCTGCCGTTCAGCATCGGCATCATCATCAGCGCCACGATCGTGTCGAACCTGGTCGGCCGGATCGACCCCCGCTACATCGCCGGCGTCGGCACCCTGATGGCGTCCGTGGCCTTGTACGGGTTCTCCCGGCTGAGCGTGCCCGACAGCGGCACCGACGTGCTGACCGCCGTGAGCCAGGGCCACTCGCTCGGCTCGGACGTCAGCTACTGGACCCAGATCCTGCCCTACGTGTTCCTGATGGCGGTCGGCATGGGTGCGGTGTTCGTGCCCCTGACGCTCACCGCTGTCCACCACGTGCGGGCCGAGGACTCCGGGGTCGGCTCGGGCGTGCTGAACACGATGCAGCAGGTCGGTGG
>Ga0070665_100002404_pt1 | contig 20640 bp, 10 predicted proteins | sample KBSS13metaG_FD_65862 | JGI IMG/M metagenome (GOLD analysis project Ga0070665, IMG submission 65862) | Switchgrass rhizosphere microbial communities from Kellogg Biological Station, Michigan, USA - KBS S1-3 metaG | ecosystem: Host-associated > Plants > Roots > Rhizosphere > Soil ...
GCCTTCAGCCGCCCGAGCACCTGCATCCAGCGCGTGCGCCGGTCGAGCAGGTTGTCGAATCCCGGCAGCGCGTACGCGGCCATCGACGCGGGGATCCACAGAGCTGGCACCTCGCCGACGTCGACGCCACGAAACGTCGGCTCGGCGACGCCGACAATCGTCATCGGATATTGATTGACGCGCACGGTGCGGCCGACGACCGCCGGATCACCGCCCAGGCGGGTTTGCCAGAAGTCGTACGACACCACGACCGACGGGCTCTCGCCGGGCGGCTGATCGTCGTCGGGCTCAAGGACGCGCCCCAGCGCCGTTCCGACGCCGAGGACGTGAAAGTAGGTGCCGGACACGATTTCAGCGGCGGTGGGTTCGGGCGCTCCGTCAATCGACAGCGTGATGGTCGTCGCGGCGCGGCACAACACGCCGTCGAACAGCCGATCGTGGCGCTGGAGATCGCGGCAGATCGGATACGACATCAGGTTCCAGCTGCCGAAGCCGGTGGAGACCGGATCGCCCTTCCAGTCGATCAGCACCAGGCGCTCGGGCTCGCGCACCGGAAGCGCGTGGAGAATGAGCTGGTCAACGAGCGAGTAGATCGCCGTAGTCGCGCCAATCCCGACGGCAAGCGACAGCACGGTCGCCGCCGTGAACGACGGGCTGCGTACAAAGGATCGCGCCGAGAACTTAAGATCGTAGACGAAGTCGCGCAGCCACCGGGTGAACCACACGTCGCGGACTTCCTCGCGCACCTGCGCGAGCCCCCCGATTTCCAGCGTCGCGCGTCGTCTCGCCTCCGATTCCGGGAGACCCTCTTCCATCAAGTCGCTGACCCTGCGATCGAAGTGGTATTGCAGCTCGCGGTCGAGGTCGTACTCGAGGCGCGCGCGGCGAAACCAGTTCAGCAGGTTCATGACGGTCCACCTTCGTTGAAGATCAGCCGGACGGCACCCGCAAGCCGCGCCCAACTGTCCTTTTCGACGGCCAGCTGGCGCCGTCCGGAGCGCGTGAGCGCGTAGATCTTGGCGTCGCGTCCGGTTTCCGACGCCTTCCATTCCGCACGCAGCCAGCCTTTCTGTTCGAGGCGGTGCAGCGCCGGATAGAGCGAGCCCTGATTGACCTGGACGACGGCGCGCGAGATCTGCTCCAGCCGCTGCGCGACGGCGTAGCCGTGCGCCGGCCCGGTCGAGAGGATCTGGAGGATCAGCATGTCGAGCGTGCCCTGCGGAATCGGAAATCGGGATGGCGGCATCGATACCTCAAGCTTCGACACACACGATAGTCCCGCGATAGGTCGAAGGTCAAGGTATCAGCCGGGCGCCGGACCCCTTAGAATCAGGGGATATGTCCCTTCGCGACGTCATCATCATCGGTGCCGGGCCGTCGGGCCTGTCGGCCGCCATCGCCGCCAGGCAGCGCGATCTCGACTACCTCGTGCTCGAGCAGGGCGTGCTCGTCAACTCGATCTTCCGCTTTCCGCCGCAGATGGTCTTCTTCACGACCCCGGAATTGCTCGAAATCGGCGGACTCCCGTTCGTGTCGCCCTTCGACAAGCCGACGCGCACGGAGGCGCTCAAGTACTACCGGAAGGTCGTCGACGTGCACGACCTCCGCATCGTGTATCAGGAGAAGGTGCTGTCGGTGGAGAAAGAAGGGTCAGGTGGGTCGGGTAGGTTGGGTGGGTCGGGTAGGTCAGGTGGGTCGAGTAGGTCGGGTGGGTCAAGTGGGTCGGGTGGGGCAGGTCAGTCGAGCGGGTCAGATGGCTCGGACGGCGACGAGGTGTTTGCGATCGAGAGCGAGTCGGCCAACGGCGTCCGCCGTGTCCGGCACGCGCGGCATGTCGTGATGGCGATCGGCTACTTCGACCATCCCGTCACGCTCGGCGTCCCGGGCGAGGATCTACCGCACGTCCACCACTATTACGGCGAGCCGCATCCACACTACCGCCAGCGCGTCGTCATCGTCGGCGGGGGGAATTCGGCGGCGGAGTCCGCGCTCGAAATGTTCCGGGCCGGCGCCCACGTGACCATCGTCCACCGCGCGCCGACGTTGAAGCCGACGATCAAATACTGGGTGCGCCCCGACATCGAGAACCGGATCAAGGAAGGGTCGATCGCGGCGCATTTCGGCTCCGTGGTTCGGGAAATCCGCGGCACCTCGATTGTGATCGCGCCCGCCGGCGCGCCGCCGCCGCCGACACCCGCCGACATTGCGTTCCCGGAAGACGGCTCGAAGGATTTCGCCGCGCCGGTGCGTCCCACACTCGTCGGCGAGCTCGAGATTCCGGCCGACGCCGTCTATCTCTTGACCGGCTATCGCGCTGACGCCGACCTCATGAAGCGCGCCGGGGTGACGCTCAATGCGCGCAACGCCCCCGTCCACGATCCGGTGACGTTCGAGACAAATGTGTCGGGTTTGTTCGTCGCCGGCGGCGCGATCGCGGGCGTCGATACCGGCACGATCTTCATCGAGAACGGCCGCTTTCACGGCGAGAAGATCATCGATGTGATCAACTCGCGCCGGTGACATCGCGTACACGTTCAGAGACATCTCCCCCAACTCATTCTTCAAATTTTTGGCGATGCCGCTCATTCGAGCGATAGTGCAACGTTTTCGTAAAAAAACAGCGTTGACGTCCGCAAGCGCGCACTAGAATACGCGCCAGTCCGTTCCCCTCGGGAGGCCGTTGATGCGTCGCAAGCTGGCTGCGATCGTGGTGCTGGGTCTCGTGGTTGCGATGAAGGGGGCGCCGGCGCCGCCGTCCGCGCACGTCGACGTCACGGTTCACGAGGGAACGTCGATGTCCGTGGCCGTCTCTCCGGACGGCCGGACGCTCGCTGTGGATCTGCAAGGCAGCATCTGGACGCTGCCGGCGAGCGGCGGAACCGCAACCCGCATCACCGACATCTTCAACGACGCCCGTCAGCCAACCTTCTCGCCCGACGGCAAGTGGATCGCCTTCTTCGCGTATCGCGACGGCGGGTACGACATCTGGGCGATTGCGCCGGACGGAACGAATCAGCACAAGCTGACCTGGGGCGCCTTCGACGATCGCGAGCCGGCCTGGTCGCACGACGGCACGCACGTCGCGTTCTCCTCCGATCGCGGCAGCGCCCTCGGCAGCGACTACAACATCTGGACGCTCGACGTGCGAAGCGGCGAGCTGAAGCAAATCACCAGCGATCCGGCCGACGACTACATGCCGACCTGGTCGCCCGACGACAAGGAGATCGCGTTTGCATCGACGCGCGACGACGGCCGGCTGGTGAGAGTGGTGAACGTCGCCACCGGCGCCGAGCGCAGCATCGCCCGCACCGGCGCCGGCCGGGTCGACGCGCCATCGTGGGGAGCCGGCGGCGAGATCGTCTATCACGTGACCACCGGAGGCCGAGGTGCGGCGCCGGGCGCCACGGAAGCCTCGCGGTATCAGATCGGCGATCAGACGATTACCGACAACGAGAACGTGTTCGCGTTCCGCGCATCGTGGGCGTCGCCGACGACGTTCTACTACGTGTCCGACGGGAAGATCCGCAAACGCGGCGTCAAGGCCGCCGCGCCGGAGACGATTCCGTTCAGTGCGACCATGCAGGTGACGCGCGCCGCCACGACGTACGCGCGGCGCAAACGCGATTTCACGTCAGTCGCGCCGAAGCAGGTGCTCGGCGTGGTCTCGCCGAAGATTTCTCCGGACGGCAAGCAGATCGCCTTTGCGGCGCTGGGCGACATCTACGTGATGCCGGTCGGTGGGAAACCCGTCAATCTCACTAAGGACGCCGCGCTCGACACCGAGCCGGCCTGGTCGCCCGACGGCTCGCAGCTGGCCTATTCGTCGGACAAGGACAGCGAGCACCTGCAGCTGTGGGTGCGGGATATGAAGTCCGGGCGCAGCCGCCGCCTGACCGAGTTGACCACCCAGCCGCAGGGCGCGGCCTGGTCGCCCGACGGCACGCGAATCGCCTTCTTCAACGTGGACGGGATGTGGCGCGTCGCGCAGATGTCGGTCATTGACGTCGCCACTGGCAAAGTCACCAAGGTTCACGACTCCCTGCCCCAGCCCGGCGCGCCGGTCTGGTCGCCGGATGGCAAGCGGCTCGCCATCGCCGGCATCGCGCCGATGACGAAGCGCTTCCGCGAGGGCACCAACCAGATCCTGACGATGTCGTCGACGCAGCTGAACGACGACAAGTGGTTCGCGCCGCAGCCGATGATGTCGATCGACTCGCGCGGCGGCTGTGGCCCGGCGTGGTCACCCGACGGCACCAAGATGGCGGCGATCTACGAAGGGGTGCTCGCCGTGTGGCCGGTATCGCCCTCCGGCGAGCCGCTCGGTCCGCCGCGGCGCATCACCAACGAGAGCTCCCACGCACCGAGCTGGGTCGGCGACTCGCGCCACATCCTCTACCAGGCGATGGACAAGCTGCGGATCGTCGACGTCGAAACGGGCGACGTTCGCACGGTGCCATTCGACCTGAAGTACACGCCGGCGATCCCCACCACGCGCCTGGTCGTGCACGCCGGCAAGATCGTCGACATGAAAAGCGCCGCGTCTCGCGCCGACGTCGACATCGTGATTACCGGCAACAAGATCACGAGCGTCGTCCCGCACGCGGATGCGAATCACACAGGGCAGGTCGTCGACGCCTCGAACCTGACGGTGATGCCCGGACTGATCGAGTTCCACTCCCATCTGCAGCCGGACTTCGGCGAATCGGCCGGCCGCGCGTGGCTGGCCTTCGGGATCACGACCGTGCGCAGCCCGGGGAACACGCCGTACGAGCCGGTGGAGGAGCGTGAGGCGAGCGAGGCCAACGTCCGCATCGGCCCGCGCGTCTACGGCACCGGCAACCTGATGGAATGGCAGCGCGTGTACTACAAGATGGGCATCGCCATCTCCAGCGTGGCGCATTTCGAGATGGAGCTGCAGCGCGCCAAGGTGCTGCAGTACGACATGCTGAAGAGCTACGTGCGCCTTCCCGACCTGCAGCAGAAGCGCATGGTCGAATTCGCGCACAGCATCGGCATACCCGTCGCGACGCATGAGATCTTCCCGGCCTCGTTCGTCGGCGTGGACAACACCGAGCACACCTCTGCCACCAGCCGCCGCGGCTACTCGCCGAAGATGGCGACGCTGCAGCGAAGCTACGAGGACGTCATCCAACTATTCGGCAAGAGCGGCCGTTACCTGACGCCGACGATGTTCGGCGCGGGGCGCCAGGTGTTCGAGAAGGATCCGGCGCTGAAGGACGATCCGCGCTTCAAGCTGTATCCCGAGTGGATGCAGCAGCAGACGGCGCAGATGGCGAACCTGGCGACGCCCAACCAGGGAATCGATCCGAGCGGCAACGGCAAGATGGTGATGGACGTCATGCATGCCGGCGGCATCATCGTCGCCGGCACCGATACGCCGAACGCGATCAATCTGCACGGCGAGCTGGCCGCGTACGTGGCCGCCGGCATGACGCCGTACGAAGCGCTGAAGGCGGCGACGGTCAACCCGGCGCACGCGCTCGCGCTCGACGCCGGCACGATCGAAGCCGGCAAACTCGCCGACCTCGTCCTCGTCGACGGCGATCCGCTGGTGAACGTCGGCAACGCGCACAAGGTGCGGCGCGTGATCGCCAACGGACGCGTCTACGAATTGGAGCAGTTGATCAGATCGGGATCCTCGCCGAAGGCGTCGACTCAAGCAGCTCGTTAACCTCGAAGGAGGGTGGCCCTGTGAGTAGGTTGCGCATCGTGGTCCTTGTCGCTCTCGTGTCGCTCGTCGGCTCCGCTGCGTACGCGCAGCAGGCCTCCATCGTCGGAACCGCGATGGACGAATCGAAAGCCGTGCTGCCGGGCGTCAACGTGACGGCCACCGATCAGGCGACCGGCCGCCAGATCGTCGGTGTGACGAACGAAAAAGGTGAATACCGGCTGCAGAACATTCCGCCCGGCAAGTACGCCGTGCAGGCGGAGCTTTCAGGGTTCGCGACGGTCATGTTCAAGGACGTCGAGCTGCTGGTTGGCCAGAACGCGACGATCCCGTTCACCCTCAAGCTCGCTTCCGTGACCGAGACCCTGACCGTCATCGGCGAGACGCCGCTCGTCGACACGACCTCGTCGCAGGTGGCCGGCAACGTGGACCGGCGACAGATGGAACAGCTGCCGCTCCAGGGCCGCAACTGGATGGAGTTGTCAAAGCTGGTCAAGGGTGTGACGGCCAACGACGTCGGCAACAGCATCGGTACGGGCGCGATGGACGATTTGTGGCAGCTCAATCTCGACGGCCAGCAGATCACGCAGAAGGTGGCGGGCTCGGGGTTCGGTCAACCGAAGTTCAGCCGCGAGTCGATCGCCGAGTTCCAGATCGTCACCAACATGTTCGACATCACGCAGGGACGGTCGGCCGGCATGGAAATCCAGGCGATTTCCAAGTCGGGCACGAACAACTTCACCGGCAGCACCTACGGCTACTTCCGCAGCGACTCGCTCAACAGCGCGGATCTGGTGGCGTTGAAAGTGCTGCCCTACTCCAACCAGCAGATCGGCGCGACGCTGGGCGGGCCCATCGTGAAGGACAAGGTTCATTTCTTCGGTTCGTATGAGTACGAACGCGAGCCGGGCACGATCTTCTCGAATCCCTCGTCGCTGCCCACCGAGAGCTTCAGCATCCCGTATCAGAACGGGCAGCGCAGCTTCCTGGTGCGCCTCGACGATCAGCTCTCGCTGAACAACCGCCTCTCGATTCGCGGATCGCGCTGGGGCTGGGAGAACCCCGAGGTCCTCGCGGCCGGCGGCCATCCGTCGGCGGCGTCGGATCAGACGAAAGACGCGACCAACGTCCTCGGCACCTGGTCGCGCGTCATGCAGGGCGGCAACCGGATCCTCGAGATCAAGGGCGGCTACAACGGCTTCCACTGGACCAACGCGCCGCAGGATTCGATGCTGGGCACGCCGGAGTACCGCGTGCCGGGCTTGACCTTCGGTGCGCCGTACAACTACCCGCAGACGCTGAACCAGAACAACTGGACCGGACGCGCCGACTTCAGCATCCACAAGGAAAAGCACGATCTGAAGATGGGCGCCGAGTACATCCACGTGCACAACGGCGGCCCGTGGTTCATCCAGCGCGCCGGATTCTTCACGTTCAACAGCGCTCCTGCGAACCTTGCAACGGTGCTGCCCGCCGGCCAGGAATTGAATCCGGCCGCGTGGAACCTGGCGCCGCTCAACCCGCTCGCGCGCGACTACCAGGTGAACTTTGCCAGGAACGAGAGCGACTGGACGATCGACGTGCCGCGCCCGACGTACGCGATCTGGCTGGGCGACAACTGGCGCGTGCGTTCGGACCTGACGATCAATCTGGGAATCCGCTGGGACGCCGATCCCAACCAGGCATCGCCGCCCAACATCGTCACGAACAACATCCTGATCAACAGCGGGATTCCGACGAGCTATAACCACCAGCTCGCCGGGACGAACGACTACGGCTACAAGACCGACATCCGCGACTGGAAGAACATCGCGCCGCGCGGCGGCTTCACCTACAACGTGGGCGGCGGCAACGATCTCGTGATCCGCGGCGGGTCGGGCCTCTACTTCGCGTCGCCGGTGTCGAACGTGACGTTCAGCCCGCAGTTCTACAGCCACCTGGTTGCGGCGACGTTCGTCAACAACGGCAGGTCCGACTTCATCACCAACCCGACCAACGGCGTCACGGCCGACAAAGTCTTCTCCGGCGCCGTGCCGCTTCCCGCGCAGACGGTCCGCACGATCGCGCCCGACTTCAAGTCGCCGTACACGTGGCAGAGCAGCATCGGCTTCCAGAAGCAGATCAACGCCGTGACCGGCTTCGACGTCGACCTGACGCACTGGGACGAATACCGCGACACGCGGACGATCGACGCGAACCTGGCGTACAACCCGGCCACCGGGTACAACCTCGCGAACGGCTCGGCGCCGATCCGTCCGAACCCGGGGTACGGCGGCGTGTTCCAGTTCACGTCGGACGGCAAGCGCGACCAGACCGCGATCGCGTCCAGCCTCACGCGCCGGTTGAAGAACAAGATGCAGGCCGGCGTCACCTGGACGGTGATGCTCGAGATGAAGGACAACGGCACAATCGGCTACGGCACGCAGCCGGCGAACAATCCGTTCGACTATCTCGACGGCGAGTGGGCGACCTCCCAGGACTTCCAGCGCAACACGATCCGCATGTGGGGTCTGATGCAGCTGCCGTGGGGCGTCAACACCAGCGTCACCTACTTCTACGGGTCGGGCAACCGGTTCCCGGACAGCATTGCGACGGCGCCGTACGGGAAACCCGGCACGAATCGCCTGAATTTATCGGCCACTGGCGGTCCATCGCCGGCTATCACGATCCCGGCTTCCGTGCTGGATCGGTGGGACGGGCCGGCGGTGATCAACTCGGGCGACGTCATCCCGCGCAACGCGCTCTCAGGGTTGCCGCTGCACAAGGTCGACCTGCACGTCACCAAGGACATCAGGCTGGGCGGCACCGCCAAGGTGCAGCTCGTGGCCGAAGTGTTCAATCTCTTCAACCACGGAAATTTCGGCAGCTATAACACGTCGTTGAGCCCGACGTCGGCCGCGACCACGGCGCTGTTCGGCACGCCGAACCAGAACACCGGCACGGCCTACGTGTCACGCCAGGGACAGCTCGGGTTCAAGGTGCAGTTCTAACCCCCGACTGGAAGGGCAGGACGGGCGGGATAGGCAGGAAGGGCAGGATAGACGGGAGAGTTCAAAATCTTTCCTGCTTTTCCTGCCTCTCCTGCCGATCCTGCCCATCCTGCCTGTCCCCTCCGCCCATCCAGCCTATCCCGCCCATCCCGCCTCCGTCGGTGTGATAGCGTTCGGCCGTCCTTCCTGGGAGGCCCCGATGGTGCTGCGCCGCAACTGTTGCCTTGTCGTTCTAATCGCGTGTGTGTGCGCGGCCGCGCTGCGGGCGCAAGCGCCGGACTCTTACGCAGCCCTGAAGTGGCGGTACATCGGCCCGGTGGGCAACCGTGTCATCGCCGTGGCCGGCGTGCCGGGGGACGCGAACATCTATTACGTGGGTGCGGCGTCTGGCGGCATTTTCAAGACGACCGACAGCGGCGCGCACTGGCAGGCGATCTTCGACGACAAGCCGGTGTCGTCGATCGGCTCGCTGGCAGTTGCCGCTTCGGATCCGAACGTTGTCTGGGCCGGTACGGGCGAAGCGTTCATCCGAAGCAACATCTCGATCGGCAACGGCATCTATCGCTCGATTGACGCCGGCCGCACGTGGGAACATCGCGGTCTTGATCTCACCGGGCGCATCGGCCGGGTGTTGATCGATCCGAGGGATCCCGACGTCGTCTTCGCGTGTGCACTCGGCCACGCGTACGGTCCGCAGCAGGAGCGTGGTGTTTTTCGGACAAGCGATGGCGGCAAGACCTGGCAGCGGACGCTCTTTGTCGACGAGAACACGGGCTGCTCCGACATCGCGATGGATGCGCGCAATCCGCGGATCCTGTTCGCCGGGATGTGGCAGCTCGAGATTCACACGTGGGGACGGGTCAGCGGCGGCGCCGGCAGCGGCCTGTACAAATCAGTCGACGGCGGCGTCACATGGAAACGCCTCGAGGGTCACGGGCTGCCCAAACCGCCCGTGGGAAAGATTTCGCCGCAGGTTGCGCGCAACAATTCCAGCCGCGTCTACGCGCTGATCGAGACCGGTGACGGCCTGCCCGGCACCGACGGCACGCCGACGCAAAGCGGATCGCTCTGGCGGAGCGACGACAGCGGCGAGAACTGGGAGCTCGTCAGCTCCGATCGCCGGCTGCGGGGACGCACCCACTACTACACGCGCTTCGCGATCGAACCGGACAACGAGAACGAGGCGTACTTCCTGTCGGCGGAGTTCACCAAGACGCTGGATGGCGGCAAGACGAGCATCGATCTTACGGGGCGCCTGGCGCCGATCGGCGACAACCACGACATGTGGATCGATCCGCTCAACGGCGATCGGTTCATCGTTGCCCACGACGACGGCCTCAGCGTGTCGGTCAACCGGGGCAAGAGCTGGCACCAGATGCAGTTGCCCGTGGCGCAGATGTATCACGTCGCCACCGACAACCAGATTCCGTACAACGTGTACGGCAACCGCCAGGACGGCCCCTCCACCCGCGGCCCGAGCAACAGCCGTCTCGCAAAGCAATCGGACGAAGAGATTTCCGGACCGATTCCGCGCGGCATGTGGCATTCGGTGGCCGGCGGCGAGAGCGGATGGGCGATTCCCGATCCCTCGGACAACAACATCGTCTGGGCGAGCGGGACCGGATTCGGCAGCGTCGGGGGAACCGTCGAGCGCTACGACGAGCGAACGCGGCAGGCGCGCGAAGTCGAAATCTGGCCGGAGTCGACGATCGGCACGCCCGCCGGCGACGTGAAGTACCGCTTCAACTGGACGTTCCCCGTGGCGATTTCGCCGCATGATCACAACACGGTGTACGCGGGATCGCAGCACGTGCATCGCACCACCGACGGCGGCCAGACATGGCAGGTGATCAGCCCCGACCTGACGCTCAACGATCGGTCACGCCAGCAGCGCTCGGGCGGGTTGACGCCGGACAACGTCGGCGTCGAATACGCCGGCGTCGTTTTCGCGATCGCGGAGTCGCCGCGCGAGAAAGGCGTCATCTGGGCCGGCACCAACGACGGGCTGCTGCAGGTGACTCGCGACGCCGGCGCTCACTGGACCAACGTCACAGCGAATATTCCGGGCCTGCCTCCCTGGGGGACGGTGAGCAACGTCGAGCCCTCTCGTTTCGACAACGGTGCCGCGTACGTCACGTTCGATCTGCATCAGTCGAACAACCGCGACCCGTTCGTCTTCAAGACCACTGACTACGGGCGCACGTGGCGATCGGTGGCCGGCGACATCCCGAAGAGCGTCCACAGCTACGCGCACTGCGTCCGCGAGGATCCGGTCAAGCGCGGTCTCTTGTACCTGGGCACCGAGAACGGGGTCTACTTCTCGCCCGACGATGGGCAGCACTGGCTGGCGCTGCAATCGGGCCTGCCGCACGCACCGGCCCACTGGTTGACGATCCAGGAGCACTTCAACGATCTCGTGGTCGCCACGTACGGCCGCGGATTCTGGATTCTGGACGACGTGACGCCGCTTCGATCGTTGTCGCCGGCTGCGTTGAACGAGGCCGCGCATCTCTTCGCGCCGCGTCCGACTTACCGGTTCCGCACGATCACCGATCCGATGATGATGCCCGACGATGCGACCGAAGGACGGAATCCGCCGTACGGCGCGGCGATCACGTTCTCCTTGAAGTCCGCTCCGCGCGACGAGGAGCGCGCGGCCACGAAGATCGTCATCAGCGACGCCGCCGGCAAGGTCGTTCGGACCCTCGAGGTCGGGAAAGACGCGACGGCCGGCGTCAACCGCGTCTGGTGGGATCTGCGGACCGACGACTCGCAGGCGATCACGTTGCGCACAAGCCCGCGGTTCGCCGCCGACTATCGCGTCGGAGCCGATGGCACACGCAAGTTTCCGACTGGCGGTCCGATGTCCGTGCTGGTGCAGCCGGGCACCTATTCGGTGAAGCTCGTGGCCGCAGGCGTCGAACGGGTCGAGCCGGTCGTGGTCCTCAAAGACCCGAACACGTCCGGCACCGAGGCCGACGTCGTGGCGCAAACGAAAGTCCTGCTGCAGATTCGCGACAACATGAGCGTCGCCGCCAAGGCTATCAACGATGCCGAGCTCGTGCGGGCGCAGCTCGTCGCGCTGAAGACGGTGATCGGCGACGGCGACGCGCAGAAGGCCGTGTTGAAGGCGGCGGCGGATCTCGACGCAAAGATCGCCGACGTCGAGGCGCGCCTGTTCAACATCACGTCGACGGGACGCGGGCAGGACATGCTCCGGACGCCGAGTCAGATGGTCGAGAAGCTGAGCCACCTCGCCGACGTCGTGTCGTACGCCGATTTCGCGCCGACGGCTTCTCAGCTCGAGGTGAACAGCGCGTTGACGCAGCAGCTCTCGCACGATCAGGAACAGATCACGGGGCTGCTTGCGAAAGACGTCGCCATCTTCAACGCGATGCTGCAGGAGCGCAAGCTGGGCGCGATCGTCGTGCCCGCACGATAGGCGCCGGACATGGAGCGCGAAGGCTTTAGCCGAGCGGCAACGTCGCGGGCCGCTTTCTCAGCAGGAGACAGGTTGATGCGAGCCGTCCAGGTTCTCGGGGTCGTCATCGCGGTTCATATCGTCTGGATCGTCGGTGCGGCATCCCCGAGAGCTCAAGAAAGATCGGCCGCCCCTCCAGCCGTCACCGTCATCAAAGCCGCGCGCCTCATCGACGGACGGGGCGGCGCACCGATTGCCCCGGCGATGGTGCGCATCGACGGCGAGCGGATTGCGGCGGTCGGGTCGACGTTTCCTGTGCCGCAAGGAGCGTCAGTGATCGATCTCGGGACCGCGACGCTTCTGCCAGGGATGATCGATCTGCACACCCACCTGATGGGCCAGCGCAGCATCCATTGGGAAGACGTGCTGACGAAGACGACGCCCGGACATGATGCGTTGTGGGGCGCGCGGAATGCGCTGGTCACGCTGCGGGCTGGCTTCACGAGCGTACGTGACATGGGACCGACATGGCCGTTCGTCGACGTCGACTTGCGCGACGCGATCGAAGCCGGCGCCGTTCAGGGCCCCCGCATGATGGTGGCCGGCGCTTACGTCTCGTCAACCGGTGGCGCGGGTGACGCGCGGCAATTCTCGATTTACGTCGACGTCCCCATGGTCAAGAACCTCGCGGATGGCCCTGACGAAATCGTCAAGGCCGTGCGCACCAACCTCAAGAACGGCGCCGACTTCATCAAGATCCTTGCGACGGGGGCGGTGCTCTCGAAAGGGATCTCGCCGGGTGCGCAGCAATACTCGGATGCGGAGATTCAGGCCGCCGTCACCGAAGCGACGCGCTGGGGACGACAGGTCGCCTCGCACGCACACGGGGCGAGCGGCATCATCGCGTCGATCAAGGCCGGCGTGCGCACCGTCGATCACGGGTCGTTCTTGAACGACGAGGCGATCGCGCTGCTGAAAGCCTCGAATCGCCGCGTGTTCTACGTGCCCACGCTGTACACGGCCGTCGCCATCGAAGAGGAGGGGGCGGCCAACGGCATACCGGCATCCGAGCGCGAGCGCAATCGCCAGATTCAGGAAACCGAGTACGGCGGGTTCAAGCGCGCGCTCGCCGCCGGCATTCCAATCGGCTTCGCGACCGACGCCATGGTGATCGAGCATGGCCAGAACGCGAAGGAGTGCGAGGTCCGCCATCAGCTCGGCGAATCGCCGATGGCGTGCATCGTCGCGGCCACGAGCCTGAACGCCGAGATCATGGGCTGGAGCGACCGCGTCGGGAGCGTGGAACGCGGAAAGCTCGCGGATCTCGTGGCCGTCCCCGGCGATCCGCTGCAGGACATCACGCAGCTGCAGAAGGTCGGGTTCGTGATGAAGGGCGGGCAGATCGTCCGCGGCGATCTGGTCAGGCGTTAGCGGCCGGATGCTGGCAGTCGGATGTGGCGCAGCCTTCAGCCCTGTGTGATGCCGCCACTCGGTAGCATGTCGCCAATCCGGTAGTGTCCGGCTTTAGCCGGACCAATAGCTTGACGTAGTCGGCTGAGCGCCGAGGCGGGTCCTGTCCGCGAACAGCCCACTCGGGTGCTCGGCGAAAGGCCGTGGCACCTGCGCTAAATCGCCTGCGCGCCCGAGCGGGCGCCCGTTCGCGGCCACCCGCGACTGGCGCCGCACAGACAGCTACACATCATGGTTCGTGTTGCGGCTGCGGTTGTGTCCTGCTTCCGTCGACCGACAGCTTAACGTGTCAGCTCCGCGACAAAGCCGAGTTCTGGCCGCGAACGTAAGAGCCCGCAGCGCACAAGGGCGAGGATGTGACCGGAAGTTCTGTTCAGATGCCTGCCGCGTCAGGTTTTGTGGAAAAGGCGAAGGGCGACAGCCAACGACGTGTGAGGGACTAGGCGAATTCGTTTTACAACAGGCGGCGTCGGCGCCAGAAAGCATTTCCAACAGAATGGTGCCGAATTGTTGCTGTGCTCGCATCCGGAGGCTTCCATTCAGCCGAAGCGGCCTATCTCGAGGAGGCTGGAAGATGTCTGACGGCCATCGGGCGGCTGTCATCATGTGTCACGCCGTCGGTCCGGCTAAAGCCGGACACTACCGTAGTGACAGCATCATGCTGGGTCGTATGCGGATATGCAGCGCCGATCGCGGGTGGAAGGGGCGCCCACGCGGGCATGCAGTCGATTTAGCGGAGGTGCCCGAGCTCGATTTGGCGCTCGGCGACCGCGTCACACCGGAACAGCAGCGACGTCTCTACGCTAGTCCGATTCGTTTTCGATCACGCTTACGTGTCGCGACGCCCTTGCCAATCGAACCCGGCGCCGAACGCTACTCGATTCGCAGCGCCGCCGTGGGTTCGAGGCGCGTCGCGCGATGCGCCGGCACAATGGACGCCAGCAGGGCAACAGTCGCGAGGAGCGCAACGGTCACGATCAGCGTCACGACGTCGCGCGCCTCGGTGCCCACGAACGTGTTCTGCAGCATTCGGCCGACCACGATCGCGGCAGGAACGCCGAGTGCCACGCCGCCGACGATGATCCAGGCGCCCGTTTCGAGGAACAGCCAGCGCACCTGCGCGGCGCGGGCGCCGAGCGCCATCCTGACCGCAATCTCCTGCGTGCGGCGTCTCACGGCGTACGCCATCGCCGAGTAGAGTCCCACTCCAGAGAAGACGAGCGCAAGGCCGCCGATCGTGGCGAAGTGCGTCGCCAGGCCGGCCGTGCCGGCCCTCGAACGATCGCGGAGCTCGTCGAGCGTTCTCACGGCGCCCAGCGCGAGATCCGGGTCGATGGCATTCACGGCCTCGCGGACGGCGGGCACGACGGAGCCCAACCCGTTCGAGCCTCGCACGATCAACGCGACCGCGGGCGGCGCCTCCGCGCGGAGCGGGAGATACACCACGGGCACCGCGTCATAGACCTGTCGAATGTCGGGAGCCACTCCGATGATCGCCACCGACACAGGCGGCGCCGGAGTATCGGCTTCTCTCAAGTAGGTCCGCTGCGCCGTCGGCTGACGGATCTCGAGTCGGCGGCCGATCGGATTTCCGGGACCAAGGTACACGCTGGCGAACCGCTGGTTGACGATCGCCGCCTCGTGACCAGGCGTGCCGTGCAACTCGGAGAACGACTCGCCGAGGACGAGGCCGCGGGCGACTGTTTGAAAGTAGGCCGGCTCTACGAGCACGGTCATGACGTCCGGAGGCGGATCGGTGGTGGATCGTCCATCGATCGACGTGAGCTGACGCCTCCCTGCCGGCGAGAACGGCGCCGCGCTGGCGACCGTGGTCGCTGCCACTCCCGGCACCAACTGCAGACGCGCCTTCAGCTGATCGTGAAAGGCGATGCGCTGATCGCGCGTCCCATACGTCTGCGCTGGCAGCCGAACCAGTGTGGTCACCGCGTCCGACGTCTGGACGTTGCGATCGAGCGTGTAGAAATCGTAGAACCGCCTGGCAGTCAGTCCGGCGCCGTTCAGGAGCGCCAGCGTCACGGCGAACTGCCCGACGAGCAGCGCGTAGGTCCAGCGCCGTACTTTCGGCGGTGTGCTCAGACGACCGCCTTCCTTGAGCCCGTCGGCGGTGGCCCGGCGCGAGGCATAGATGGCCGGCGCAAGGCCGAAGAGTCCGGTGGTGACGAGCGCGATCGCGGCCAGCGTGCCGAGCAGGCGAGCGTCCATCTTGATGCGCCAATAGGGCAGGTGCGGAGCGGTGTGCGACGCGGCGTTCGTCAAGACGAGCCATGAGCCGCCGACCGCCAGGAGCCACGCGATGGCCGCCAGCAGCAGGCTCTCGATCAACAACCCGCGCACGATCCGCCACTGCGTGGCGCCGATGGCGAGCCGGATGGCGATCTCGCGCGATCGATAGGCCGCGCGCGCCAGCAGCAAATTCGCCAGATTGGCGGCGGCGATGAGCAGCACGAACGTGGCGGCCAGCAGCGGCATGAAGATCGCTGAATTGGTGAGCGTCATGCCGCCGTTGTACGCCTCGACAAGCGTGTTCACGAGAGGCCGGATGTCCTTGTTCGTCTCCGGATGCGCAACGGCGAGGTTCGCGGCGATGGGCGAGAGATCGGCCCGGACGCGGTCGAGCGTGGCGCCGTCAGTGAGCCGGCCGATCATCATCAGCGGCCGTGTGTCGCGCCGCTGCGCAGCCAGGCCGGGCATCTGCGCCAGCGGCAGCCAGACATCGGTGAAGTCGATAAAGCGGATGCCGTCCGGCATCACACCGATGATCGTCGCGGGCACGGCTGCGTTCACGGAGACCTTGCGCCCCAGCACGTCGCGGCTTGCCGCGTAGCGGCTCTTCCAGATGTTGCTGGAAATGATCACCACGGCTTCGGCGCCAGGACGATCGTCGGCCGCCGAGAAGTCGCGGCCGAGCATCGGCTTGACCCGGAGGACGGAGAACGTGTCGGCCGACACGTACAGTCCCTCGAATTGCTCGGGCGTGGCACCGTCTCGGCCCAGGCTGATGGCGCCGATCGCAAAGGCGGCGGACGGGCCGTCGAAGACCCGCGCGTCGCGCCGCCAATCCTGGTAGTCGGCAAACGAGAGGCCGGCCTCCCGGCCGCGCGCGTCGGCCGTTCGCATGATCGCGATGCGGTCCGGGCGCTCGAACGGAAAGTCACGCCACAAGTCGGCATACGTGCCGATGAACGTCGTGTTCGCCACACCCATCGCGAGCGCGAGCGTGACGATGGCGCCGGCCGTGGCCCATCCATTCCTGGCGAGGATGCGCCAGGCAAATCGCGCGTCTCCCGCCACATCGGTCAGGGCTGGCGGCCGATGGACGTCGCGGCATGCTTCCTTGACCTGATCGAGACCACCGGACGTCAACCGCATCCGGCGTCGCACGTCCGCCTCGGATGCGCCGGCGCGGACGCCCGCCGCGACCTCGCGCTCGATGTGGTCGCGCAGTTCGGCATCGAGATCGCGCTCGAGCGCGTCGCGCCGGAGCAGGCGCCGCCACAGGGTCATAAAGACCCACCCGCGGCCTTGAGAATCAGCGCGATCGCTTCGGTCAGCCGCAGCCAGCTGGCGGCTTCCTCCTTGAGCTGCTTTCGCCCCTTCCGGGTGAGTCGATAGAACTTCGAGTCGCGTCCGGTGTCCGACGCCTTCCAGTCGGCGGTCAGCAGCCCGCGGTTTTCGAGGCGGTGCAGGGCCGGATACAGCGAACCTTGCGGCACCTGCACCACGTCGCGTGAGATCAGCTGAAGGCGCTGTGCGATGGCGTAGCCGTGAATCGGTCCCGCGGCGACGACCTGCAGGATCAGCAGATCGAGCGTGCCCTGGGGGAGATCGGATTTGTCCGGCACCTCACACCTCGTGCTTCTACCTATACCGCAGTACGTGTAGAAGCACAAGGCATGGAGGCCGACGCCGTCCGGCTTCCGCCTTCGCCGCGACGGCTTCGGCGGGACAAGAAAGCCGGACACGACCGAAACGGGCTAGTGCTCCGTCTTGACCGGCGCAGCGGCCGGCTGCGGATTCTTTCCCGCGAAGTTGTAGATGATCGTGGCGGCCGCTTTCTCGGCGCCCGCCATGCCGTAGACCTTGCCCGCGCCTTCGATCACGAAGTATTCGTTCGCCGCATGGGCGTTGCCGCCGTGCCCGGCGCCGCCGATGCCGATCGGCATCGAGACGGGGGCCACCTTCTGTCCGACCTCCTGGTTGGAGAAGAGGTAGGCTGGCCAGTAGCCGCCGAGGATCGACGAGTAGTCGGCCGGTTGGCCGTGCGGGATGTCGAAGATCTCGTACGTCGTGTTCATCGCGCGGCCGATGTCGGTGTTGTAGGCCATCTTCGACCACGGCACATCGCCGACGATCTTGAGCTCGACGTCCTTGTAGCCGTTCCGATCGAGTTGCTCGCGGATCCGCTTGACGATCTCCAGGCCGTTCATCTTCGGCACGTAGCGGATGTTGTGCTTCGACGTGATCTTGTTGGGCAGAATCGCGCCGGCGCCGCCCGCGTACATGTTGCCGCCCCAGATGCCGTCGAGATTGAAGGACGTGCCGTACTGCTGCATCTTCAGCATCGTGAACGGATCGTCGGAGATGAATCGCGCCACGCCGATGTTCTCGGCCGCGGTCTTCATCACGACCTTCTCGGCGTCCTTCTTCAAGCGATCCGACTCCTGCCTGGACAGCGGCTCCATGCCGTCCATGAATCCCTTCACCAGCGGCGTGTTGCCATCGTCGGACACCAGCGACGCGAGCATCTTCATGTGCCGCCAGGCCGGGCTGTCGACGCCGCGCTTGTTCGAGCCGTGGATGTCGGACTGGACGGGCCCGCGTCCCCATGATTTGCCGCTCGTCGTCAGCTCGAAGTAGACGCAGCCTTCCGAGCCGCCGCCGACTCCCGCACCGCCGCTCGGCGCCTGATCGCCGCCTTCGCCGATCAAGGCGTCGATGTTCGCGAAGAAGTCCGGATGATCCTTGACGAACTTGCGGAGTCCGAGGTCCATGCGCTCTTCGTCGCCCTCGGCGACGAAGACGAGGTTCACGGGCAGCGACCCGGTGACCGCCTTGATCGACATGAGCGCGTTCCAGTAGGCGAGCTCGGGCCCTTTCGAGTTCGACGTGCCCCGGCCGATCATCACCTTCTTGTAGGGAGGCTGTTCGACGAGACGCGCTTCGAACGGCGGCGACGTCCACGCGTCCGGCTGCGTGATCGGCATCGTGTCGTACTGCCAGTAGATCGCGACCGTCCGCGGCGCGCCGTAGTCGCATTTCGCGTAGACCACCGGGTTGCCCGGTGCGCCCCACTCGGTGATGCCGACGTCGTACACGCGCGCGGTCTGGCAACCGAGCTGCTCGAAGAAGCCCTTCACCATTTCCGCGGACTCGGGGATCCCCTCGCCGCTGTTGGAAATGCTTGGCTGGCGCACCCACTTCTGAAGGTTCTCGACGTGGTCGTCGATGTGCTCGTCGATGTAGCTGTAGACCTTCTTGAGCTCGTCCGACACCTTGCTCAAGTCCGGCTTGATCGTCTCATCGCCGGCCGGCCGGATGCCCAGCTTCGGTTTGGCCGCCGGTGCCGGCGCCGATGCCTGCTTCTGCGCCGAGCCCTGCGTGCAGCCCGCAGCGAACACGGCAACTCCTGCCGCTACTAGAATCCATCGCATCAGTGCCACTCCATTTTCTTGTCCAGGTCTTCGATGCGCGCCGCACTGGGCTCCCGTGTCCGTCTGATTCTTGCCGACGCCTCTTCGACCTGACGCATCACGCGCAGCACGTTGCCGCCGATGATTTTCTTCACCTGTTCGTCTGTATACCCGCGTCTCAGCAGCTCCGCCGTGAGATACGGATAACGCGAGACGTCTTCCAGTCCCTTCGGATGGTTGCTCAGCGATCCGAAGTCGGCGCCGTAACCTACGTGGTCGATCCCGGAAACCTTGACGATGTGATCGATGTGATCGGCGACCTGGGCGAGCGTCCCCGGCTCCATCTCGGTCATGGCCTTGTCGAGCCACACGAGATATTCGGCCGAAGCGCGCCTGGGATCGTCAGGGTACTTCGCTGAGTACTCGCGCTCTTTTTCGAGAAAGCCGGCCGCCTGTTTCGCCGCGGTCTGCGTGACGAAGCCGGGGAAGATGTTGACCATCACCACGCCGCCGTTCTTCGCGACGAGCTTCAGGACCTCGTCCGGCACGTTCCGCGGATGATCGGCGATCGCGCGCGCCGACGAGTGGCTGAAAAGGACGGGCGCCTCCGACACGTTGATGGCGTCCACCATCGTCTGGTCCGAGACGTGAGACAGGTCCACCATCATGCCGAGGCGGTTCATCTCGCGTACGACTTCCTTGCCGAACGGCGTCAGGCCGCGAGCCTTAGGATCGGGGTTGGCGGCGCCGGCCCAGGCGGTATCGCTGCCGTGCGTCAGCGTCATGTAGCGGACGCCGAGCTCGTAGAACAGGCGCAGGTTGGCGAGCGAGTTCTCGATCGCATACCCGCCTTCGATTCCGATGAGCGATGCGATCTTGCCCTGGTCGTGCACGCGGACGATGTCGGCGGCCGTGGTGGACCAGCCGAGCGACGGCGATTTCGCCACCATGCGCTTGATGACGTCGATCTGCTCGAGCGCGACGGTGGCGGCGCCCTTGTCGATGAAGGACGCCGGCACGTAGGCCGACCAGAATTCTCCGCCGATCAACCCCTGCTTCAGCCGGGGAATGTCGGTATCGATGTTCTGGAGCGGTCGATCGGGATCCATCCGCGCCAGATCGTTGAACGCGCGCTCGCGAAGCATCTCCGGGAGATCGTTGTGCGTGTCGATCATCGGCACGGCGCGATGGAGGACCATGGCGCGCGCGAGGAATGGATCGACAGACTGCGCGGCCACCGGATGACACAGACCGAGCACGAAGGCCGCGATGAACAGCCGCATGTCAGTAGCGCCAGCTCTTCGTGTCGGCCCCACTCGGTGCCGTTTTCTGCCAGTGCTCAGCCAGCTTCGGGATGAACCGGTTGCTGTACGTGAGGCGCGAGATCGCGTTGACGTGCTCGTGGTCGCCGCTCCAGCA
>Ga0070665_100002408_pt1 | contig 20637 bp, 8 predicted proteins | sample KBSS13metaG_FD_65862 | JGI IMG/M metagenome (GOLD analysis project Ga0070665, IMG submission 65862) | Switchgrass rhizosphere microbial communities from Kellogg Biological Station, Michigan, USA - KBS S1-3 metaG | ecosystem: Host-associated > Plants > Roots > Rhizosphere > Soil ...
GCGTAGCCGATCTGCGCGCGCAGCGATGCGAGCGGCAGCGTCGTGATGTCGCGGCCGTCGATCGCGATCGCGCCGGGCGGCACGGCGATCAGCCGGCACAGCGCCTCGACGAGCGTCGACTTGCCCGAGCCGGTTCGCCCGACGATCGCCGTCACCGTGCTGGGCCGCAGCTCGAAGCTGACGTCGTCGAGCAGCTTGCGCTCGCCGATCTGGATCGTCAGCCCGGTGACCACGACGTGCGCGGGCTTGGGGCTGGCGTCGAGCGCCTCGCCGGCGCCGTCGGGGATGTCGGGCGCCGTGTCGGCGAGCTGGACCAGCCGCGACCACGACGCGCGGCCGCGCTGGACGAGCGCGAGCATGAAGCCGAGCGTCAGCGTCGGCCACACCAGGCGCGTGAGCAGGGTCGCCAGCGCGGTGTAGTCGCCGACGCTCATGTCCGAGTGAATGACGGCGCGGCCGCCGAACAAGATGAGCAGCGCCGCGCCGGTCGACGCGAGCGCGGCGAGGATCGGCGAGAGCTGGACGCGGACCTTCGCGGCGTCCATGTTCTTGTCGAGCAGCCGCCTCGAGCCGGCCAGGAACCCCGCGCGGCGCAGATCCTCGAGGCCGTACGTCTTGATGACCTGGATCGCTGCGAGATCTTCCTGAATGCGCGCCGACAGGCCGCCGAGCTCGGCCTGGACCTCGCGCTGCGTCCGGTAGATCCGCTTCGACAGCGCCTGACCGACGACGAAGATCAGCGGGTACGGGATGATCGCGATCAGTGCGACCACCGGGTCGAGGACGATCGCGTAGGTCAGCACGGTGGCGAACGACGTGAGCGCGTTCGCGAGGTGGACGAGCCCGGCGCCCCACATCGCGCGCACGACCTGCACGTCGTTGGTGAGGCGCGACATCACGTCGCCGGTCGGGTGATCTCGGTAATACCCCGGCGACAGCCGCAGCGCGTGACCGAACAGATCGCTGCGCAGGTCGTATTCGGCGGCGCGCGCGGCGTTGAAGATCCACACGCGCGAGCCGATGCGGGTGATCGCGGTCGCGATCGCGAACACGACGAGCAGCATCACGTCGTGCGGCACCTCGTCGAGCCGGACGTCCTTGAGCGCCTGGACCGACTCCTTCACGTACTTGGCCACGCCCAGGAAGCACAGGTTCGTGAACAAGAGCGTGAGCACGCCGAACGCGAGCACGCCTCGATACGGCCGGAGGTATGCGAGCGAGCTCTTGGACACCCCGCGAGACATATACACCGAGGTTCCGAAAAGCGCAGAGTCCGCACCGCACTCCGGACGATCTCCGATAGCATCGAGGGCCTCTGGGGCCATGGCCGACCTGTTCTCAATCCTCGCCGTAATCGAGCACGATCCCGACGATTCCCAGGCACTCGAATCGCTCGCACAGGCGGCGCGCGGCGCCCAACCGGCGGCGCGTGAGAATCGCTTCGCGCAGGCGCGCCGGCAGCTCGCCGCGCGCGGACGGCCCGATGCCGTGGTCGCGCTGCTCGACGCCGAGCTGGCGGCCACCGACGACGGCGCGCGCAAGGCCGATCTTCAGATCGAGCGCGGGCTCGCGCTCGACGGCGAGCTGCTCGACGTGGTCGCGGCCCGCACGGCGTTCAAGACCGCGCTCGAGCTGCGGCCCGACGACGCGATGGCGCGCGAAGGGCTCGACGAGCTCGGCGTTGCCGAGGCCAACTGGCAGAAGTTCGCGGCGAAGTTCGTCGAGGAAGCGCACGGCTCGACCGATCGCAGCCTCGCCACGCAACTCTATGTCTCGGCGGCCGAGGCCTTCGTGCGGTTCGCGCCGAACGCGCCCGAGGCCGAGCAGTACTTGAAGAAGGCGCTCGAGATCGAGCCGCGCAACGTCAAGGCCGCGTTCCATCTCGCGCGCCTCTTGCGCAAGGCCCAGCGGATCGGGGATCTCGCCGAGTTGCTCGAGTCGCGCGCCGACAAGGCGGCAGCGAACGAGGACAAGATCGCGGCGCTGATCGCGCTCTCGGAGCTGGTGCGCACATCGAACCCGGCGCGGGCCGAGAAGGCGCTGCGCCGCGTGCTCCAGCTCGATCCGATGCATCCGCGGGCGCTCCGGTTCGCGACCGACGCCGCGGCCACCGCGGGCGACTGGCCCGCGGTCGTCGCGCTGTATCAGGCGGCGCTGCGCGCGCGGCCGGGCAGCGAGGACCTCGGCATGTTGCTCCAGATCGCGATGGTGCTGTGGAAGCACGTCGGAGATCTCGAGCAGGCCGAGGAGTACTTCCGGCGGGTTCGCAAGGTCGAGGCCGCGCATCCCGCCGCGCTCGAGTTCTATCGCAGCTACTACACGGCGAAAGGCGAGACCGGGAAGCTGATGTCGATGCTCAAGCAGGTGCAGGGTGGCTCGGGACCGGTCTCGGCCGAGATGGCCGAGCTCGCCGAGGCGCAGAACAACCCGGAGAAGGCGATCGAAGCGTGGAAGCAACACCTGCGCGCCGATCCGTCGTCGGCGCAGGCACGCACCGCACTCCAGCGCCTGTATCGCCGCACCGAGAAGTGGAACGCGCTGCTCGATCTGATGAAGGACGAGGTCGACCGGCTCGGCGAAGGTGAGATCGCCGGCAAGGTCGCGCGGCTGTTCGAGGTCGCCGAGATCTATCGCGATCGACTCAAGCTCGACGTGATGGTGATCAACACCTACAACGCGATCCTCAAGATCGATCCCGAGAACCAGCGCGCCGGCGACGAGCTCGCCGCGAAGTTTCGCGCGCTCGGCCGGTGGAACGATCTGATCGCGGTGCTGACGCGCAAGTCGGAGGCGCCCAACGTCCCCGACGACGAGCGCGTGAAGCTGTTGCGCGAGGTCGCCGATCTGTGGACCGAGCGCTTCGGCAACTTCGCGAACGCGATCAAGCCGCTCGAGAAGATCGCCGAGCTCGCGCCGTCTGATGCGACGGCGATCGCGCGGCTCAAGGAGATCTACACGAAGCGCCGCCAGTGGCGGCAGCTGATCGATATCCTCGGCAAAGAGGCGGGCGCCCGTTCCGGGGACGAGCGGCGCGGCAAGCAGAGCGAGATGGCGCGGCTCGCCGCCGAGCGGCTCGGCGACACGCGGCTCGCGATCGAGATCTACAACCGCGTGCTCGCGGAAGCGGCATCTGATTCCCCGTTCCCCGGGCCGCCGCCCGCCGGCGATCCCAGCGAGACGCTGGCGTTGCTCGCGAACCTTTACGATCGCGAGAAGCGCCACCTCGCGTTCGCCGAGATCCTGCACCGCCAGGTCGCGGCGCTGCGCGCGAAGCAGCCGGTGCCGACGCGCGAGGCGATCGCGCTGCTCGAGAAGCTCGGCCAGGTCTACGCCGAGCGGCTGAGCGCGCCGCAGCAGGCCGCGGCCGCCTGGCAGGAGATCCTCGAGCTCGAGCCCAACCACAGCAAGGCGCTGCGCACGTTGCGCGAGCTCTATGCGATGGCCGGCGACTTCGTCGGGCTCGAGCAGCTCTACGCGCGGCTCGGCCAGGAAGACGAGCTCGTCGACGCGCTGCTCGCGATCGCGGATCGGCTCGATGGCAAGGACAAGCGGCTGCCGCTCGTCGAGCGCGCCGCTCAGCTCGCGCAAAAGCGCGCCGATGCTCAGCCCGGTGCGATCGAGAAGGCTCGCGCGGTGTGGGAGCGCGTGCTCGCCGTCGAGGCGCACCACGTGCCGGCCGCGAGCGCGCTCGCGCCGATCTACGAGAAGCAGGAGAAATGGACGCGCCTGCTCACGATGCGCGAGATCGAGCTCGGCGGGCTCGTGGACCGCGACGCGCGGCTCGCGAAGATCGCGCAGATCCGCGCGCTGTGCGAGCAGAAGCTCGCGTCGAAGTCGCTCGCGTTCACGTGGGCGCTCAAGGCGTTCGAGCTCGATCCGAAGAGCACCTCGTTCTACGACGACCTGATCCGGCTTCCCAGTGAAGTCGAGCAATGGCGCGAGGTCGTGGCGGCGTTCGAGCGCGCGCTCGCAGGCGGCGGGCTCACCGATGCCGCACGGCTCAAGCTGTATCGCGAGCTCGCGAAGATCGCGCAGCGCCGGCTCGGCGATCTCGAGCTCGCCCGCGGCTTCCACCGCAAGGTCCTCGAGGTCACGCCCGACGATCGCGACGCGGAGCACGCGCTCGAAGATCTCGCTGCACAGGTCGCCGACTGGAGCGAGCTGCTCGCGTCGTATCGCCGCCGCGCGGCGCGCGAGACCGATCCGCAGGCACAAGCGAAGCTGCTCGTCGAAGCGGCCGCGATCCAGGAACAGAAGCTCGTCGATCTCGACGGCGCGTCGGCCACGTACAAGGACGCGCTGCGCGCGGTGCCGGGCTATCGCAACGCGCTGCGCGCGCTCGCGAAGGTCGAGGAGGCGCGCGCCGACTGGGAGTCGCTCGCCGAGGTGCTCGCCGAGGATCTGAAGCAAACGCCCGACGGCCAGCCGCGGTTCGATCTGCTCATGCGGCTCGGCTCGCTCGAGGAGTACAGCCTCGAACGGCCGGCGAAGGCGCTCGCGTATTACAAGGACGCGCTCGCGATCCCGGCGCCTGGGGGCAGGGCGCGGATGCCCGCCATCGAAGCGGTCGCGCGGATCGCGCTCGATCTCGGCTGCGAGATCGGCGACGCGCGCGTGCCGGCCGTGCGGCTCGTGCTGCCGCACCTCGAGGCCAACCGGCAAGCGGTCTCGCAGGCGCAGGCGCTCGAGATCCTGCGGGCGAGCGCAAAACCCGGCGAGCAGCTCGAGCTCGATCGCGCGCTGATGCGGCTCTATCACGTCGATCTCGGCGATCCGGCGGCCGCGTGGACCGCGGGGCTGCGCGTGATCGCGTCCGCGCCCGACGATGTCGGCGTGCGCGGATCGCTGGCGGCGCTTGCCGCGCAGCTCGGCCGCGACGGCGAATGGGCTCGTCACCTCGGCGCCGCGGTGATCGCGCTGCAACAGGCCGGCGGCAAGGCGCGCGAAGTGCGCGCGGCCGCGACCGAGCTCGCGGTGCTCGCCGGCGAACGGCTCGCCGACGCGGCGACGGCCGAGCGCGCGTGGCTCGCGGTGCTCGAGGTCGAGCCCGACGCGCCCGACGCGTTCGACATGCTCGGCGACATGTATCGCGGCGATCAGCGCTGGATCGATCTGCGCGCGCTGCTCGAGCGCCGCGCGGGCGTCACCGCGAGCGAGCCGACGCGGCTCGTCGTGCTGCTCCAGCTCGCGGTGCTCGAAGAGCAGATGCTCGGCGATCCCGAGCGTGCAGTCAGCGCGTATCGCCGCGCGCTCGAGATGGATCCGTCGAACGCCGATGCGATCCGCGCGCTCGATCGGCTCTACACCGAGGCGAAGCAGTGGGTCGAGCTCGAGGCGCTGCTCGCGCGTCAGGCCGAGTACACGCGCGATCCGAACGAGCTGATCGCGCTGCCGTACCGCCGCGCGGCGCTGTTCGCGCACGAGCTCGGCGAGCCGACGCGCGCGCCAGCCTCGCCGGCCGAGGCGATCGACCGACCGGGCGCGAACTTTTCGCGCGCGGTCGATCTTCTTGAAGACGTGATCGCGCGCCGGCCCGGCCACGCCGACGGCCGCGAGCTGCTCGAGGAGCTGCTCGCGAATCCGAAGGCGGCCGCGGTCAAGCTGCGCATCGCGCGGCTGCTCGAGCCGCTGTACGAGCACGACCGGCTGTGGAAGGACCTCGTCGGGATCTTGCGCGTCGAGCGCGCGCTCGCGACCGGTACCGAAGCGTCGCTCTTGCTCGCGCGCATCGCGGAGCTCGAGGAGCGCGAGCTCGGATCGAACCGCAATGCCTTCGACGCGTGGCTCGAAGTGCTCCAGCTCGAGCCAGCGGATGAACGGGCACGCGGCGAGATCCCGCGGCTCGCCCAGTGGCTCCAGCGCTGGCCCGAGGCCACCGCGGCGCTCGAAGCTGCGGTCGACGCGACGCCGGAGGGCGACGTCGCCACGCGCGCCGCGTTGCTCGGCGAGCTCGCGACCTACTACGACACGCAGCTCGGCGACGCGCCGCGCGCGATCACCGCGTATCGCCGCTTGCTCGAGGCCGACCTCGCATCGCCGGCGACCACGCGGCGGGCGAGTGCCGCGCTCGCGCGGCTGTACGAACAGGGCCAGCAGTGGCCCGAGCTGCGCGGTGTGGTCCGCCGCCAGGCCGAGTGGGCCGAAGATGTGGTCGAGCGGCGCGCGCTGCTCGGCCGCGTGGCCGTGCTCGAAGAAGAGCAGCTGCGCGATCGCGCGGCCGCGATCGCGACGTGGCACGACGTGCTGCACGATCAGCCGACCGACGGCGCCGCGCTCCACGCGCTCGAGCGGCTGCACAGCGACGCCCAGCAGTGGCGCGAGCTGATCGACGTGCTGCGCCGGATGATCGACGCCGGCGGCGCCGCGATCGAGCTGCTCGGCCGGATCGCGATGCTCCACGAGCACCAGCTCGGTGAGCCCGAAGAGGCGATCGCCGCGTGGCTGGAAGTTCTCGAGCACGATCCGGCGCACTCGCGCGCGCTCGGCGAGCTCGCGCGGCTGTACCGCGCGGCCGACCGCCACGCCGACTTGCTCGACGTCTACGAGCGCCAGGTTCACGCCGCGAACGACGACGCGATCGAGCTGCACGTGACGATCGCCAAGCTGCTCGGCGGACCGCTTGCACGCCCGTCCGAAGCGCTCGACCGCTGGTCGCTCGTGCTCCAGATCGATCCGCAGCACGCGGAGGCGCTCGCTGCCGTCGAGGCCGCGCTTCACGATCCCGATCTGCGCCTCGCCGCCGCCGAGGTCTTGCGCCCGGTCTACGGCGCCGCCGCCCAGGACGATCGCATCGCGCAGCTGTCGATGCGCCAGGCCGAGTGGTCCGACGATCGCTCGACCAAGCTGCGCTCGCTCCTCGAGGTCGTGATGCTGCGCGAGCACCGGCTCGGCGACAAGGCCGGCGCGTTCGAGGCCCAGCTTCAGGCGCTGCGCTACGCGCCCGGCGAGCCCGAGATCGCACGCGTGGTCGCCGATACCGAGCGCCTCGCCGGCGAGCTCGGCCGCGAAGCCGAGCTGATCGATGCCTACCGCGGCATCGCGCCCGACGTGCTCGATTCCGAGATCCAGCGCCGCCTGTATCTCGACATCGCCGATCTGTCGCGCGCCGTGCGCCACGACGTCGAGCTCGCGCGCGAGTACTACCAGAAGGTGCTCGACGTCTCGCCCGACGACCGCCGCGCGCTCGCCGCGCTCGAGAGCATCTACCGCGAGACCGGCGACGATCAGCGCCTCGTCGAGATCCTGCTGCGCCAGGGCTCGCCGGAGCTCGGTGCGTCGATCGACGATCAGGTCGCGGCGCTGTCCGAGGCCGCGATGATCTACGGCAAGCTCGGCCGGGGCGACGAGGCCGTCAATACGTGGGAAGCCTTGCTCGAGCTCGCGCCCGAGCGCGGCGACGTGATCTACTCGCTCGAGAGCCTGTACGCGTCGCAGGGCCGCTATCACGACGTGGCGCAGCTCTACGAGCGCCGCCTGGGCTTCGTGACCTCGATGGAAGAGGCCGTCGCGCTGCGCGTGCAGCTCGGCGAGCTCCACGAGAAGCACCTGCACGACATCGAGGCTGCCGTCGACAACTACGCGGCCGCGCTCGGCGGCAACATGCGTCAGCCGCTCGCGATCGCTGCGCTCGAGCGCTTGCTCGCTGATCCCGACGCGCGCCCGCACGCGGCCGAGGTGCTCGAGCCGGTGTACGTCTCGCAGGCGCGCTGGCACGACCTCGTGCGCGTCTACGAAGCCAAGCTCGACGCCGCCGCCGATCCGGCCGAGCGGCTCAAGCTCACGCGCTACGTCGCGCGACTCTACGAAGAACAGCTCGAAGACTTCGAGAACGCGACGCGGTGGTACGCGCGCGTGTTCCGCGAGGCGCCGTCGGAGCCCAGTGTCCGCGATCAGCTGCAGCGCCTGGCGACGATGGGCGATCACCCCGAGACCAGCTGGGGCTTCGTCGCGCAGACCTATCAGAGCTACCTCGACGACGAATCCGGCGAATCGCTCGACATGCGCGACGTCGCGATCGCCACGGCCGCGATCTACGATCGCCGGCTCGGCGACGTCGATCGCGCGTATGCCGCGTATCGCCGCGCGCTCGCGATCGACGTCGAAGACGCCGTGCCGAGCACGCGCGAGCTGGTGCGCCGGCTCGAGGATCTGCTCGGTCGCGCGCAGCGCTGGAACGAGCTGGTCGCCACGTACGACGACGTGATCACGCGGGCGCCGTCCGCGGACGACGAGCTGCGCATCGAGGCGCTGATCAAACGCGCGCGCCTGCTCGAGGACGGCCTGCAAGACACCGCGCGCGCCGTCGACGGGTGGCGCGAGGTCGTGCTCGCGACCGACAGCGGCGACTCGCCGGCGACCGAGCGCGCGTATCGCGATGCCGTCGGCGAGCTCGAGCGGCTGTTCCGCATGCGCGGCCAGTGGCACGACCTCGTCGATCTGCTCGAGGCGCGGCTCGGCCGCACCGAAGATCACACCGAGATGGCCGAGCTGCGGCTCAAGCTCGCTGGCATCTACGAGAACGAGCTGAACGATCTGCCGGCCGCGATCGATCAGTTCCAGGAAGTGCTGCACGGCGAGAAGCTGTGGGAGCGCGGCGTGTCGGCGCTCGAGCGCCTGGTGATCCACGACGACCATCGCGCGCGCGTGATCGAGCTGCTCGAGCCCGTGTACCGCGCACAGGACTGGTGGCAGAAGCTCGTCGTGATCCTCGACGCCAAGCTCGAGTACATCAACGATCCGCTCGAGCAGGTCGAGACGCTGCACGAGATCGCTGCGATTCACGAGGACCGCGGCGGCGCGATCGATCTGGCGCTCGCGGCACTCGCGCGCGCGTGGCGCATCGACGTCTCCGACGAAGCCGCGCTCACCAAGCTGCTCTCGCTCGCTGGCAAGCTCGGCGCGTGGGACGAAGCGGCGCGCACCGTCGAGGACGGCGCGGCATCGGCCGGTGGCGGCGAGCTCGCGGCCGGGCTGTGGGCGCGCGCGGCCGACATCCACGAGATCCAGCGCAACGACCTGGCGCGTGCGATCTCCGCGTGGCGCAAGGTCGACGAGTCGCGGCCCGACGACATGCTCGCGCTCGCGGCACTCGATCGGCTGCTTGCGGTCGAGGGCAGGGTGAGCGAGCTCGTCGAGATCGTCGCGCGGCGCGCCGAGCTCACCGAGGACGCTGGCGTGCGGCTCGTGCTGCTCCACCGCGTCGCAGCGCTCTACGAGGACGTGCTCGACGACGCGTCGCACGCGATCGGCGCGTACAAGAACGTGCTGTCGGTCGACGACACAGACCTTGCGGCGTTGGACGCACTCGAGCGGCTCTATGCCGCCCCGGGCGGCGATGCCCGCGAGCTCGCGGTGACGCTCGAGCGCAAGATCGAGCTGACCAGCGAGGTGCCGGCCCGTCAGGCGCTGCGCCATTCGGCGGCGAAGGTCTACGAGACCCAGCTCGACGACGTCTATCAGGCGATCGGTCATCTGACCGCGATCCTCGACGACGACGCGAACGATCTGACCGCGCTCGTCGATCTCGATCGGATCTACGCGAAGCAGAAGATGTGGCCGGAGCTGCTCGACGTCGTCGACCGGCGCGCGCTGGCTGCGAGCACCGGCGGCGAGCGCGCGAACCTCGCGTTCCGCGCCGCGAAGCTGGTCGAGGTCGAGCTGTCGGATCCCGACGCGGCGATCCCGCGCTACGGCGCCGTGCTCGGCGTGCAGTCCGATCACGCACCCGCGCGCGAAGCGCTCGAGCAGCTCATGCAGCGCGACGAGCTCGTCGCGGCGGCCACGCCGATCCTCGAGCGCGTGTATCGCGCCGAGCGCGAGGCGCCCGGGCTCATCCGCGTGTACGAGCGCAGGCTCGCGGCTTCGGATCGCGATTCGGCGGCGCGCCGCGCTGACTGGCAAGCGCTCGCCGAGACCCGCGAGATCATCGCGAACCAGCCAGCACAGGCGTTCGTGGTATGGGGCCGCGCGCTCGCCGATTCGCCCGAAGACGCCGATCTGCTCCAGCCGCTCACGCGGCTCGCCGAGCTACAGAGCCTGTGGCGCGAGCTCGCGGCGCTGCTCGACGAGCGGCTCGGCGACGCCAACCCGCTGCCGCCCGACGTCGAGCAGCTCTACGCGATGCGGCTCGGCGCGATCGCCGAGGAGCGCCTGAACGATCTCGAGCGCGCCGCGAAGGCGTTCGATCGCGCGACGGGTGGTCCCGAGCCGCGTGCCGCCCTGGCCGCCCTCGAGCGCGTGCTCGCACGCGCGAACAAGCCGGCCGAGCTCGCGATGGTGCTGCGCCGCCAGTCCGAGGCCGCCGACGGCGACGTCCAGGCAGCGGACTATCGCTACCGCGAAGGCGAGCTGCAGGAGAGCGCGCTGCGCGCACCCTCCGCGGCGATCGCGGCCTACCGCGACGTGATCGGCCTCGTGCCGGCGCACGCGCAAGCTCGCGCCGCGCTCGAACGCATGCTCGATACGACGCCGGACTATCGGCGCGACGTCGTCGAGATCCTCGAGCCGCTGTTCGAGCAGGACGGCGACGCCGCGCGGCTGGTCCGCGTGCTCGACGCCAAGCTCGGGTTCACCACCGATTCGCTCGATCGCGCGGCCGTGCTGCAGCGCCTCGTCGAGCTCCACGAGGTCCGGCTCGCCGATCGCAACCGCGCGCTCGACGCCGCGCTGCGCTGGCTCGCGTCCGACGCCGAGTCGCTGCAAGCGCTCGGTGAAGTCGACCGGCTCGCCGGCGTGCTCGGCGTGTGGCGCGACGTCGCGCAGCGCGTGTCTGAAATCGTCCGCTCGCCGGACGTTCTCGTCCGGTCGCCGGACGTTCAAGTCGGCTTGCTCGTGTTCTTGGGGCGCGTCCAGCGCGAGCGCCTGGGCCAGAACACCGACGCCATCGCGACGTATCGCGCGGCGCTCGAGCTCGAGCCCGACTCGCTCGCCGCGCTCGATCCGCTGATCGCGCTCCTGCGCCAGCAGCAGGACTGGCGCGCACTCGCCGAGGCGCTCCGGCGGCGCGGCAAGATCGCGCACGAGCCCGCCGAGCGGCGCGCGGCGTTCGCCGAGGTCGCCGAGCTGTCGGAGCGCGGTGGCGATCGCAACGCAGCCCTCGCGGCGTGGCGCGAGATCGTCTCGGACGACGAGACCGATCGCGACGCGCTCGCGCAGCTCGCGCGCATCTACCGTGCGTCGCCCGAGGATCACGGGCAGCTCGTCGACACGCTCCAGCGCGCGGCCCGGTTCGCCGGCTCGCCCGACGAGGAGAAACCGCTGCGCATCGAGATCGCGCAGCTCGAGAACGACACGCCGCGGGCGGTTGCCTCGTGGCAGGGCGTCGTCGATCTCGATCCCGATGACCTGGCGGCACTCGGCCAGCTCGAAGCCGCGCACGCGCGCGCCGGCGACTGGATCGCGGTGCAGGACATCCAGACGCGCCGGCTCGACCTCGCGAAGACCACGCAGGAGCGCGTCGCGATCTACGCCGAAATGGCGCGGCTATCGGAAGGCCGTCGCGGCTCGATCGACGACGCGATCACAGCCTGGTACTCGGCGATCGACACCGACAACACGCATCTGCGCGGCTTCGACGAGCTCGAGCGCCTGCTCGCGGCCGGCAGCCGCTGGCACGATCTCGTCGAGCTGCTCGAGCGCCGCGCCGAGCTCCACGCGACGCTCGGCGATCCCACATCCGAGCTCGGCGCGCTCGCACGCGCGGCCGACGTGTGGGAAGCCAAGCTCGACAACCCCGATGCCGCCGGCGAAGTGCTCGAGAAGATCCTCGCGCGCGAGCCGGGCTCGGTCGCCGCGCTGACGCGGCTGTCGAAGATCTACGAGCGCTCCGGCGACTGGGAGAAGTGCAAGGCGACGCTCGAGCAAGCGCTGCGGCTCTCGCCGCAGGGCCGCGATGCCGCCGACTTGTTCTTCCGGCTCGGCGAGGTCGCGCGCGTCGGTGACACCGACGACGAGACCGCGATCCATCACTTCCAACAGGCGTTGCGTCACGAGCCCTCGCACGCACCCGCGATCGCCGCGCTCGAGAAGCTCGCGCGCGATCGCCGCGATGGCGAGCTGCTCGCCGACATGTTGCGCCGCCGGCTCGAAGCTGCGCCCGCCGGCGATCGGCTCGAGCTGCTCGTCGAGCTCGCCGAGCTCGAGCGCAAGGCCGGCCGCAACGACGCCGCGCTCACCGCGCTCGCGACCGCTGCGAGCTCGGCGCCCAACGACGTCCGCGTGCTCGGTCCGCTCGCCGATCTGTACTTCGCGGCGGGTCGGCTCGACGAGGCCGCGCCGATCTACGACCGGCTCGCGACCGACGCCAAGGCGGCGCGCCGCATGAAGGACGTCGCGAAGTTCCGCCAGCGCCAGGGCGGCATCCTCGAGGCACGCGGCGATCGGCCCGGCGCGCTCGCGGCCTACGAAGAGGCGCTGCGCGTCAACCCGACCGATGTCGTCACGATGACCGGGCTCGGACGGCTCTACTTCACGAGCGGCGACTGGGAGAAGGCTCGCAAGATCTATCAGTCGCTCGTGCTGCAGAACATCGACGCGGAGGTCGGCGTGACCAAGGGCGAGGTGTACTGGACCCTCGGCAAGATCCACATCGAGCTCGGCCAGGCGCCGAAGGCCAAGAGCATGTTCCAGCGCGGGCTCGAGATCGAACCCGGCAACCAGAAGCTCAAGGAAGCGCTGACGCAGCTGTCGTGATCGCGCGGCCGGCCTCGATCCGCAACAACCGGCCGGCGGCGTCGCTGCACGCCTCGCCGAGCTTGCAGCCGAGCCCGACGTAGAAGTAGCCGCCGAGCAACTCCGCAGAGGTCGCTCGGGCGGGTACGTCGAACGCGGTGCGCGCGAACCATGATCGCCCGCCGTCGCGCGACTCGAAGATCACGGCGCTGCCCGGCGACGTGTCGGTGAGCACGTAGCACGCGTCTCCCGAGGTGAAGACGTCGGTCGGCTCGCCGCCGATCGGGATCGGGACGACCGCGAGGTTATCGGCATCGCGTGCGCTCGCGCGAAACACGCCGGACCTGCCGGTCTCCCTCCGCACGATGAAGACAACGCCGCTGCCGCACGCGGTCGTGCGCCGGATCGTCACGCCATTCGCGGGGCCGCCGGGCACGCGCGCGCCTCCGACGCGCCAGACGCCGTCGCCGTCGCTCGAGACGTACAGGTGACCGCCGAGCGCGAACAGCGACTGCGCGCGCCAGCCGCCGGTGAGGTGCGATTCCCACGTGATGCCGTCGTCGTGCGAGCAACGGACTTCGGCGCCGGCGATGCGCCCTTGCACGGCGACGCACAGCGCGTCGCCATCGCGTGCGACGTCGAGCACGTGAACCGCCTGGGCGAGTGGCCGCGACGTCCACCCGGTCTCGTCGCGGACGTACAACGAACCGTCGACCGGGCCGATTGCATCCACGCCGGGGATGAACAGACGATCGCCGATCACGCGAAACGTCATGATCGCCTCCTCGTCGAGCACGGTCTCGGTGGTGAACGCGTGCGTGGCCGGATCGAACGCGATGACCTGCGTCGGGCCGGTATTCTTGATCGCGTCGCCGTAGCCGAGATACAGGCGTCCGTGCCATGCCTGCAGGTCCCACAGGCCGCGCGCGTACGCCTCGTCGGGCGCGCTGCGCCAGTCGCCGAGCGGATCGCCGACGACCTCGAGCGCCGGCGCCGGTGGCGAGCATGCGGCCCACAACGCGACTGCCATGCCCGACCAACCGCGCCACATCGCGCGCGAGGATAGCGCGCGCCGTCGATCAGCGGCGCGTCGTCGGATACATCCAGTTGCCGACCTTCTCGCCGATCCACGAGCCCGCGTCCCACAGGCCGCGACCGATCGCGCCGCCGACCGCGCTGCCCGCACGCTCGCCGACGACGCCGCCGGCACCGGCCGCCGCGGCCTGACCCACCGGCGACAGCGGAGTGGCGAGCGCGGCCGCGCCGGCACAACCGGCGGCACAACCCGCGGCCCCGCCGGTGAAGTTGCCGATCGATTCGTAGATCTGGCGTCCGTCGGCGCCGCCGGTGATGGCGTGAAGCGAAGCAGTGTCGATCGTCGCGAAGTTGGTCGTCATGAGTTGTGCTCCTGTTTGCATTTGCGTAGCGGAGGGTTGAGGCGCGCGCTCAGCGTGCCGGCGGATACATCCAGTTGCCGACCTTCTCGCCGATCCACGAGCCCGCATCCCACAGACCGCGACCGATCGCTCCGCCGACCGCGCTGCCCGCACGCTCGCCGACGACACCGCCGGCACCGGCCGCCGCGGCCTGACCGACCGGCGAGAGCGGAGTGGCGAGCGCAGCCGCACCGGCGCAACCACCGGCACCCCCGGCGACGCCGCCGGTGAAGTTGCCGATCGATTCATAGATCTGGCGCCCGTCGGCGCCGCCGGTGATGGAGTGAAGCGAAGCGGTGTCGATCGTCGCGAAGCTGGTCGTCATGGTCGTGATCCTTTCGTCGGGTTCGGTCGTAGTGAGGGGTTGATGTGCTCAGCGCGCCGGCGGGTACATCCAGTTGCCGACCTTCTCGCCGATCCACGAGCCGGCATCCCAGAGCCCGCGGCCGCACGCACCGCCGACGGCGCTGCCGACGCGCTCGCCGGCGACACCACCGGCACCGGCCGCCGCCGCTTGTCCGACGGGCGACAGCGGAGCCGCGAGCGCAGCACCACCCGCTGCACCACCGGCACCACCGGCGACGCCGCCGCAGAAGTTGCCGATCGATTCGTAGATCTGGCGTCCGTCAGCGCCGCCAGTGATCGAGTGAAGCGAAGAGGTGTCGATGGTCTCGAGCTCGGTGTGCATGTTCGTTCCTTTGTTGGTTGGCTGCGGTTCGCGCTTAGTGCAGCGCGAATGCCACCGAGCGCAGCGAATGAACCCGCGATCATGCGCGACGGAGTCGAGTCCTCACGTGTTGCCTGCGATCGACAAAGCGAAGCTCGCGATAGTCGACCAGCGAATTACCTATACATCTCGCAGGTATGCATATGCAGGATGGTGTATGGAAACGTGCCTACATCTCGTCTTTGCTGCATACCGGAAGACGCGCGTTTCCACGTTGACGCGGCAGCCGCGCACGTCCGGTTGATCAACGACCGCATTGCGCGACCGCGCGTCCGGCCGCGAGCGCGATCTGTTGTTCTTCGTTTTGCGAGAGCGCGCGGAGCTGCGCGCGTGCTTCGGTCGGACACTTCGGCCCGAGCATGCCGAGCCCGCTCGCGGCTGCCGCGACGATCTCGGGATACGCGCTGTCGCCGAGCGCCGCGAGCAATGCTTCGGCGGCACCCGGCGGTGCAAGCCGGCCGATCGAGTACGCGGCGCTTTGCGCGAGCGCGAGCGCCTCGGGCGATTGCATCGCGGCGCCGCGCCAGCTCGCGAGCTTGCCGACGAGCTTGGCGCCGAGCGCGGGATCCTCGAGCGCGGCCGCGAGCTCGACGGCGCGCTGGCGCAGCTGGAGCGGAAGCTTCTCGTCGTCCCACACCGTCGCGAGCAGTGCCGCGGTGCCGGGCGCCTTGCATTGCACGAGCGCGACGAGCGCGCCGTCGCGAACCTCGAGCTCGGGATCGCGGCCGACCGAGAGCGCGAGCGCGCGCGCCGGTCCGGGTCGCGCGCAGCGATTGCCGAGCACCTCGGCGGCCTGGCGGCGCAGCTCGGGCCACGTATCGGATTGCAGCGCGGACTCGAGCACGCGGTCGATCTGGTCGGCCTCTTGCCACGCGGTGCCGACGAACGCCGACAGCGCGGCGCGCCGCACGCCCGGATCGGCATCGTGTGCGAGCTCGACGATGAGCGACAGCCCGTCGCTTCGCGGTGCGCCCGCGAGCCCGTGTGCCGCGACCTGGCCGAGCGCGGCGCGTTCGGCGCCGGCGGGCAGGGCGCGCAGCATCGCGGACAGCTGCGCGAGCGCCGCGGCATCGCCGATCGTCGCGAGCCCGTCGACGATCCGGTAGCGCCGTTCGTAGTCGGCCGCGTCGGGCGCGAGCTCTTCGAGCGCCGCGAGCGCGGCGGCGCGCTCGGTGGCGACCGCGTGGCCGCGCCGCGTGATCGCGCGCAGCAAGTCGCCGGCCGCGGCCGCATCGTTCGCCGACTTCGCCGGCGCGGCGAGCTCGGCGATCGGAACGTTCGACAGCGCATCGATCACGGCGTGGCGCAGATCGCGCGGGCCCTCGCCGGCGAGCGGCACGAGCAGCGCCGCGTGATCGCCGGGCGCGTTCGCGATCGCGTTGACCGCGACTGCGCGCGCGGCGAGATCGAGATCGCTCGACGCCGCGAGCAGCGCGAGGTCCTGGAGCTGGCCGAGCTTGCCGAGCGCCGCGAGCAGCGACGCGAGATCTTGGTCGCGCAGCCGCAGCGTGCGCGCGGCCTTCGCGAGCACCGGGCCTGCCGATGCATCGCCGGTCGCGACGATCGCGTCGAGCACGCGGGCGCGCGCCGGCGCATCTTTGGCGGAGGCCAGCGCGGCATCGAGCGCGGTGACGGCCGCGGCGCCGCGATGGGCGAGTGCTTGCGCGGCGCGCTGGGCACCGTCGGCGCCCGAGACGACGAGCCCGGCGAGCGTGGCCTCGGCGCCGCCAGCGCGCTCGCCCTCGGCGAAGATCTCGAGCTCGGCGATCGCCGCGTGCGGATCGACGTCGCCGATCACCGCGGTGACGCAGCCCTTCATCGGCTCGGGCAACATCGCGACCAGCGCGGTGCCGGGCGGCGCCTTCGGCAGCGCGATCCGGTACGCGTCGTGCGCGCCGACGATCGCGATCGATTGCGGCTCGGCGCCGTGCGCGGCGACGACGAAGCGCAGCTCGGCGGCGCGCGTGTCACCGACCGGCGCGAACGTGAAGAACTGGCCGCGGGCGCGCGCGCGATCGTCGGTCCACGCGGTCGCCGGATTGCCGTCGACGAGCTCGACCGGCGGCACCAGATCGGCCACGCCGCCCGCGCCGGGCTCGCGCGACGCGACGCGCACCTGATACAGGAGCGGCACCGGCGCCGCGGTCGCATCGGCGTGCGCGGTGATCGCGGGCGCGTTGGGCTCGACGAGATCGGCCTGGTTGCCGAGCCGCGAGAACTTCGCGCCGTCCCAGCCCTCGGCGAAGAACAGCGCGGGCTTGCCGTCGCAACGCGCGAGCCCGGGCCGCGTCTGATAACGCGTGAGCCCGTTCGGCAACAGCGCGATCGCCACGCCGTAATCGCCATCTTCGTCGGCGGGACCGATCGGCACCCGGAACAGCTGCTTCCACGTGCCGTGCTTCTCGAGCGCGACCGCTTCGCGGCCGCCGAGCGTGACGAGGATCGTCGGGCCGCGGCCGGGCACGTCGCCGGCCTCGACACTTGCCGATGCCGGCGAGCCGAGCGTCGCGACGATCTGGCCGTCGACCTTGACGATGCCGTTGTCGACGGCGACGTGCGCGGGCTTGCCGTCCAACGTGGCATCGACACCGGCGAACGGCGTTGCCGCCGCGACGGCCGGAACGAACACTAGCCAGGCGGCTCGCATGGCGGCGACGATAGCAGACACGCGCAGCGTGCTAGCGTTGCGCGCCTTGTTCGCCCCGGCTGATTACATGTTCGAGCTGCCTCCCGAGCTGATCGCGCAAGCTCCCGCGGCTCAGCGCGACGCATCGCGGCTGCTTCACCTGCGGCGCGACGGAGCGTGCGACGACCTGGTGTTTCCGAGGATCGCGGAGCTGCTCCCGCCGGATGCCGTCCTCGTCGCGAACGACACGCGCGTGATTCCGGCGCGCGTGCTCGGCCACAAGGCGACCGGCGGCAACGTCGAGCTGCTCTTGCTCGAGCCCGATCCGACGCCAGCGCCTCCCGGTCACGAGGCCTGGCGCGCGCTCGCGCGGGCGCGGCGGCCGCTGCGGCCCGGCCAGCAGGTGCTCGTCGGCGACACGCCGATCGAGATCCTCACCGAGCGCGCCGACGACGGCTCGGTCGCGGTCGCGATCCCGGGTGACGCGCTCGCGTTCATGGAACGCGTCGGCCACGTGCCGCTGCCGCGCTACATCCATCGCGAAACCGACGAGGACAAGGATCGCTATCAGACGATGTTCGCGCGTGTGCCGGGCGCGGTTGCGGCGCCGACGGCCGGTCTGCACATGACGCCTGCCGTCGCCGACGCGCTGCGCGCGCGAGGCATCGCGATCGCGACGGTCACGCTCCACGTCGGCTACGGCACGTTCGAGCCGGTGCGCGAGGACGACGTCCGCAAGCACCACATGCACCGCGAGCGTTACGTCATTCCAGACGAGACGGCGGCGCTGATCGCGTCGGGCCGGCCGATCGTCGCGCTCGGCACCACGGCGCTGCGCGCGCTCGAGGCGTCGCGCGGCAAGCCCGGGCCCGCGACGACCGACCTGTTCATCTATCCGGGCTCCGGCCACGAGTTCCTGGCGCAACACCTGATCACGAACTTTCACCTGCCGGAATCGACGCTGCTCATGCTGGTGTGCGCGTTCGCCGGCACCGAGCGTGTGCTCGCCGCGTATCGCCACGCGGTCGAACAGCGCTATCGCTTTTTCAGCTACGGCGACGCGATGCTGGTGCACCGCTCATGAAGTTCGATCTGCCGACTCCAGGGTTCTCGTTCGAGCTGCTCGCCACGCTCGGCAAGGCGCGCGCCGGCATCTTGCACACGCCGCGCGGCGCGATCGAGACGCCGGTGTTCATGCCGGTCGGCACGGCGGGCACGGTGAAGGCGATGACCGCCGACGAGCTGCGCGCGCCGCCGATCGACGCGCAGATCATCCTCGGCAACACGTATCACCTGTTCTTGCGCCCTGGCCTCGAGATCATGGGCGCGGCCGGCGGCCTCCATCGCTTCGCCGCGTGGGACCGGCCGATCCTGACCGACTCGGGCGGCTTCCAGGTGTTCTCGCTCGCCGGCATCAACGAGATCGACGACGACGGCGTGACGTTCCGCTCGCACATCGACGGCAGCAAGCACCGGCTCACGCCCGAAGTCTCGATGCACATCCAGCGCGTGCTGGGCTCGACGATCGCGATGGTGTTCGACCAGTGCCCGCCCGGCGATGCCGACGCGGCCGTCCACGAGCTCGCGCTCGCGCGCACGACCGCCTGGGCCAAGCGCTGCCGCGTGCAGCCGCGCGCCGACGGCCAGGCGTACTTCGGCATCGTGCAGGGCGGCATCGACACCGCGCGCCGGCTCCGCCACATGGCCGAGATCACGGCGCTCGATTTCGACGGCTACGCGTTGGGCGGGCTCGCGGTCGGCGAGTCGATCGAGGAGACCTATCGCGTCCTCGACGAGGTCGCGTACCAGCTGCCGGCGAACCGGCCTCGCTACCTGATGGGCGTCGGCACGCCGACCGACATCGCGACTGGCATCGCGGCCGGCATCGACATGTTCGATTGCGTCATGCCGACCCGCAACGCGCGCAACGGCTACTTGTTCACGACCTCGGGGCAGCGCGTGAACATCCCGAATGCCGCGAACAAATCAGACTTCGGTCCGATCGACCCCGAGTGTCCGTGCGCGACTTGCCGTACGCACTCGCGCGCGTACCTGCGCCACCTGTATCTCGCGAAAGAAATCCTCTACGCGCGGCTCGCAACTCTGCACAACCTCACGCACTACGCGCGCCACGTGCGGGCGATCCGGACCCGGATCCTGGCCGACGGCGACCGTGCTTGACCTGGTGGTAGGCGAGGGGTACAAACCCTCGGTTTTCCGAAGGGACCTTCCAAAATGCCAAGCGCCGCCTCGCCGATCGTGATGATGCTCGTGATGTTCGCGATCTTCTATTTCATCCTGATCCGGCCACAGGCGAAGAAGCAGAAGGAGCATCAGGCGATGCTCAACAAGCTCGGCAAGGGTGACGAGGTCATCACTCGCGGCGGCGTGATCGGCAAGATCACGGGCGTCTCCGACGACAACATCCTCGTCCTCGAGCTTCAGGAGAAGGTCCGCGTCCGCGTCCCGCGCGCGTACGTCGAGGGCAAGTGGGAAGGCAAAGTCCCGGCGAACGCAGCGAACAGCAGCGCCGCTTGATTTCGTAGAGTTTCGTTCGCACAGGGTGGATTCATGGATCGCAGCCTCAAATGGCGCACACTCGGGCTGATCGGCCTGGTGATCTTCTGCGTCGCGGCGCTCGCCCCGAGCTTCACAGACCGCGGCACGTTGCCGTCGTGGTTCCGGTGGGCGTTCTCGAAAGAGATCAGCTACGGCCTCGACCTTCAGGGCGGTAAGCACATCGTCTACAACATCGACCTCGACAAGGCGGTCGATGACAAGGCGTCCGAGATCAAGCAAGACCTCGAGGCGCAGATGGGCGACGACAAGATTCCGGGCACCGTCAAGACGCCCGCGAACCCACTCGGCGCGGTGACGGTCCTGCTCAACGACTCGACCCGCAAGGCGGAGCTCAAGTCCAAGATCGAGAGCAACTACAACGAGAAAGAAAAGACCATCGAGTGGCGCGACTGCAACGCCGCCGACGGTCCGAACGCGCTGTGCTTCCTCGTCTCGTCGGATTACGCCCAGGGCATCAAGAAGAGCGCGCTCGATAACGCGGTCTCGACGATCCGCGAGCGCATCAACGAGAAGGGCGTCGCCGAGCCGAGCGTCGTCAAGAAGGACGACGACATCATCGTCGAGCTCCCCGGCGATCCGAAGTCGCAGGCGATCGTCGA
>Ga0070665_100002411_pt1 | contig 20609 bp, 18 predicted proteins | sample KBSS13metaG_FD_65862 | JGI IMG/M metagenome (GOLD analysis project Ga0070665, IMG submission 65862) | Switchgrass rhizosphere microbial communities from Kellogg Biological Station, Michigan, USA - KBS S1-3 metaG | ecosystem: Host-associated > Plants > Roots > Rhizosphere > Soil ...
GAGAGTCGCGGCATCCCGCCCGAAGCCGAGCGCATCGAAAGGTTGCGCGCCGAGATCGACGCGTTACTGGACTAGGTCACCGACGAACTAGCCGACCGAACGCGAGGCGCCCTCCCAGAACTGCGCGCGCACCGCCTTCTTGTCCGGCTTGCCCAGCGCGGTCACCGGCACCGAGTCGACGACGATCACCTGCTTCGGCGACTGCACCGAGCCCTTGCGGTCCTTGACCGCGGCCTGGATCTCCGCGGTCATCCGCTCCACCGCCGCATCGTCAGACGGTGCGTCCGGCCGCAGCACCACGACGGCCGTCACGGCCTCGCCCCACTTCTCGTCGGGGGTGCCGATCACGCATACCTGCGCGACCGAAGGATGCTCTGCCACAACGTCTTCCACCTCGCGTGGGAAAACATTGAAGCCGCCGGTGACGATCATGTCCTTGGTCCGGTCGACGATGTAGTAGAAGCCGTCCTCGTCCTCGCGGGCCAGATCGCCGGTGTGCATCCAGCCGTCGCGGAACGTGTCAGCCGTCGCCTCGGGCAGATTCCAGTAGCCGCCGGACAACAGCGGGCCCGACACACAGATCTCGCCAACCTCGCCCTGCGGCACCGGCTTTCCGTCATCGCCGAGCAGTGCCACGCGGCAGAACAGCGTCGGCCGCCCGCACGACGTCAACCGCTTCTCGTCGTGATCGCCCTTGGCCAAGTACGTGATCACCATCGGCGCCTCGGACTGCCCGTAGTACTGCGCGAAGATCGGACCGAACCGGCGGATCGCCTCGGCCAGCCGCACCGGGTTCATCGCCGAGGCGCCGTAGTACACGGTCTCCAGCGACGACAGGTCGCGGGTGTGCGAATCCGGATGATCCATCAGCGCGTAGATCATCGACGGCACCAGCATGGTCGCGGTGATCTTCTGCTCCTCGATCACCCGCAGCACCTCGGCCGGGTCGAACTTGGTCAACACGACGAGCTCGCCGCCCTTGACGATCGTGGGCGTGAAGAACGCCGCGCCCGCATGCGACAGCGGCGTGCACATCAAGAACTTCGGATGCTCGGGCCACTCCCACTCGGCGAGCTGAACCGTCGTCATGGTCGTGATGGACTGCGTGGTGCCGATGACGCCCTTCGGCTTACCGGTGGTGCCGCCCGTGTAGGTCAGCCCGCCGATGTGGTCGGGCGCCAAGTCGGCGGCCACCAGCGGCTGCGGCGAATACTTGGCCGCCTCGGCGTTCAAGTCGACGGCTTTGGCATTGCTGTCGGCCAACGCCTCGGGAACCGGGCCGATCGTCAGCACCTGCTTCAACGAAGGCACCTTCTCCAGCAGCCCGAGTGCCCGCTCGACGAACATCGGATTCGGATCGATGATCAGCGACGTGACCCCCGCATCGGACAACACGTAGGCGTGATCGTCCAAAGAGCCGAGAGGGTGTAGTGCGGTGCGGCGGTAGCCCTGCGTCTGCCCGGCACCGATGATCATCAGCACCTCGGGCCGGTTCAGCGACAGCAGCCCGACCGCGGCGCCGCTGCCCGCGCCCAGCGCCTCGAACGCCTGAATGTACTGGCTGATGCGGTCGGCGAGCTGGCCACCGGTCAGTGTGGTGTCGCCCAGAAACAGCACGGGCTTATCTTTGTTGCGCTTGAGAGCGCCGACTGTGAGATGGCCGGAGTGGAGGGGATGGCGCAGCAGGTCGTCACTCATGACGTCCAGACTAGAACGTGTTACAGATTTGGTGGGCTTGGCCCCGGAAATCCGCCGAAACGGTATTCCAGCAGGCCCTTACTCGAACTTTTCCTGCCGGAATACCGTTTCGGCCCAGCGCTCAGCGCCCCGCAGCCTTGTCTGCCTCGGCCCGGTATCCGGCCGCGATCTTCTCGGCAAGGTCGGCCCGCCACTGGATCTCCTTTTTGATCCAGGGGTTGTCCTGCGGGAACTCATCGGTCTCGCCGACCCGCCGCACCTCGAGCCGGACGCCGGGGCCAAGCGGGCACTTCTGGGCCCACTGCTTGGCCTCTTCCTTCGACGACACGTCGATGATCCAAAACCCGTTGAACAGCTCCTTGGCCTCGGTGTACGGACCGTCGGTGACCACCGGCGGATCGGAGTCGAAGTCGACGACGAAGCCCTCGTCAGGTCCGGTGAGGCCCTCGCCTGCCAGCATCACGCCGGCCTTGATGAGCTCTTCGTTGTAGCGGCCCATCGACTCGATGACCTCGTTGAAATCGATGTCGGCGTCTTGGAAGGCCGCAGCGCCCTCCGGGGTGACCCGCATGATCAGCATGTAGCGCGACATTGTGTGTCTCCTTCTAGTTGGGAAGGGGCGCGTCCATTGTTGTTTAAGTGGCCCCTCGTAACTACGTCGAACGGCAACCACCCCGAATCGACACGGGTTGCGAATTTTCTCAAAGAATTTTCCACCCGCTGCGAGGATGGCCGAATGCCGTCTGCTGACCTGGTCATTTTCGGAACCGTGCTGACGGTCGACGAGTTGCAGCCCACGGCCGAAGCGATCGCAGTCTCCGACGGGCGCATCGTCGCGGTAGGGGAGCGAGCCCAGGTCGAGAACTGGATTGGTCCCGCGACGCAGAGGCTCGACGTCGACGGCTGCGTGATGCCCGGGCTCGTCGAAGCCCATGGCCATCCGGTGCTCGAGGCGATGGTGTTGTCGGACCGCATGGTCGACATCCGGCCGGTCACCTTGCCCAACGCCGACGATGTGGTCGACGCGATCCGGCGCGAGGTCGCCAAGCGGGGTGGGGATGGCGCATACCTCAACGGCTGGGATCCGCTCCTGCAGAACGGCCTTCCCGAGCCGACCCTCGAATGGCTTGACGGCATCGCCCCCGAGAGCCCGCTGGTGGTCATTCACAACTCGGGCCACAAGGCCTATTTCAATTCAGCGGTAGCCGCCCGCTACGGGCTGACCCGTGACACACCAGATCCCAAGGGCGCCAAGTACGGTCGCGATTCCGACGGCAACCTCGACGGCACGGCCGTAGAGACCGCTGCAGTGTTCTCGCTGCTGGGCGGTGCCATTGCGCCCAGCGACTATCCGGCGATGCTGCGCGCCGAGCTCGGGAGGCTGAACCGCTGCGGGCTGACCATGTGCTCGGAGATGGCGTTCGATCCGATGTTCCGGCCGTTGCTCGAGCAGATGCGCGACGAGCTGTCCGTGCGGCTGCGCGTCTACGAAATGTCCACGGCGCAGATGACGACGGACATGAGGCCGGTCAACGGCGACGACATGTTCCGTCAGGTCGGCATCAAGATCTGGGTGGACGGCTCGCCGTGGATCGGCAACATCGACCTGTCCTTCCCGTATCTCGACACCGACGCCACGCGCACCATCGGCGTCGCGCCCGGTTCCTGCGGCCACGCGAACTACACCCGCGAGCAGCTGACCGAGATCGTCGGCGCCTACTTCCCGCAGGGCTGGCCGATGGCGTGCCACGTCCAGGGGGATGCGGGCGTCGACACGATCCTCGATGTCTACGAAGACGCGCTGCGGCGCTGGCCGCGCGACGACCATCGGCTGCGCCTCGAACATGTCGGCGCCATCAGGCCCGAGCAGCTGCAGCGTGCGCACGCTCTCGGCGTCACGTGCAGCTTGTTCGTCGACCAGATTCACTACTGGGGCGACGTGATCGTCGACGGTCTGTTCGGGCCCGAGCACGGCGAGCGGTGGATGCCGTGCGGCTCCGCGGTCAAGACCGGCATGCGGATCTCGCTGCACAACGATCCTCCGGTGACGCCGGAGGAGCCGCTGCGCAACATCAGCGTCGCGGTAACCCGCAAAGCGCCGAGCGGCCGGGTGCTCGCGCCCGACGAACGGCTGACAGTCGAGCAGGCGATTCGGGCGCAGACCATCGACGCGGCGTGGCAGTTGTTCGCAGACGATGTGGTCGGCTCGTTGCAGGTTGGCAAGTACGCCGACATGGTGGTGCTGTCGGCCGATCCGCGTGCCGTGCCACCGGAGCAGATCGCGGATCTGGAGGTTCGCGGAACTTTCCTGGCAGGCAGGCAGGTTTATGGCACGCTCTGATCATGTCCGACCTGCCTGAGCCGCGTTTCCTCGACGAACGAACCGCCCACTGGGCCGAGGCCAAGCCCGACGACGAGGCGTTTACCTATCTGGACCGCACCTGGACCTGGTCGCAGTGGAACGACCGCGTGCGCCGGCTGGCGGGCGCGCTGCAGGAACGCGGCGTCAAGCGGGGTAACGTCGTCGCGTTCCTCGACAAGAACCATCCGGCGTGCGTCGAGCTGACGATCGCCGCCGCGTCGCTGGGCGCGGCCAACGCGATCATCAACTTCCGGCTGGCCGCTGAGGAACTCGACTACGTGCTCAACGACTCTGGCGCCAAGGTCCTGGTCGTCGGCGAGGAGCTCAAGGACGGCGTCGACAAGATCCGCGATCAGCTCGCCAACGTCGAGCACGTCATCACGGTCACGCCCGAGGGCGGTGACGGCGATGAGTACGAGGCGCTGCTGTCCGGTGCGACGGCGGTAGGTCGCGGCGACGACGTCGAGCCCGACGACGTGTGCATCATCATGTACTCGTCGGGCACCACGGGTCGCCCCAAAGGTGTCGAGCTGACGCAGAAGAACATCATTGCGCACACCGTCAACGCCCATGAGGGCTTCGAGTTCGACGAGGGCGACAAGAACATGGTGTCGATGCCGCTGTTCCACGTCGGCGGCTCGTCCTATGTGCAGTTCGGGATTCACGACGGTGTGCCGAGCGTGATGACGCGCGACGTCGACGGCATGACCCTGGCAGGCGCAATTCTCAAGGGCGCCAACAGAACATTCCTGGTGCCGGCCGTGCTGGCCAAGGTGCTGGAGTCGGGCGAGGATGCCGTCAAGCTGTTCGGCGCGTTGAAGACCTACGCGTATGGGGCGTCGCCGATGCCGTTGCCGCTGCTGCGGGCTGCGCTCGAGGCGTGGCCGAACACCGACTTCATCCAGGCCTACGGGTTGACCGAATTGTGCGGTGTGATCAGCCATCTGCTGCCCGAGGCGCATCGCGACCCAGGCAAGGAGGAGCGGCTCTCGAGCGCGGGGACGTTGGTGCCCAATGCGGAGGTGCGGGTCGTCAACCCGGATACGTTGGAGGACGTACCGGAGGGCCAGCAGGGCGAGTTGTGGTTCCGCTCACCGCAATTGATGAAGGGCTATCACAACAAGCCGGAGGCGACGGCGGAGGCGATCACCGAGGACGGCTGGTTCCGCACCGGTGACATCGGTCGTGTCGACGATGGCGGCTACATCTTCGTCGAGGACCGGCTCAAGGACATGATCATCTCCGGCGGAGAAAACATCTACTCGATCGAGGTCGAGCGGGTGCTGGCCGAACACCCCGCTGTGGTCGACGTCGCGGTCATCGGCGTGCCGGACGACAAGTGGGGCGAGGTCGTGAAAGCCGTTGTCCAGCTTGAGGGTGAGGCGTCGGAGCAGGATCTGATCGCGTACTGCCGCGAGCATCTGGCCGCATACAAGTGCCCGAAGACCGTGGACATCAAGGACGAACTGCCGCGCAATCCGACCGGAAAGATCCTCAAGAAGGATCTACGCAAACCCTACTGGGAGGGCCGCGACCGCGCGACGGTCTAGCCTGGGTCAGTGATCCCGCCGCTGGACGACCTGCTCGACCGCCTGCACGTCGTCGCGCTGCCGATGCGAGTTCGCTTCCGCGGCATCATGGTTCGTGAGGTCGCGTTGATCGACGGGCCCGCCGGCTGGGGTGAGTTCGGCGCGTTCCTGGAATACGAGCCGCCCGAGGCGGCGCACTGGCTCGCGGCTGCCATCGAGGCGGCGTACCAGAGCCCGCCTGACGCGAAGCGCGACCGCATCCCGATCAACGCCACCGTGCCCGCCGTCACGCCCGACGATGTCCTCGACGTGCTGGCCCGCTTCCCCGGTGCACGGACTGCCAAGGTGAAAGTGGCAGAGCCGGGGCAGTCGCTGGCCGATGACGTCGCGCGGGTCAACGCCGTTCGCGCGGTGGTGCCGACCGTGCGGGTGGATGCCAACGGTGGCTGGAGTGTCGACGAGGCCGTTGCGGCCGCAACAGCTTTGACGGCCGACGGCCCGCTCGAGTACATGGAGCAGCCCTGCAAGACTGTGCCCGAACTCGCCGTGCTGCGGCGCCGTGTCGACGTGCCGATCGCCGCCGACGAGAGCATCCGCAAGGCCGACGACCCGCTGCACGTTGTCCGCCAGGGTGCGGCCGACATCGCCGTACTCAAGGTCGCGCCGCTGGGGGGCGTGCGCAAGCTGCTGACGATCGCAGAGCAGATCGACATCCCGATCGTGGTTTCCAGCGCGCTCGATTCGGCCGTTGGCATCGGGCAGGGCCTGCTGGCCGCGGCGGCATTGCCGGATCTGCAGCATGCCTGTGGGCTGGGCACCGGCGGGCTGTTCGTCGAGGACGTCGTCGAAGCGGAGCCGCCGGTTGACGGGTATCTGGTGGTCAGACCCGCAACACCGGAGGCGGCAAGGCTCGACGCATTGGTCGCCCCACCCGACCGACGGCAATGGTGGATCGACCGCATCAGAGGCTGTCACCAGCTCGTGTCCTAATTTGTGGGGCCCAGGGCATAGACGCCATGGCCGCGGTCGCCAACACTGGGTTCATGCGATCGGTGGTGGTGTTGGGCTTCCCTGGCGTCCAGGCACTCGACCTGGTCGGCCCGTTCGAGGTGTTCACCGGCGCCACCATCTACCTGGCCGGCCGAGGCCGTACTGACGAGGGCTACCACGTCAGCGTCGTGTCCCGCGGCGGCGAACCGGTCACCACGCTCACCGGTCTCGCTCTGTTCGCGAAGCCGCTGCCAGATCCACGCGACCCGATCGACACCCTGGTTCTGCCCGGCGGCATCGGAGTCGACGATGCGCGACGCAACGCGGACACCACCGGCTGGATACAAATGGCGGCCGAAAACGCCCGTCGCGTCGTCAGCGTGTGCACGGGCGCATTCCTCGCCGCGCAGGCGGGGTTGATCGACGGCTGCATCGCCACCACGCATTGGGCTTTCGCGGCACAGATGGCCAACGAGTTTCCCTCTGTCACAGTCGATCCCGAGCCTATCTTCGTCCGCAGCTCGGAGAAGATCTGGACTGCGGCCGGCGTCACCGCAGGCATCGATCTGGCGCTGTCGCTGGTGGAAGACGACTATGGCACCGAAGCCGCGCAGACCGTCGCGCGCTGGCTGGTGCTGTATCTGCGACGGCCGGGCGGGCAGACGCAGTTCGCGGCGCCGGTCTGGATGCCGCGCGCCAAGCGGGCGCCGATCCGCGAGGTGCAAGAGGCCATCGAGTCCGAACCTGGTGGCGCGCACAGTATTCCGGAGTTGGCCCGTCGCGCCGCAATGAGCCCCCGGCACTTCACCCGGTTGTTCACCGACGAGGTCGGCGAGGCGCCAGGCGCCTACGTCGAGCGCATCCGCACGGAGGCCGCCCGCCGCCAGCTCGAGGAGACTGACGACACCGTCACGGTGATCGCTGCCCGCTGCGGTTTCGGTTCGGCGGAAACTTTGAGGCGCAATTTCGTTCGGCGGCTTGGTATTTCGCCGGATCAATACCGCAAGACATTCGCCTAACCAAGGGAGATGGCAATGACGCAGATCGCAATCGTGGTCTACCCCGGCTTCACGGCGCTGGACTTCATCGGGCCTTATGAGGTGCTGCGCAACCTGCCCGATGCGGAGGTGCGGTTCCTGTGGCACGAGCCGGGGCCGATCGCCGCCGACTCCGGTTCGCTGCTCGTCGGGGCCACGCATTCGTTCGACGAGACACCGACGCCCGACATTCTTCTGGTCCCCGGCGGCATGACCACCTTCGAGCATGCCCGCGACGAGAAGCTGCTCGACTGGGTGCGCCGGGCCGATCAGACGTCCACTTGGACGACGTCGGTGTGCTCCGGCTCGGTCATCCTCGCCGCGGCCGGCGTGCTCAAGGGCCATCGCGCTACGTCGCATTGGCTGGTGCTGCCGATGCTGAAACCGTTCGGTGTCGAGGCGGTGGGGGACGAGCGGATCGTGCACGAGGGCAAGATCGTCACCGCTGCGGGCGTGTCGGCAGGCATCGACCTTGCGATGTGGCTGTTCGGTCAGATCTGTGGCGAGGCCAAGGCCAAGGCGGTGCAGCTGGCCATCGAATACGACCCGCAGCCGCCGTTCGACTCTGGTCACGTGTCGAAGGCGTCGGCCGCCACCAGGGCCACCGCCACCGCGCAGCTCAGCAAGGAAACCATCAAGCAGCACCAGGTGAGCCAGTCGGTGCGGCTGCTGTGGGACGCCGCCATTCAGCGTGCGCGGGATGTGGTTTCGGCGCGCTAACCGTCGCTCAGCGTGGATTCGCGCGCCGAAATCGCCGAGCAAATCTCGCCGATGACCGGTTGCGGGTACTCGACGAGGTCCAGCCACGTGAACCGCAGTACCTGCCAGCCCATCAGCGTGAGGTAGTTCTGGCGTTTTCGGTCGTATTGAAAAACTTCCTGATCACTATGGAACGCCCAGCCGTCGACCTCGATGACGATCTTCGGCGCTGGGAACGCCACGTCAACCCTGTACGGGGCGATTGGGTAATTGGTCTGCCCACCCGTAATTCCCGCTTCGCGCAGGAGCTTGACGAGCAAGCGCTCGGCCTCTGAACGGGCTCCGTCGGATGCGGCCTGCAATAGTCGCCGCGCTCGCGGCGACCCGTACCGACCTTTGTTGCGAATTTGCGCGCGCCACAGTTCATGCAAATCAAGTCGGCGCTGCAGGGCCGCATCCATCAGCTTGGCACCGCCGCGTTGTTTCACGGCAGCTTCGATCACGGTGAGCGGCAACGCGGTTACACGTATTCGTCGATGCACGACTATGTCTGCCATGTTCAAGTCTCGGCGCCGCACTCGGCAACCGTCGCGGCTGCGGCCGTGACTTTTTCGCGGCACCGTGACCTCGACGATGTCGGGCGCGAATTTCGTGAGTTCGTGCCACCACGCCGCCGTGAGACCGCTGGCCGCTGCGTGCTCGCCGTAGCCCCATACAGCGGCTCGGATGCGCGCCGCGTCGGTGAACGGTCGGTCATCGACGAAGTAGACGCCGCGGCTGCATCGAATCCAATGACCAGACCGCAATCGGCGCCGAACGGCTTCGTGGCTGAGCCCCGCGCTTCGCGCCTGTGCGAGCGTGAGGACACCGTCCTGGCTCCGCAGATAGTCATCCAACACCTTGTGATGGACGCGGTCGCTCTGCCGACGGTTCCCTTGCGATTTCGGCGCGCTAACCGCCGCTCAGCGTGGATCCCCGCGCCGAAATCGCGCTCAAGTAGCGTCGTCGGGGTGAATCTGGCCTACGACGACCGCGGCAGAGGCGAGCCCGTGCTATTCATCGCGGGTCGCGGCGGAGCGGGCCGCACCTGGCACCTGCACCAGGTGCCCGAGTTCACGCGAGCCGGCCATCGATGCATCACGTTCGACAACCGCGGCGTCGGCGCGACGGAGAATGCCGACGGTTTCACCACAGACACGATGGTCGCCGACACGGCCGCGCTGATCGAGAAGCTCGACGTGGCGCCAGTGCGCATAGTGGCGGTGTCGATGGGTGCGTTCATCGCGCAGGAGCTGATGCTGGCCCGCCCCGAACTGGTCAGGTCCGCGGTGCTGATGGCCACCCGCGGGCGCCACGACCGCACCCGCGACTTCTTCCGCGGCGCCGAACTCGACCTGGTGAGTTCCGGCATCGAGCTGCCCGCCACGTACGACGCGAAAGTCCGCCTGCTGGAAAGCTTTTCGCCGAAAACACTGAACGACGACGTCGCGGTGCGCGACTGGATCGACATGTTCACCATGTGGCCGAGCAAGCCAACGGCGGGGATGAAGACGCAGCTGACGATCGCGCCCGAAGGCAACCGGCTGGCCGCTTACCGGAGCATTGCGACCCCGGTGCTCGTCATCGGCTTCGAGGACGACGTCGTGCTGCCCGCGCACCTCGCCAAGGAGGTCGCCGACGCCATCCCCAACGGCCGGTACCTGGAGATACCGCATACCGGCCATCTCGGATTCATCGAAAGGCCGCAGGTGGTCAACGCCGCGGCCTTGAAGTTCTTCGCCGACGCATAACGACTGTGTGTCTGGTTCGACCGTTCGCCGACTATCAGGGGGCGACGGGGGTATAGCTGACCGCATGTCTGGTGAAACGTCGTCCGCCGCTTCGAAACGCATCGCCGGGGTCGAGGTCCGCTCGATCGATTATGTGCCACTTAACGAACGCCACGGCAAGGTGTGGAGTCAGGGACCGCTCTGGTTCATGAGCAACGCGCAGATCGCGACTCTGGCGGTCGGCACGTTCTCGGTGACCGGCGGGGGCAACCTGATCTGGTCGTTCCTCGCGATCATCGGGGGAGTTCTGTTCGGCACCTTCTTCATGGCGTTCCACTCGGCGCAGGGCCCGCAGCTCGGGCTGCCGCAGATGATCCAGTCGCGCCCGCAATTCGGATATGTCGGGGCGCTGCTCGTCTGGGCCTTCGCGTATCTGCAGTACGCCGGCTTCAACATCTTCAACACCATCTTGGCCGGCGACGCCCTGCACTCGACGATCCACGGTCCCAGCAAGATGTGGATCGTGGTCGCCACGGTCGTCGCCGCGGTCGTGGCTTTGGTCGGCTACGACCTCATCCACGGAGTGGAGCGTTGGCTGACGGCGGGGTTCCTGGTCATTTTCGGACTGCTCACCATCGGGATCTGCACGCTGAACTTTCCGGCGGGCTCCTTCGATCTCGGCGACTTCAAATGGACCCCCTTCCTGATCCAGTTCGGCGCGGTCGCCGGTTACCAGATCAGCTGGGCCATCTACGTTTCGGACTACTCGCGCTACCTTCCGCCGTCTGTCACCGTCCGCCTGACATTCCTCTGGACGTACTGGGGTTCCGCGCTCGGCGCGATCTGGCTGATGTGCCTTGGCGCCGCGCTGGCCGCGTGGGCAGGCGACAACTTCGACACCATCGCGTCGATCGAAGCCGCAGGCAATGAGGTGTTCTCGGGCTTCGGCGCGATCGCGCTCGTGTTCTCGACGCTTGGCCTCATTTCGGTGACCGCACTGAACATGTATGGCGGCTCGCTCACGTTGATCAGTGCGATCGACTCGTTCAAGAAGATCAAGCCGACGAGCACCCTGCGCATCGCGACCATCACGTTCACCGCGGTGCTTTCCCTCATCCCCGCGCTGCTCATCGGCGAGAACTTCCTCACCAACTTCGAGGACTTCCTGCTGTTGGTGCTCTACCTCTTCGTGCCGTGGACAGCGGTCAACCTCGTCGACTACTACGTGGTGCGCCGCGGGCACTACGCCGTCGCCGAGATCTTCAACCCTCGTGGCATGTACGGACGGTGGGGCTGGCGGGGCATTCTGTCCTACCTTGTCGGGTTCGCGGCGATGCTGCCCTTCCTGAGCACCAGCAAGTACACCGGCTTCGTGGCGTCCGCGTTGGGCGGGGCTGACATCTCGATGTTCGTCGGCCTGCCTGTCGCGGGAATCCTGTACTGGCTTCTGGCCAAGTCGGTCGACATCGAGGGTGAGACGAAGATCGCGAAGGCCGAGGCGGCCGAACTGGAGCGGCTGGCCCATGAACACCTGCGTCCCGAGGAACACCTCGGCGATACCACCGGTTGACCCGGGCCGGTGCCCAGGGGCACCAAACCAGCATGTGACACGCTGTAGTGGTGAACCCATCGACTGCGCAGGCGCGCGTTGTCGTCGACGAATTGATTCGCGGCGGCGTGCGCGACGTGGTGTTATGCCCGGGTTCGCGCAATGCGCCGCTGGCATTCGCGCTGCATGACGCCGACCGCGCCGGGCGCATTCGGCTGCATGTCCGGATCGACGAGCGCACCGCCGGCTACTTGGCGATCGGGCTTGCGGTCGCCGAGCGCGCGCCGGTGTGCGTAGCGATGACGTCGGGCACCGCCGTCGCCAACCTCGGGCCCGCAGTGATTGAGGCGAACTACGCACGCGTGCCCCTGATCGTGCTGAGCGCCAACCGCCCCTACGAACTGCTGGGCACCGGCGCCAACCAGACTTTCGAGCAGATGGGCTACTTCGGCACGCAGGTACGGGCCAACATCAGCCTCGGTCTGGCCGAAGACGCCCCCGAGAAGATGGACGCACTGAACGCGCAGTGGCGCTCCGCGACATGTCGAGTTCTGGTGGCGGCCACCGGATCTCGCACCGCGAACGCCGGCCCGGTGCAGTTCGACATCCCGCTGCGCGAGCCGCTGGTGCCCGACGCCACCGAAGATCCGGCGTCGGGCGGCTACGTACCGGAAGGCCGGCCCGGCGGCAAGCCGTGGACGTACACGCCGCCGGTGACGTTCGACCAGCCGCTCGACATCGACCTCACCCCGGACACCGTGGTGATCGCCGGGCACGGCGCAGGTGTGCATCCCAACCTCGCCGAGCTGCCAACGGTCGCCGAGCCGACCGCACCGGCCGCCGAGAATCCGCTGCACCCGTTCGCGCTGCGACTGGTCCATCCGCAGCAGGTCATCATGCTGGGCCGCCCGACGCTGCACCGGCCGGTATCGACGCTGCTGGCCGATCCGTCGGTGCCCGTCTACGCGCTGACCACCGGGCCCCGCTGGCCGGACATCTCCGGCAATTCGCAGGCCACGGGCACGCGAGCGGTCACCACCGGCGAGCCAACCCCCGCGTGGCTGCACCGCTGCGCCGAGGTGAACCGGCACGCGGTCGAGGCGGTCCGCAGCCAGCTCGAGGCTCATCCGCTGACCACGGGGCTGCACGTTGCGGCGGCCGTCGCCGATGCTGTCAGGCCGGGCGACCAGCTGGTGCTGGGCGCGTCGAACCCGGTGCGGGACGCGGCGCTGGTCGGGCTCGACGCGCACGACATCAAAGTGCGGTCCAACCGCGGTGTGGCGGGCATCGACGGCACGGTGTCGACGGCCATCGGCGCGGCGCTGGCTCACGCCGGAAGAACCATCGCGTTGATCGGTGACCTGACCTTCGTGCACGACAGCTCGGGACTGCTGATCGGGCCGACGGAGCCGACGCCACACAACCTGACGATCGTGGTGTCCAACGACAACGGCGGCGGCATCTTCGAACTGCTGGAGCAGGGCGACCCCCGGTTCTCCGATGTGTCGTCGCGGATCTTCGGCACGCCACACGATGTCGATGTCGGCGCGCTGTGCCGCGCGTATCACGTCGAGAGCAGGCAGATCGAGGTCGACGGCCTGGTCGACGCACTCAACGAGCCTTTCGAGGGAATGCGGGTGCTGGAGGTGAAGGCCGACCGATCGTCGCTGCGCGCGTTGCATGCGTCGATCAAGGCTGCCCTATGAGCAAGCTGATTACGTTGTGGCGCTTCCTGATTCCCCGGCTACAACGTGATCCCGACGAAACTCGATCGCAGCGCGTGTTTCGGCGCATCCGCATCGGCATCATCCTCGCCGCGTGCTTGGTGACGCTGCAGTCGGTGCTGCTGGTGTTCGGCGCGTGGCGCAACGACCGGCAGATCGAGCGGCACATGGGCGTGGCCGAAGCGAACGTGCTCAGCGCCGGTCCGCGACGTTCGACAATCGAATTCGTCACCCCGGACCGCGTCACCTACCGACCGGAACTCGGTGTGCTGTACCCGTCCGAACTCGACGAGGGTATGCGGATCTATGTCGAGTACGACAAGAACAATCCGGATCTTGTTCGGGTGCAGCACCGTAACGCGTCACTGGCGATCATCCCGGCGGGCTCGATCGCGGTGGTGGGCTGGCTGATCGCGGGGGCCGCGCTGACGGGCGTCACATTGCTCGAACGGCGGAAATCCAAAATGACTGCCGCAGTTCAGGATTGAACCAGCTTATTCAGCCAGTCGTTGTCGAAGATGTCGAGCTTCTCGCCCTTGTCCAAGTCGTAGACCGTGGGCGTGCCCATTTCGGTCGAGTCGATCTGGTAGAGAAACTCAAAGTTCGCGTCGTCCATGTCCTTGGTGTTGACCGCGGATCCGCCGCCTTTGATGTTCTGCGCGACGGCGTCGGGGATGCCTGCCTTCTTGGCGTAGTCCTGCAGTTCGTCGCCGGTGGGCGGGGTGCCGCCTGGACGCTGGTGTGCCCACACGTTTTCGACGAACCGCTGAAACTCGGTGCCGGTCGCGGTGACCTCGGGAGAACCGGCCTTTTCGGCGGCCAGGAACAGCGCGTTGCTGACCTGGCCCGAGTAGCCGCCGGTCTTGTCGTCGAGGAACGTCATTGGGCGGTAGGTGACCTCGAGTTCCCCCACGGCGATGTAGTAGGCGAGTTGGTCACCGAAGTCGTGCTGAAGGTCTGCGCAGTGATTGCACTGCGGTTCGGTGTAGATCTCGATCTTCTTGGGCGCGTCGCTGAAGCCGGCGACGATGCCGTAGCCGTCCTTGCTGATCGACAGCGGTGCCTTGTTCGGATCGGACTCCGCTGCGCCCGAGACCTGTTTGGTGCAGCCGGCGACCAGCAACAGCAGGGCCGCCGCGAGCACTACCGTGGCACGGGAAATCCGCATGTCAACCGCCCTTCGTTGTGCGCACCCTACTCGAAATCGGCTCGGCGGACCGGCCGATCATTTGCACGAGCAATTTGCGTGTCGTATGCCCCAACGCAACCTCGGCGACAGGCACCGATGGGACGCTCTTGGTGTGCGCGTTGCAATCGTCGCAGAGTCGTTCCTTCCGAATGTCAACGGCGTCACCAACTCGGTGCTTCGGGTGATCGAGCATCTCCGCCGAGGCGGACACGAGGCCCTCATCATCGCCCCCGACACCCCGCGCGGTGAACCGCCCGCCGACAAGATTCACGACGGTATCCGTGTGCATCGGGTGCCGTCGCGGATGTTTCCGAAGATCACCTCGCTGCCGCTCGGTGTGCCGCGGCCGAGGATGGTCAAGGTGCTGCGCGGATTCGATCCCGACGTGGTGCATTTGGCATCACCGGCGCTGCTTGGTTACGGCGGGCTGCATGCGGCCCGTTTCCTCGGGGTGCCGACCGTCGCCGTATTCCAAACAGACGTAGCGGGTTTCGCGGAGAGTTACGGCATCGGATTCACGGCCCGCGCCGCATGGGCCTGGACACGACACCTGCACAGCCGCGCCGACCGCACGCTGGCGCCGTCGACCGCCGCGATGGAAAACCTGACGGCGCACCGCATTCCGCGCGTGCACAAATGGGCCCGAGGTGTCGACATCACCGGCTTCGCACCGTCGGCACGGGACGAAGCCCTGCGACAGGCTTGGTCACCGGACGGTAAGCCGATCGTCGGCTTCGTCGGCCGACTCGCGCCGGAGAAGCACGTGGAGCGGCTGGCGTCGCTGAGCGCGCGCTGCGACCTGCAACTCGTGGTGGTCGGTGATGGCGTCGAACGAGGCAAGCTCGAAAGCCTTTTGCCGTCAGCGGTTTTCACCGGCGCGCTGTACGGCGCCGAGCTGGCCGCGGCGTACGCCAGCATGGACGTCTTCGTTCACCCCGGCGAGCACGAGACGTTCTGCCAGGCGGTGCAGGAAGCGATGGCATCGGGTCTGCCGGTCATCGCCCCGAACGCGGGAGGCCCTCGCGACCTGGTGAGTCCGTATCGCACCGGGCTGTTGCTCGACGTCGACGAGTTCGAAGCCAAGCTGACCGAATCCGTCGACCATCTGATCGCCGAACGTCAACGCTATTCGCTGGCCGCCCGTCGCAGCGTGTTGGGCCGCACCTGGCCCGCGATCTGCGACGAGCTTCTCGGCCACTACGAGGACGTCATCGGCAAGCGGCGCGCCAAAGCCGCCTGACTTTCATTGGCGACCAGACGCAAACCCGCACGAATCCGGTCCCGAATGTGCGAGTTCGGGCTCGCTCGCGGTCGAACTCAGCCCTGGGCTTCGACGGCGACCGGCTGCCACTCTTCCCATGTCTTGAGCCGACTTTCGTAGTCGGCCTTGGCCAACTGCAGCGGCAGCTCACCGAAGAACACCCGCAGCGGCGGCTCGGCGGCGTCGACGATCTTGAGCACCGCACGCGCGGATGCCTGCGGGTCGCCCGGCTTGGACACGCGCTGGCTGCGAGCCTTGTCGGCCGCCTCGTGCACCTCTTTGTAGTCGGGCAGCGGCGCCGAGCGTTTCGACGACGACCCGGCCCAGTCGGTCGCGAACCCGCCGGGCTCGATCAGCGTCACGTGAATGCCGAACGGCGCGACCTCCTGCGCCAGCGCCTGCGAGAAGCCCTCCAGCGCCCACTTCGATGCGTGATAGATGCCGACGTTCTGGAAAGCGGTGATGCCGCCGATCGACGACACCTGGATGATGTGGCCGCTGCGCTGCGCCCGCAGGTACGGCAGCGCGGCCTGCGTCACCCACAGCGCCCCGAAGACGTTGGTCTCAATCTGGGCGCGCGCCTCGGCCTCGGTCAGCTCCTCGATGAAGCCGAAGTGGCCGTAGCCGGCGTTGTTGACGACGATGTCGAGACGGCCGAAGTGGTCGTGCGCTTGTTTGACCGCGGCGAAGTCGGCGTCGCGGTCGGTCACGTCGAGCTGCAGCGGCAGCAGCGCGTCGCCGTACTTCTGCACGAGGTCGTCCAGCGACTTGGTGTCGCGCGCTGTGGCCGCGACCTTGTCGCCGCGCTCCAGCGCCGCGATCGCCCATTCCCTGCCGAACCCGCGTGATGTTCCGGTGATGAACCAAACCTTGTTGCTCATGGGAGGGGTAATGCCCGCTGCGGCCGTCCTCATTCCCGGATCAAGCATGTTCACAGGTACCGTCGGCTCCGTGAACCGCGCGACGCTGGACAAAGACCCGCATGAAGTGGCATCGATGTTCGACGCCGTCGCGCGCCGGTACGACCTGACCAACACCGTGCTGTCGCTCGGCCAGGACCGGTTCTGGCGGCGGGCCACCCGATCGGCGTTGCGGATCGGACCGGGGGACAAGGTGCTCGACCTCGCGGCGGGCACCGCGGTCTCAACGGTCGAACTGAAGGCGTCGGGGGCGTGGTGTGTCGCCGCGGACTTCTCGGTCGGCATGCTGGCCGCGGGAGCCCAGCGCGACGTGCCGAAGGTGGGCGCCGACGCGACACGGCTGCCGTTCGCCGACGGGGCGTTCGACGCGGTCACGATCAGCTTCGGGCTACGCAACGTCGTCGACCACAGCGCGGGGCTGCGCGAGATGGCGCGGGTGACGCGGCCGGGCGGCCGGTTGGTGGTGTGCGAGTTCTCCACCCCGACGAACCGCGCCTTCGCGACCGCCTACAAGGAGTACCTGATGCAGGCGTTGCCGCGGCTCGCGACCGCGGTGTCGTCGAATCCGGACGCCTACGTCTATCTGGCCGAGTCGATTCGCGCGTGGCCGGACCAGGCGCAGTTGGCGCGTCGTATCGCCGACGCCGGATGGTCAGCGGTGCGGTGGCGCAACCTGACCGGCGGCATCGTCGCGCTGCACGCAGCGACGAAACCCATGAGCTGACCGAACCCCGCGTTGTACCGTCTCGGCATGGTTTACGGACGGCTGGCAGATCCCGATTCCACCCTGGGCACCGACCCTCGGTCGGATCCGCGAATGGTCAAGGCGCTCGCGCCGTTTGGACTGGACGGCCGCTTGCCGCCCTTGGGCGTGACCGTCGACTCGCCACTCGATGAGCGGCTCGAATTCAGCAGGGTCAGCGAAGAGGGCATGGGCGCGATCTTCGCGGTGCTCGCGCAGGAAGCGCCCGCGGTGCAGGGCGCCGCGACCACCACGACGACGATCGCCGGCGGCGACGGGAACGACGTGACGTTGTACATCAGTCGTCCCGATGGTGTTTCGAGCGCGCTGCCAGGTGTGGTGCACCTGCACGGCGGCGGCATGGCGATCGGCAGTGCGGCCGACGTCGGGTACCTGCTGTTGCGTGAATACCTCGCTGCCACAGGCGTTGTCGTCGTCGGTGTTGAGTTCCGCAACTCTGGCGGCAAGCTGGGTCCGTACCCGTTCCCGGCGGGGCTCAACGACTGCGCGGCCGCGACGCGGTGGGTGGCGGCCAACCGCGACGAGCTGGGCATCAGCCACTTGATCGTCTCCGGCGAGTCTGGCGGTGGCAACTTGACACTCACGGTCGCGCACAAGGCGAAACGCGAAGGCTGGTTGCACGAGATCGCGGGTTTCTACGCGCAGTGCCCCTACATCTCCAATCGCTGGTTGCAGGACTGCGACGACCTGCCGTCGCTGAAGGAGAACGACGAGTACTTCATCAGCCTCCAACAACTTGCGGTACTTGGTTCGCTCTATGATCCGACCAATTCGCATGCGGCAGACGCCACTTGCTGGGCGCTGGCGGCCAGCGACGAGGAGCTGAGTGGTCTGCCGCCGCACGTCATCTCGGTCAACGAATTGGACCCACTGCGCGACGAGGGCCTGGCCTACTACCGCCGACTGTTGAGAGCCGGCGTCCCGACCGTCGGCCGCATGGTGCTCGGCACGTGCCACGGCGGTGACCTTCTGCTCCCGGGCGTGATGCCCGAGGTTTTCGAGGCCAGCATCCGCGACGTCAGCGGGTTCGCGAAGTCACTGGGCTGACGCCCGCGTCCTCGAGCACCTGATGGCCGGCGTTGTAGCCGGGAATGAAGGTGATGCCCGGGCCGCCGTGGCATCCCGCGCCGCCGAGGTACAGCCCGTCGATCGGGATGGGCATGTCGAGGAAGCCTTTCGGGCCAGGACGATTGGGCCCCATCAGGTCTGGATGCAGCAGACCATGGCAGAAGTCGCCCGACGGCGCCGCGAACATCGTCTGCATGTGATACGGCGCGAACGTGATGTGCCGTATCTGGATATCGCGGAAGTTGGGTGCGAACCGGGTGATCTTGTCAATCACCTTCTCCGCCATCACATTCTTGAGCTGGCGAGTGTCGGCACTGTTCTCCACCGGCAGTGCATATGCGAAGGCGCTCGCCGCGTGTTTGCCGGGGGGCGCCATCGCCGGGTCGTGCACCGAGGGAATCTGCATACCCATCGACGGATTGTCGGGGACGATGCCCCGTCGGCACTCATCCCATTGGCGCTGTTGCTCTTCCGGGGAGTTGAAGATCGCTATCGAGCCCTGCATTTCGGGCTCGTTGAGGAAGTCGTAGGGTGCGGCGAACTCGGGCAGGCCATCGAGCGCGAAGTGGATCTGGACGAACGACGCCCGGTGATCGCGCCCCGTCAACCGTGTGACGAGGTCGGCAGGCAGGTACTCGGCGCCGACCATATCGATCAACGTGGTGTCCGGCGACAGATTGGAAACGACCACCGGCGCGGTGATTTCGGATCCATCGCGCAGACGCACGCCTGTGACGCGACCGCCGTCGACGAGAATCTTCTCCACCTTGGCGCGGAACTTGACCACACCGCCGCCGGCTATGAACAGCTCGTGCAAGTGGTTGCAGAGCGCACCGATACCACCCTCGAGCTTGGTCATCATCGCGGTCGTGTCGTCGGGAACTGCCAGGGCGAACGCCAAACATGTTGCGCTGCCGGGAGTGTAGGGCCCGCGATACGTCGAGTTGATGGCCAGGAAGGCGAGCATGCTACGCAGTACTGCGTGTTGGTGCTTGTCGGGCAGGTAGCGGTCGATGGCGTCCATCGCCGAGCCGAAGATGACGTCGTGGATGGCGGTGCGCTCGGCTTCGTTCGCCGCGCACGCATACATCTCGTCGAGCGTCTTGGGTGGCGTGCGAACATCGAAGCGGCCCAGCGCCTTTGCCGGTCCCTGACTCCATCCGATCAGCTCGGCCATGCCGGTGACGGCGTCGGTGCCATGCTTGTCGGCGAGGTGGGTCATGAACTGCATGGGATCCCGGTAGAAGATCATCGGCTCTTCACCCTCGTCGCCGAGATTGACCGACATCACCTCGGCGTCGACGGTCGGCAGCGTGTCGAGGCCCAGTTCCTTGGCGATCTGGCTCGGCATGGGGAACTGCACCGAACCCGCGATCTCGTAACGGAATCCGTCGATGAGTTCCACGGTGGCTGCCATGCCGCCGGTGTAGGTGTTGGCCTCGAGGCACACGGTGCGCAGCCCTGCCTGCTGCAGAACCGCCGCGGCGGTCAGCCCGTTGTGGCCGGCACCGACGACGATCGCGTCGTAATCGCTCATGCTCAGAAATATGTCAGTACTGACATAATTTGGCAAGGGTCGGATACGATCCTCGTGTTATGACCGCGACGCCGAACCTGCATGAGCAGCGCAGACGATCGACACGCGAGGCGCTTCGGCGCGCTGCGCTGGCGAGTTTCGCCAGGAAGGGCTTTGCGAATGTCACCGTGACCGAGCTGGCCCGTGAGGCAGGTGTCACCGAGCGCACGTTCTTTCGGCATTTTCCGACGAAGGAAGCCGTCCTGTTCCAGGACTACGAAACGCAGGTGGAGTGGCTCTCCGAGGCGTTGGCGCAGCGGCCACCGTCCGAGGCGCTCATCGACGCCGTCCTGGCTAGCATCGCGAGCTTCCCCCACGACCTGGAGGTCGTCCGGCAGGCCGCGAGTGCTCGGGCCGAGTTGATCACCGCCGAGCGCATCGCCGGGCACCTGCGGGTTGTGCAGTCGTCGTTCGCGGGCGTCATCACCGACTTCATCAAGACGCGCCACTCGGATACGCCCGACATCGACCTGGT
>Ga0070665_100002412_pt1 | contig 20607 bp, 22 predicted proteins | sample KBSS13metaG_FD_65862 | JGI IMG/M metagenome (GOLD analysis project Ga0070665, IMG submission 65862) | Switchgrass rhizosphere microbial communities from Kellogg Biological Station, Michigan, USA - KBS S1-3 metaG | ecosystem: Host-associated > Plants > Roots > Rhizosphere > Soil ...
GCCGTCGCGGTAGAACGTGATCCCGCCGATCGGGGACCACGCCTGGTTGAGGATGCCGTTCTCGGCGTCGAGTGCCTGGACCGGCCGCTGCTGGAAGTAGGGATGCAGCTCGATCTGGTTGACCGCGGGGACGACCTCGGCCTTGTCCAGCACGGTGGTGAGGTGGTCGACCATGAAGTTGCTGACCCCGATCGCCCGGACCTTGCCGTCGTCCAGCAGGGTCTCGAGCGCCCGGTAGGCCTCGAGCGTCTTGTCGAAGGCCGACGGGAGCGCCTGGTGGAGGATGAGCAGGTCGATCCGGTCCACCCCGAGCTTGCCGGCACTCTTCTCGAAGCCGTGCAGGGTCTCGTCGTAGCCGTAGTCACTGATCCAGATCTTCGTCTCCAGGAAGATCTCGTCCCGGGCGATGCCCGAGGCCTCCACCGCCTGACCGACCTCCCGCTCGTTGCCGTACGCCGCGGCGGTGTCGATGTGCCGGTACCCGACCTCGAGTGCCGATGCCACCGCAGCGCGGGTCTCGTCCGGCGGGGTCTGGAAGACCCCGAGTCCCAGAGCGGGCATCGTCACACCGTTGTTCAGAGTCAGACTGTCCATGTCCTCGACGCTAGGCACCCTGCCCACCGCCCACCAGTGACGGCTGTGACCGGTACTGACAGACCCTCCCTCCACGTCCGCTGCCCGCCTACGGTGGAGCACGTGGACAACCGGACCGAGGTGCGCGACTTCCTGACCTCGCGACGGTCCCAGATCACCCCCGAGCAAGCCGGACTGCCGCTCTTCGGGACCAACCGCCGCGTCACCGGGCTGCGCCGCGAGGAGGTCGCCCTGCTCGCCGGCGTCAGCACCGACTACTACACCCGCCTCGAACGCGGGAACCTCGCCGGCGTGTCCGAGTCCGTGCTGGAGGCCCTGGCGGGTGCACTCCAGCTCGACGAGGCCGAACGCACGCACCTGTTCGACCTGGCCGACGCCGCGAACGCCAGCGGCCGCCGACGCCGCGGCCCGTCCAAGCAACATCTACGCCCCGGCATCCAGCGGGTCCTCGACACCATCGGCGCGCCGGCGTACGTCCGCAACTACCGGTTCGACCTCCTGGGGGTGAACCAGTTCGGACGAGCCCTGTTCACCGACCTCTACACCGCTGAGACGAGCCAACCGAACCTCGCGCGCTACCTCTTCCTGGACGCCCGAGCCCAGGACTTCTACGTCGAATGGTCTGCTGTGGCTCGAGACGCGGTCGCGGCACTCCGGATCGAGGCAGGTCGCAGCCCGTACGACCGCAAGCTCACCGACCTGGTCGGTGAGCTCTCCACCCGCAGCCAGGAGTTCCGGACCTGGTGGGCCAGCCACAACGTGAAGCTCCACCGCACCTCCACCAAGAAGATGCGTCACCCCGTCGCCGGCGATCTGGAGCTGACCGGGGAAGCGCTCGAGGTTCCCGGAGACGCCGGCCTCACCCTCATCACCTACACCGTCGAGCCCGCCTCCGCGTCGGCCGAGGCTCTGCAGTTCCTCGCGAACTGGGCCAGCCAGGATGCCTCGCACGACTCTGTGCGCGTGGAGGCACGCGACGCTGAGTGAGGTGGGTGACCGGTGCCTCGCATCGAGTGGAAGCAACCGGATGGGTGCGACACTCGACCCGATGACCCTCACGGACGGCCCGGAGCCGCAGGCGCGACGACCGGTGCCCCCGCCGTGGGGTGAAGGCGCCGGACGCGCGGACACCACGATCGCGCTCCTGATCGGTCTGTACGCCGTCTACTCGCTCGCCTTGTGGCCGCTCGTCCCGGCGCTGATCGGGTCGCACCCGTTGCTGCTCGAGATCGTCAGCGGGTCGACCCTGGCCGAGGTGACGGTCGGCGCCCACAGCCGCCTGGGCGAGCTGCCGTTGTGGTTCGCGGTAGTGGCCGGTGTGCCGGGCTCGATGATGTTCGACTGGGTCTTCTGGTGGGCAGGACGGCGGTGGGGAGACCGCGCACTACACCTGATCCTGGGCCGCGATCCCTCGCCGCGTGCCGTCGCGAGACGCGCGGCCCGAGCCGTCCGGCTCGAGCGGATGGCCGAGCGGTTCGGGCCGGTGGCCGTCGTGCTCGCCTACTACCTCCCGCTGCCGTCGTTGCTGATCTACGTAGCCGCCGGTCTGTCGGGGATGCGGCTGCGCACCTTCCTGGCTCTGGACGTCGTCGGCACGCTGCTGTGGGTCGGCCCGATCGTGGGCCTCGGATATGCGGTCGGCAAGCCGGCCGTCGACGTGGTCCACCGGATCGACCACTACTCCACGATCCTCACCATCGTGGTGGTCGTGGTGGTGATCGGCGTCCAGGCTCGGAGACGTCGTCGGGCCATCACCTGATCTGCCCGGAGCTCACGCGAGGGGGACCCGGCAGTTGTCGGTACACGCCCACGAGGACGCCGTACGACGCTTCGCGCGGCCCCGCGGGTTCGAGTGTCTTCAGGATGCTGTCCAGGTGCCGCGCAAGCGCGTCAGCCTGTTTTCGCGTCATGCGAACAGTGCGCAGGCTCAGCAGAGGTGACGGATCCTGGGTCACTTCGTCGGCGACCGAAGACAACATCGCCACCGTCGATGTACCGGAGTCGCCGGCGTCGAAGCGAAGGCGTCGCGAGGTGTGCACGTAGTACTGCTCGGTCCCGCCGCGGACTGTTCTGGTGGTCCCCTTCGCGACCAGACCAGCGGCGACCAGGACCTTGAGATGGTGTGCGACGTTCCCCTTGTTCGTCGCCAGCCGATGGGTCAGCTGACTGATCGTCGCCCCGTCACGGCCGATCTCGCGCCAGATCCGGTGGCGCATCGGGTGTGCCAGTGCCGCAGCGTGGGCTGCCGTCCTGGCGTCGAGAAGGTCCGTGGTCACCCAATCAAGCGTCAAGACGAGTGGACGCTTTGTCAACCCGCCGGATTCACTCCAGTCGTTGAACCAAGGACTCGAGCGCCAGGCGAGTCGCACGACTCCAGACCAAGGACTTCCCATGCATGCGAGTGCGCCCGCAGCGGTGCCGATGGCCAGTCTTACCCGGGTGGAAGCCGCCCGGCGGGCGAACCTCATCACGGTGGACCGCTATGACATCAACCTCGATTTCACCGGTCTGCTCGAAGGGACGACGTTCCGCAGTACCTCGACCGCCACGTTCCGGGCAGTTCCCGGTTCGTCAACCTTCGTCGACTGTGTTGCAGAGATCGCGTCGGCGACGCTGAACGGCGTCGCACTCGACCCCGCGACGGCGTACGCCGGACGCCTACCGCTCACCGGTCTTGCGGAGACCAACACGCTGGTGGTGACCACGCAGCAGGCCGACACCGAGAGCTCTCGAGGAATCCTGCGCTCGGTCGACCCCGCGGACGGCTCGGTCTACGTCTGGATCTCCACCGAACCCGACGACGCGCGACGCCTGTGGGCCTGCTTCGACCAGCCGGACCTGAAGGCCGTGTATGCGATCACCGCGACCGTTCCTGGCACCTGGCTTGCGGTCAGCAACACTGCGGCCGCCTCGATCACCCGTCAAGCGGAGTCGTTGACGTATGGGTTTGCTGACTCACCGCCACTCTCGACCTACCACATGGTCGTCAACGCCGGACCGTTCCACGTCGTCGAGCGGCAGGGGGAGTTCGACATGCGCCTCTACTGCCGGCAGTCACTGCGGGCGCCGCTGGAACGGGACGCCGACGACATCTTCGCGGCGGCCGAGCATGGCCTGACCTGGTTCGGCGAGAAGTTCGGGATGCGGTTCCCGCAACAGACCTTCAGCCAGGTGTTCGTCCCGAACATGGGTGGCGCCATGGAGAACTGGGGCTGTGTCACGTACGGCGACTACCTCCTGACCCGGTCCGACCCCACGCACGCCCAACGCGCCGACCGCGCCATGGTCGTCCTGCACGAGCTCGCTCACATGTGGTTCGGCGACTTGGTGACGATGCGCTGGTGGGATGACCTGTGGCTGAACGAGGCGTTCGCGTCGTGGGCTTCCGTCTGGGCGCTCGCGGCCATGCCGGAGTTCACAGATGCGTGGGCCACGGTGCACGTGAGGTACAAACAGCCCGCGTAAGCCCTGGACCTCGGACCAGCGCGCCACCCGATCCGGTCGGACGTACCCGATGCCGCTCACGCCATGGCCAACTTCGATGCCATCACCTACTACAAGGGACTCGGCGTTCTCCGACAGCTCCACGGCTACCTGGGCGAAGAGGTCTTCGTGCGCGGCTTGCGGACGTACTTCAGTGCTCACGCCTTCGGCAACACCGAGCTGGCCGACCTCATGACGGCGCTCGGTCGGGCCGCGGGTCAGGACCTGGCAGGTTGGGCCGACGCCTGGCTCGACCATGCGGGAACCGATCTCCTGGCCCTCGAAGGCGGCACCGTCACAGTCGTGCCACCAGCCGACCAGCCCGCGCGACGGCACCGCCTGGACATCGGGTCCTACGCCGAAACCGGCGAGCTGATCAGCATCACCCCCGTCGTGATGTCAGATGCCTCAGTCGCGGTCGACCTACCTCCTGGTGCCATCCACCTGTTGAACGTGGGCGATCTGACGTTCGCCGCTACCCGAAGCGACGCGGCAAGCCGAGCCTGGCTCCGGGACAACGCTGGCCGTCTGCCGGACACGATGTCGCGGACTCTTGCGGTGGGCGAGGCGTGGGGTCGGGTCCTGCGAGGCGAGTCGAACGGCCCTGAGTTCATCGCGTGCATCACGTCGATCCTGAGGGTCGAACGGAACCCATCTGTCGTCGAGCCCCTGTTGGACCGCGCACGAGCCGCATCCGAGTACTGGACGCACGCCAGCCTGGTCGCCGACCAGCAGGAGCTCATCGCGGCGGTCGCGCTCGAGATCGCTGACGACCCCGAGAACGAGGTTGCTGCTCTGCGCGCGCTCGCCGCCTGCGCGACGACACACGAGCACTTCACACGGCTGGAGCCCGCAGCGCAGTCGAACGTCGACCTGGCCTGGCGCGTCCTGGTACGCCGATCGGCCTTGGCCCAAGACGTGGACGAGGAGGCGGACGCACTGCACGCAATCGACCCTGATCCCGACAGCTGGGTGAGCCGTCTGGCGGTCACGGCTGCAGCCCCCTCCATCCCCTGCAAGGAGTCGGCATGGAGGGCTGTGATGGTGGAGCGAACCGTGCCGGCGAACGAGGGTCAGACGCTCCTCATGCAGGCATTCTGGCGACCCGGCCAGGAAGCTCTCCTGCAGCCCTACGGCGAGAGATACCTCGACCTGGTCCGGGGTCTCGGCGGTCGCGGCGGGATGCTGAACCTGTCGCGGCTGCTCGGGGGCATGTACCCGTCGCTGGTCGGCAACGATGCGTTCTTGTCGAGAGCGCAGTGCATCATCGACGACGAGACTGTTTCGGCGCTGGTTCGCATGCGCCTCGCCGTAGCCAGCGACCAGCTGCGACGCCAACTGGCCGCACGACGTGCCGATCGTGGGCAGACATGAGCCTGCGCACCGATGACGCGACGCGTCCCCACCGTGCCTGGCACGTCCTCGAGAACCGCGACTTCCGCCTTCTGTGGGCGGGAGAGGGTACCTCGGCGTTCGGGACGAGCGTGTCCAGGTTTGCGCTCCCGCTGATGACGTTGACGCAGCTGCATCGTGGCGTCGTGTGGGTCGGCGTGCTGACTGCCGTCGAGTGGATGCCGTGGTTGTTCTGCTCGTTACCTGCAGGCGCGTGGATCGATCGGCTGTCTCGCCGTCGAACGATGATGATCTGCGATCTCGCGTCCATGTGCCTCCTTGCCAGCATCCCCGCTGCAGCGTTGCTCGGCGTGCTGAGCCTGGCGCAGGTACTCGCCGTCGCCGCGCTCGTCGGCGTCTCGGACGTGTTCTTGATGAATGCGTTCCGCGCGTACGCGCCGTCCCTTCTGGCCAACGACCAGCTGGTCGACGGAACCAGCCTTCTACACACGATGCGGTGTATCGCGGATCTGACCGGACCTGCTGCCGCCGGCCTCCTCGCCGGGCTCGCAGGGGCCTCGACGTCCGTGGTCGTGGATGTCGTCAGCTACCTGGTGTCCCTCGGGTGCCTCGCCCGCATCGAGACCACCGAACTCAGGCCGAACTCGCTCCGAGCAAGCCTCAAGGCGGACATTCGTGAAGGCTTGGCCTTCGTGATGGGAGACCGCCTGCTTCGCTATTTCGTCACCTACGGCGGCGCCGCCAACATGCTGTGGGCAGGCTTCGCAGCGATCGACCTCGCCTTCCTTCTCCACACGGTCCGGCTCACCCCGGGCGCTGCGGGTGTGCTCGCGTCGCTCGGGGGTATCGGTGGCGTGGTCGGCGCCGGGACCGCCCCAACCCTGGCGAGGAGGTTCGGGGGCGCCCGCACATTGATGGCCACGATGCTTGCCACGGCCCCGTTGGTCCTGCTCATCCCACTCGCCGCACCCGGGTGGCGAGCGATCCTGTTCTCCGTCGGGATCGCCGGTGCGACCGGAGCCATCAGCATTGGCAGTGTCGTTCGTGCTGGCTTCTACCCGGCCTACTGTCCGCCCGAGCTGCTCGGACGCGTCACGAGCACGATGCAGCTCATGAACTTCGGCGCGATACCGGTCGGAGCGCTGATGGGTGGTCAGCTGGCGCTCGCTCTGGGACCCCGCGTGGCGGTGTCGGTGCTCATGATCGGCCTGGCCACCGTCTCCACCTCCTCGTTGGCGTCCCCCGTGCGCGGTCGTCGGGACCTCCCCGAGACGACCGCGCCGGCCCTGGTCGGCGGCAGCGAGGGACCCACGTGAGCCAGCCGAACGGAGCCGGCCGAGAGGACTGTGAGCCGCAGCCGGCCGCCGACGAGGCCGTCGTCGAGGTCGCCGCGTTCTCGGTCAACCGAGCCCAGGCCTTCCAGCTCGCCGACGGTTTCGAGGGGCCCCGAATCCGCGTGGCCCGGGACGACAGAGGACTTGGAGGTCCGGTGTGAGGTTTGTGGGGTTCACTGAGGTGGGTGGTCCGGAGGTGCTCCGGATGATGACCGGTCCTCCACCCGAACCGGAGCGCGGTGAAGTTTCGGTGCGGGTGGCCTATGCAGGAGTGAACTTTGCCGAGATCCAGCATCGCCGAGGTGAGTTCGGCATGCCCGAGGGCGACGAGATCCCCGGGTTGGAAGTCTCCGGCACGGTCGAGACGCTGGGACCGGGCGTCAGCAGCCTGAAAGTGGGCGACCGGGTGGCCGCGTACCTCCCCATGTTCGGCGGCTATGCCGAAGTCGCCGTGGCACCGGAGCAGTTCGTCTACCCGGTCGGAGACATCGAGCTCAAGATGGCGGCCGGTTTCCCGTGCGCGGGACCCACTGCCTACGGCTTGCTCCACGGACCCGGACGCCTACGTGCAGGCGAGACCGTCCTCGTGCACGCCGCGGCCGGAGGCGTCGGCTCCTACACAGCTCTCCTCGCGCGTGCCGCAGGAGCCGCTCTGGTGATCGGCACGGTGGGATCCGCGGACAAGATCCCCTACGCCGCGGCCCTCGGCTACCACTACGTGGTGGTACGCGACGACTTCGAGGCAGCGGTGCGCGACCTCACCGACGGCCGCGGGGTCGACCTCGCCCTCGACCCGGTGGGAGGTCCCGTGCGGGCTGGGACGGTGGACCTGATGAGGCCGTTTGGACGCATGGTCGCCTTCGGCGACGCGGGTGGGTACGACGACGACGTCTTTCCCGGGCGTGACCTGTGGAAGCGCAACCTGATGGTCGGCGGCTACAACATCGCCGATCTAGCACGCCGCGACGCGGCCGCGCTTGCCGCACATGCGGCGGCTGCGCTGGATGCCCTCACCAGAGACCAAGCGAGGTTGCCGGTGACCACGACGTACCCGCTCGATGCCGTTCGGAGCGCCCACTCTTTGATGGAATCCGGACAGACCATCGGAAAAGCGGTTCTGGCGATCAACCCCTAGGACGTAGCCTGCCCCCTCGGCCAGTCGCCGAGGATGCGGTACGCGTCGCGAACAGAGCACCGGCTCACTCGGCGACTTGGCCTTGGCCTTCGCGTTCGCTTCGGCCTGGGTCTTGCCGTAGACGTAGTTCCGACGCATGACGCCGGCGCCATCCTCGTAGCTCACCGACACGCAGCAACGGCCGTCGTTCGTGCGGTCAGCCATGCGGGCAGGGGGCAGGAGCCCCTGAATGACCAGAGGCCGTCTCCGACCGGGGTGGAAAACAACCTCTGACCTGCGGAAACTCGGTCGGGCTGACAGGATTTGAACCTGCGACCCCTTGACCCCCAGTCAAGTGCGCTACCAAACTGCGCCACAGCCCGATGCCCCGCAGCACCGGCCGCGAAGCGGAGTGAAGGCTACCGCAGGCGTGAGGTGACCTCGGAATCGAGGTCGTGGCACCGATCTCGATTCGCGAGCGGGCGAGCTCCTCAGCAACTTCTTCCCCAGGGACTACCTGGCACCCAGCCGGCTCACAGGTTCCTCCGAGGATCGGGGGGCTTGATGGATCCATCCGATCAGGAGGAGCCGATGGAGCCCCAGGACGAGCAGGACCCGCGACCCACCGAGCCGCCCGAGCAGGGCGCCGGCTCCCCCGCCGACCTGCATGCCGAGTACCTGGCCCGGTTCGGGGCACCGGTCCCGCCGCCGCCGATGGCGACGCCGCCGGCCGCGATGCCGCCCCCTCCCCCGCGGCAGCATGGGCCGCGGATGGTTGCCGTCGGGACGGCACTGGCCGTGCTCGCGGTGGCCGGCGGGGCCGGGTTCGCCCTCGGACGCCTCGACCACCACCAGCAGGCGACGGCCGGCGCACCGTCCGGGGGGTACGCCGATCAGGTCCCCCATGGTCAGGAGTTCGGTGGCGAGAACCCGTTCGGCGGGACGCCGTTCTCGGGGCCGGGTGGGTCGGGCACGCCGTTCGACTCGACGAACGACGAGACGCCCGCCACCGACGACCAGCTGACCGGGCTGGTCCGGATCGGGTCGACGCTGAAGTACGCGGGCGGCCAGGCAGCCGGCACCGGGATGATCCTGACCAGCACTGGCGAGGTGATCACCAACCACCACGTCGTCCAGGGCTCCACCCAGCTGCAGGTCACGGTGATGAGCACCGGCCAGAAGTACACCGCCACCGTCGTCGGCACCGACGCCAAGGACGACGTCGCGGTCATCCAGCTCCAGAACGCCTCCGGGCTGCAGACCGTGACCACCGACACCGACGGCATCGCGGTCGGAGATGCCGTCACCGCGGTCGGGGACGCCAACGGTGACACCTCGACGTTCTCGGCCGCCGTGGGGAAGGTCCTGGCCACCCAGCAGCAGATCACCACCAGCAGCCAGGACGGCCGCGCCGGCGAGAAGCTCCGCGGCCTGCTCAAGATCAGCAGCGACGTGATCTCGGGCGACTCCGGTGGTGCGACGTACGACGACCAGGGTGAGGTCGTGGGCATGACCACGGCCGCCTCGATGGGGTCGAACGACGTCGTCGGCTACGCGATCCCGATCGCCAAGGTGCTCCGGATCGCCGGTGACCTCGAGGACGGAATGCAGAACGCACGCTACGAGTACGGCCAGCCGGCGTTCTTGGGGCTCGGCCTCGCCGGGACCAGCTCCCGCGTCGGGATGGTGTACGCCGGCACGCCGGCGGCCCACGCCGGCATCGTCGCCGGCGACACGATCACCCGGGTCGGGGCGACCCGCGTGCACACGGCCACCCAGCTCCGCTCTGCGGTCACGACGTACTCACCCGGCGACCAGGTGCGGCTGACGTGGACCGACGCCTCCGGCACCTCCCACATCGCCTCGGTGACGCTCGTGGCGGGACCGATCGCGTGACCGAGTCGAGCGTCCGGGCGACGGATGTTTGAAATTACGGGCGCCAGGGAACAGGATCGACAGCAGCCCCACCAGCGAGGCTCAGTCGTGCGGGGGGCGCATCACCACTAGGACATGCCCATGTCGAACCTCACCATCGCGAACATCTTCCTGTTCCTGGCCATTCTCTGCATGGCCCTCAGCTTCTCCGCGGGCCTGATGCTCTACTTCCTCTACTCCATCGGAGCGACCGCGATGGCGGGGGCGGTGCGGCACCAGCAGATGCCGCACGACCAGCCCAGCGGACGCCCGCACTGACCGACGGGACCACCCGGACTCGTCCGACCCGCGCTCTCGGGCGGCAGTGATGCGCCCTGCCCGGGACGCCCAGCACAGGAGGCACCATGCCTACGCGTACCGCCCGCACCGCCTGGACCGGCGGCATCAACGACGGCTCCGGCCGGGTCGAGCTGGTCAGCTCGGGCCTGGCGACGTACGACGTGTCGTTCCCGCACCGCACGGCGGACGACGCGGACGGCAGCACCAGTCCCGAGGAGCTGATCGCCGCGGCCCACTCGTCCTGCTACGCCATGGCCCTCTCCGGGATCATCGGCCGGGCCGGCGGCACCGACATCGAACTCGACATCCGGGCCGACGTCTCGATCGGCCCCGACCCCGCGGGCGGGCTCCATCTGACCGGCATCGCCCTGACAGTTCGTGGCCGGGTCGAGGGTCTCGACGCGGCCGCGTTCGAGAAGGCCGCCGCCGAGGCCAAGGCCGGCTGCCCGGTCAGCAAGGCGCTGACCGGGGTGGAGATCACCCTCGACGCGGCATTGGCGGGCTGATCTCCCGACCAGGTCCGCTCAGTGCGTGGCGCCGCTGTTGCTCGACACCTTCAGCGACGAGGTGTCCACGGCGACGAACTGCCGCGCCGGGATCTGCTTGAGCTGCTCGATCAGCGCGTCCGGCCACTTCGCGTTCTGCTCGCCCTGGAAGAACCACGGTGAGCCGTTGTCGGCCAGCACCAGCCCGTAGGTCTTCATGGCCCGGACCACCGCCATCGCCTTCGGGCCGAGGCCGCGTGGGTGGTACGACGCGCGGAGCCGGAAGCGAGCGCCCATCGGCGGGTAGTCGCGACTGCGCTTGGACCCGGCGTCGTGCCGGGCCGGCCAGATGTGGTGGGTCGAGGTGACGTCGGTGGTGAAGCGGATCGCGTGGTCGATGTCGCGGGCGCGTACCTCGTTCCAGCGCAGCAGACCCGGCAGGATCGGCAGCCCGGCGGCATCGGCCGAGGTCCAGCCGTTGGGCCGGAGCTTGTCGGAGCTCAAAGACCAGACGGCGCCCGACCCGGCATGCCACCGACCGTTGCGCTTCCGCGTCGCAAACGTCTCGAAGAGCCGGCAGACGCCCTGGTCGATCACGATCGCGTGCCGGTCACCGTCGGAGTGCCTGCCGCCCTCGATGCGCGTGTCCGCTCCGAGCGGGTAGCGGACGTGGTCGCTCTCGCTCGCGTAGTCGAAGCGGACGCGGACCCGGCGGTGGGAGTGCTGGACGACGGTGATCGGGATGCCGTAGTTGGGCCCGTCGCCGAACGACGGGCCGAAGTCGGGGTGGAGGTCCACCCCGGTGGACATGTGCGAGAGCCACTTCTTGCTGCGCGGGTCGACCGGGAGGTTGCGGATGTCGGCGTGCCAGTAGTTGTCGGCCGGGAACGTCGGGCAGTGCGTGCCGGCGACGGGGCGCGGGGTCGGTGTCGGCGCCGAGGGACCGGCGTACGCCGAGCCGGACACGACCAGCGCGAAGGCGACCCCGAGGCCGGTCGCCCGGAGCCTCATGCGGTGTCCGGCCGTCCACCGACGGCGACGGCCACGCCGAGCCCGATCATCGACATGCCGCCCACCGTACCGAGCGCGCGGCCGCGGCGGGGCGAGGCGTTGAACCAGCGGCGCAGCTGGCTGGCCAGCAGCGCCCACAGGCTGTCGGAGCAGAGCCCGATCACGAAGGCCACCAGTCCGAGCAGGAGCATCTGGAGCGTGGCGCTGCCGCGGTCACGGTCGATGAACGGCGGCAGCACCGCCGCGAAGATCACGTAGGCCTTGGGGTTGGTGAACCCCACGACGAAGCCCTGCCGCAGCGCCCGGAAGCCGTGCATGGCCGGCGCCTCGTCGCCCGCGGGGACCTCGATCCCGTGCCGGTGGCGAAGGGCCTGGACGCCGAGGTAGACCAGGAAGACCGCGCCGCCGACCTTGACCACGTCGAACGCGACGTCGGACGTGGCGACCAGGTCACCCAGCCCGAAGGAGACCAGGACCAGCACGGCGAGCAGGCCGAAGGAGTTGCCGACGACCGTCAGCAGTGCGACGGAGCGCCCGTAGGTCAGGGCGCGGCCGATGGTGAACACCACGCTCGGCCCGGGGATGGCGATCAGGATCAGCGCGACGAGGCCGAAGGCGACCACCTGATGCATCGTGACCATGCCCCGATCGTCTCACGCGCGGGACCACCCCTGCCGGGCATTTCAGGCGCCCCGAAGCGCCACCGAACCGATCGCCCACGGATAGCGTCGGACAGAACATGAAGACCACCTCTCGGACCACGCGTCGCGCTGCGAGCACCCTGGCCCTGCTGACCCTCGTGGCCGCCCCCCTCACGACCGTGGTGAGCACGAGCACCACTGCCTCGGCCCGTCCGAGCGAACGCCGAGTCACCGTCGAACGCCTGCACCACCTCGGCACCACGCCGTTCGAGAAGAACGCGCTGGTCCGGACGACCGAGGGAGTCGCGATCGCCGCCTGGCCCACGGGCTCGCGTGCCGACGGTGCCCGGGACAGCCTGGTGGTGGCGCTCCGTCGCCCCCACCACGGCTGGACGAGACCGCACCGGATCGGTTTCACGCTCGGCATCAGCACCCCGGCCCTGGCCCCGCTCCCCGGCGGCCGGGCCGTCGTGGCCTGGAGGACCTGGGGCGGCGCCGCGGCCACACGCATCTGGCTGCCCCGTTCGGGGTGGCAGGAGACGCACGTGCTGAGCGGTCAGGCCGACATGGCGGGGCCGACGCTCGCGTCCGACGTCTTCGCGCGCACCTGGGCGGTCGGGCGACTGGACACGAACCCCGACACCCAGCTACCCCAGGTGGTGCTGGAGGTCCATCATCGCGGTGGCGCTGGGCGCGACATCGCCCTCGGCGGCGACGCAGCGCCGTGCTCGCCGACCCCGGGGTCGCTCGCGATGGACGACCGTGGAGAGATCGCGGCCTCGTGGTCGTACTTCTGCTCCAGCGACGTGGTCGAGCGCTGGGCGGCGACGGTCCCCGCCGACGGAGGAGCACCCGTCACCGAGCAGCTCGCCGCCTGTGACTTCGGGGCCTGTGACCTCGCCCTCCACATCCTGCGCACCCCCACCGGGTTCGTGGGGTTCGGCACGGTCGACACCACGTCGGGTCACTCCACGGCGACGTGGGAACAGGACGGATCAGGTCACTGGATCATGGAGGCCTCGACACATCGGTTCATCCGACGCACGCCCGCGATCAACCGTCGCGGCGCTCTCGTGTCCTGTGTCTCCCCCGCTCACCGGCGGATCGAGGTACGGCTGCCCGGTGGCGCCTGGCACCCGATCCGGATCCCGGCAGTCCGGGTCGAAGGCTGTGCCGTCGACGGCAACGGGCTGGTCGCCCTGATCGGGACCCGAGACGTCCGCCACCACCCGCTCGTGCTGGTCTGGGGCAACCTCCACGCCGCCGCGCTCACGCACGTGGTCCGGCTCAGGCCCGAGCACGCTCACTACGGCAGCTACCCGCAGGTGGTCCTGTCCGATCGTGGCCTGCTCACGGCGCTGGTCGCGTCGTTCGGCAGCAACGGGCAGCCGCAGCTCGGCCTCTCGGCCGCCCGGGCACAGCTCTAGCGCTTACGCTTCTCGCGGATCCGCTGGACGATGATGATCGGGGTGCCGGCGAAGCCGAACTCCTCGCGGAGCCGGCGTTCGATGAACCGCTCGTAGCCGGCGTCCAGCTTGCCGGAGGTGAACAGCGCGAACGTCGGCGGCGCGATCGAGGGCTGCGTCCCGAACATGATCTTCGGCTGCTTGCCGCTGCGCACCGGGTGGGGATGCTCGGCGACCAGGCGGCCCAGGAACGCGTTCAGCGCGCCCGTCGAGATGCGGGTCTCCCAGCCCTCGATCGCCTTGTCCAGCGCCGGCACGAGGCGGTCGACGTGCCAGCCGGTGCGGGCGGTGACGTTGATCCGGGGCGCCCACTGCACCTGGACCAGCTCGAGGTCGATCTCACGCTCGAGGTAGTGGCGACGGTCCTCGTCGACCAGGTCCCACTTGTTGAACGCGATCACCAGCGCGCGGCCGGCGTCACGCACGGTCTGCAGGATCCGGACGTCCTGCTCGGAGATGCTCTGGTCGGCGTCGAGCACCAGGACGGCGACCTCGGCCCGGTCGATCGCCGTCGACGTGCGCAGGGAGGCGTAGTACTCGTGGCCCGATGCTTCCTTCACGCGCTTGCGGATGCCGGCGGTGTCGATGAACCGCCACTCGCGCCCGCCGAGCTCGATCAGCTCGTCGACCGGGTCGACGGTGGTGCCGGCCACGGAGTCGACGACGACCCGCTCGGAGCCCGCGAGCCGGTTGAGCAGCGACGACTTGCCGACGTTGGGCTTGCCGACGATCGCGATCCGGCGCGGACCGGCCTCACGCTCGAAGGACTCCGCCGGTGGCTCGGGGAGCACGGCGAGGATCGCGTCGAGCATGTCGCCGGAGCCGCGCCCGTGCAGGGCGGAGACGGCGTAGGGCTCGCCGAGACCCAGGTTCCACAGGCCGTAGGCCTCGGCCTCGGTGCGCTGGTCGTCGACCTTGTTCGCCGCCAAGATGACCGGCTTGCCCGACTTCCGCAGCACGCGGACGACCGCCTCGTCGGCGTCGGTGATCCCGACCGTGGCGTCGACGACGAAGAGGACGGCGTCGGCCAGCGTGACCGCGACCTCCGCCTGCGCCTTGATCCGCTCGGCCAGGCCCCGCGCGTCGGGGTCCCAGCCGCCGGTGTCGACGACCGTGAACGCGCGGCCGGCCCAGGTCGCGTCGTAGGAGACGCGGTCGCGGGTGACGCCGGGCACGTCCTCGACGACGGCTTCACGCCGACCCAGGATCCGGTTCACCAGGGTGGACTTGCCGACGTTCGGCCGGCCGACGACGGCGAGCACCGGCAACGGCCCGGTGGGCTCGTCGATCAGGTCGTCGATGCTCATGAGAGGTCCTTCGCTTCGTCGCCGGGGATCGGCCCCGGCAGGGTCTGTCCGGTCAACGCCAGTCCGGCCGCCAGCTCTTCCAGCATCCGGGCGTGCAGTGCCTCACTGGTCGCGGCCACCAACCTGCTGGTCCGCGGCCACGGCGTGCGCTCGACACGGAACGGCGCGCCGTACACCAGGTCGATGATGCCTCTCGTGCTCGGGAGCGCGTCCTTGCCGCCGCCCGCGGGCCGCGTGCCGAACATCATCAGCGGCACGATCGGCGCACCGGTGACCAGCGCGAGGTACGCCGCGCCGTTGCGGAATCGGGTCAGGTCACCGGCGCCGCGGTTGCCCTCGGGGAAGATGCCGACCGCTCCCCCGTGCTCCAGCACGTGGAGGCAGGTGCGGACGGCGCGCAGGTCGGTGGTGAACCGGTCGAGCTCCACCTGCCCGGTCAGGCGGAGGATCGGCCCGAGCGGGCCGTGGAACATCTCCTCCTTGGTCAGCGCGTGCACCGGCCGGGGTCCGAAGATCGCCAGCAGCGGGCCGTCGATCACGCCGGTGTGGTTGGCGGCGACGATGACCGGTCCCTGCGGCGGGACGTGCCCGGCGGCGTGCTCGCGCACGTCGTACCGACGACGGATCAGCCAGCGGCTGGTCGGGCGCCCGCCGTGGAGGAGCCAGGTCGGCGGGTGCCGGTGCTGGCTCACCGGGCGTCCTCGACGAGACCGGCGATGAGGTCGACGACCTCCTCGAGGGTGTACGGCGTGCTGTCGACGTGGACGGCGCCCTCGGCCATCGTCAGCGGCGAGGTGGTGCGCGTCGAGTCGATCCGATCCCGGGCCAGCAGCGACGACTCCGTCGCGGAGACGTCGGAACCGCCCTCCTCGGCCGCCCGGCGCGCGGCCCGCGCAGCGGCGTCCGCGGTCAGGAAGACCTTCACGTCGGCGTCGGGTGCCACCACCGAGCCGATGTCACGGCCCTCGACGACGATGCCGCCGCCGTCGATGGCCTGGTGCTGGAGCTCGATCAACCGCGCCCGCACCTGCGGCACGGCGCTGACCGGCGACACCGCGGCGGTGACCTCGGGCGAACGGATCACGGCGGCCACGTCGGCGCCGTCGACGGTGATCGTCGGGTGCCGGGGGTCGGTCCCGCTCTCGATGGCCGGCTCCGCGCAGCGGGCGGCCACCGCCGCCGGGTCGTCGGTCGGGACGCCGTGGCGCAGCATCCACCAGGTCATCGCCCGGTACATCGCGCCGGTGTCGAGGTAGCGCAGGCCCAGCCGGGTCGCGACGCCGCGCGACGTGCTCGACTTGCCGGAGCCGGAGGGACCATCGATCGCGACGATCACGCCGGTGCGTGCGCTCACGATGCTTCTCCTGGTCTCGACTCCGCTCGACCGCCACTCAGGGGTCGGGATCAACGGCCCAGACTAGTGGCCGTGAGCAGCCGGGCGTGATTCGGCGGAGGCCCTCCGGCTGTGCCCCGTGACGGCCCTAGCGGTGGGTCTCCCAGCCGCGTTCACCCAGCGCCGTGTGCAGGTGGTCGACGCGCGTCTCGTCCACGACCAGCTCGACCAGACCGGTCTCGCGGCCCGGGTCGTGGTCGATCCGCACGTCCTCGATGTTGACCTCGCTGGCTCCTGCGTCGGCGAAGAGCCGCGCCAGCTCGCCCGGATGGTCGGGCACCGAGACGAACACCGACGACGTCGGCCGCAACGGTGCGCCGTGCTTGCCCGGGATGGCGCGGGTCCCCGCGACGCCGAGCTCGAGGATCTCGCCGAGCGAGCCCCGGTCGCCCGTGGCGACGGCATCGATCAGGACGTCCAGCTGGTCGCGCACCTGGGTGAGCAGCCCGGCCACCGCCGCGGCGTTGCCGGAGACGATCTGCTGCCAGAGCGCCGGGTCTCCCCCGGCGACGCGGGTGACGTCGCGCACCCCTTGACCGCTCAGGGCCAGATGGTCCGGCGGGGCGTCCGCCAGGCGACCCGCCACCAGCACCGACAGCAGGTGGGGCAGGTGCGACGTGCGGGCCACGGCGGAGTCGTGCTCCTCCGGACTGAGGCGTACGACGCTCGCCCCGGCCAGGCGCGCGAGCTCCTCGACGGCGTGGGTCGCGGCCGGGCTCGAGTGGTCGTGCGGCGTCACCGCCCAGGGACGGCCGTCGAAGAGGGTCGGGGTGGCGGCCAGGGGACCCGAGCGCTCGCTGCCCGCCATCGGGTGTCCGCCGGCGTACCGCTCGGTCCCGGCCTCCCCCGTGAGCGCGAGCAAGGGAGCCGTCTTGACGCTGCCGACGTCGGTGACGATGGCGTCGGTCTCGGCGAGGGCGCGGGCGATCTCCGACCCCACGTGGTCGGGAGGCACCGCGACGACGACCAATCCGACGGGCTGGCGGGCGTAGGCCCGCCCGGCGCCGAGCCCGAGCGCGGTCCGCAGGTGCTGCGGGTCGCGGTCGGACAGCAGCACGTCGACGTCGCGCCGGCGCAGGGCCAGGCCCAGCGAGGTGCCGACGAGGCCGGCGCCGACGATCAGCACCGGCTGCGGGAGCGGCTCAGTCATCGGTGTCGGGCACGGCCCGGACGCGTGTGAGGTCACGGCGCAGGGCTGCTGCCCCGTGCAGGTAGACGTGGGTGATGTCGGCGCGCGGCAGGTCGGAGTCGACGTGCGCCATCATCCTCACCACCCGCGGCATGGAACCCTCGATCTCCAGCTCGCGCGTGCAGATCAGGGGCACGTCGGTGAACCCGAGGATCCGCGCGGCGTACGCCGGGAACTCCGAGACCAGGTCGGTGGTGGCGGTGAAGATGATCGAGATGAAGTCGTCGACGTCCCAGCCGTTGGCGTCCATCACCTGGGTCACCATCTCGGTGACCCGCTCGAGCATGTGCTCGCGCTCGTCGACGTCCAGCTGCGTCGCCCCGCGTACGGCCCTCACTGCCACGCCACGACCCTAACGGCGACACCGCCGACGAGCGGGCGACGGTCCAGCGCCCGGTCACGGGTGCACGCGCCGAGCACGACCGCTCTGAGCCCGGTTCCGTGCAGGTGGCCTGTGACAAGGTGAGATCCCATGAGGCGGATCCGGCGGCCGACGATCCTGACCGGTCGGCGACACATCGCGCAGGCGCCGCCCGACGACGAGCTCTACAAGGAGCGGGTGCTGCAGCGGACGCTCGCGGCGCGCGTAGGCCCCGGCTACACCCAGGACCTCGAGACGAGGTTCCTCCACTCCTTTCTGTCGTCGAGATCGGTCTTCGTCGACGTCGGCGCCCACTCCGGGGCGTACGCCGCCGTGGTCGAACGGGTCGTGGGATCGCGGTCCATGGTCCTGGTCGAACCCCTGCCGGGACTCGCGGAGGTCTTGCGTGCCCGCTTCCCGAAGTCGCACGTCGTCGCCGCGGCGCTCTCCGACCGACGGGGCAGCGCGACGATCAGGATCCCGTCGATCGACGGCAGGGCCTACGCGACCAGGGCCACGCTCAACGACCACATCGAGCCAGGACAGAGCGGCTTCGAGCAGGTGGAGGTCGAGGTGCGCACGCTCGACGACCTCGTCGTCGAGCTGCGCCTGCGACGGATCGACGTGCTCAAGGTCGACGTCGAGGGACACGAGCTGGAGCTCCTCGCAGGTGGGCAGAAGACGATCGGCCGGCTGCGGCCGGTCGTGCTGATCGAGATCGAGGCGCGGCACCACACGTTCCCTCTCGCTGACGTCTTCACCGAGCTCGAGGCAGCCGGCTTGGCGGGGTGGGTCTTCGACCCCCGGACCATGCAGGTGCGGCGCGTGCGCGACCTCGACCCGGCGGTCGACCAGGACATCGCGCGCCTGGCGTCGCGAGACTTCCTCCGCTACCTCAACAACTTCTGGTTCGTGCCCACCGAACGCGTCGACGTGTTCCTCGAGCGGGCAGGTCAGTTCCTCGACCGACTCGAACCGCTGGACGGACCACCCGCGAATCCCCGATAGACCGTCGCCGGGCGACTTCCCCTCGGCGTCGCGTGCCCCCACCGGCGGTCCACATCGCTTTGGCCGGCCACGTCCCGTCGCCGGGCGTCCTCAGAGGCTGGCTGCGTCGAGCAGCGCGCCGAGCTCGTCGTTGGTCAGGTCGCGGATCTCTCCCACACCCAGCCGGCCGAGCACGACCGGGCCGATGGCGGTGCGGGTGAGCTGGGTGACCGGGTGGCCCACTTCGTCGAGCAGGCGCCGGACGATCCGGTTGCGTCCCTCGTGGATCACCAGCTCGAGGATCGACCCGTCCCGGGCGGTGCCGTGCCCGCCGACCAGCTTCACCGAGGACACCGTGACCGGCCCGTCCTCCAGGGTGACGCCGGCGAGCAGCCTCTTGACGACGTGGGGGTGGACGACGCCGTCGACGGCCGCGACATACGTCTTGTCGACCTCGTACGACGGGTGGGCCATCCGCTGCGCGAAGTCGCCGTCGTTGGTCAGCAGGAGCAGGCCGGCGGTGTCGGTGTCGAGACGCCCGACGTGGAACAGCCGTTCCGGACGGTCCGCGACCAGGTCGGACAGCGTCCGCTCGGCGTGGGGGTCGGACATGGTCGAGGTGACGCCGACCGGCTTGTTCAGGACCAGGTAGACGTTCGGTGAGATCGGTGGCAGACGCCTGCCCGACACCCGGATCACCGCGGTGGTGGGGTCGACCTTGGTGCCGAGCCGGGTGACGACCTCGCCGTCGACGGTGACGTCGCCGGCCAGCATCAGCTCCTCGCACTTGCGCCGCGACGCGACACCGGATCGGGCCAGCAGCTTGTGCAGCCGGACGGAGCCGTCCTCGTCGCGCTCGAGCAGCGGCCCGCTCACGTGTCGGACGACCCGCCGCCCAGCTCGTCCTCGAGCTCGTCGAGGTCGTCGAGATCGGGGAGGTACGGCGCCAGCTCGGGCAGCTCGTCCAGCGACGTCACGCCGATCCGCTCCAGGAAGTACGACGACGTGCGGTAGAGGTGGGCGCCGGTGGAGTGGTCCTCGCCGGCCTCCTCGACCAGGCCCCGGGTGAGCAGCGTGCGCATGACGCCGTCGACGTTCACGCCCCGGATCGCCGAGACGCGCGCCCGCGACACCGGCTGCTTGTAGGCGACGACGGCGAGCGTCTCCAGGGCAGCCTGGGTCAGCCGCGCCTGCTGGCCGTCGAGGACGAACGCCTCGACGACCGGGGCGAACTCCTCGCGCGTGTAGTAGCGCCAGCCGCCGGCGACGTTGCGGAGCTCGAAGCCGCGGCCCTGGTCGGCGTACTCACCCGCGAGCGCGGTGAGTGCGGCCGACACCTCGGCGACCGGTGCCCCGACGGCCGTGGCCAGGGTCGTCTCGTCGAGCGGCTGGTCGGCGATCATCAGCAGCGCCTCCAGCGACGGGCGCAGCTCGGCGACCGCGACCTCCAGCACGTCCTCGCTCATCGGGGCTCCTCAGGATCAGGGGTCGTGGTCTCGACGGGCTCGACCGACGACCCGGGGGTGGTCTCGACGGGCTCGACCGACGACCCGGGGGTGGTCTCGACGGGCTCGACCGACGACTCGGGGGTGGTCTCGACGGGCTCGACCGACGACTCGGGGGTGGTCTCGACGGGCTCGACCGACGACTCGGGGGTGGTCTCGACGGGCTCGAC
>Ga0070665_100002413_pt1 | contig 20606 bp, 21 predicted proteins | sample KBSS13metaG_FD_65862 | JGI IMG/M metagenome (GOLD analysis project Ga0070665, IMG submission 65862) | Switchgrass rhizosphere microbial communities from Kellogg Biological Station, Michigan, USA - KBS S1-3 metaG | ecosystem: Host-associated > Plants > Roots > Rhizosphere > Soil ...
AACATGCCGAACTCGCGGGCGAGTGCCTGTCAGAGATTGCCGCAGGTTATGGGGGTCGGCAGGAACCTACCCCATGTGTGTGATCGAACGGATGTCACGCGGCCTTGATCTGGGTTCTGCTAGCAGGATGAACGCCCCACAAGACCACGACGTGGAATTGCTGGCCGCCGGGGGTGTTCCGGCGGTGGTGATCCGCAACAAGGAAAAAATCCTGGACCGGTTCTGCAAGTCGGTCCAGAAATCCCTGGAAAGCGCGCGGCGCACGCCGCACCCGGTGCTCATCGACACCTTGCCCGCCTTCATCACGCGGGTGGCCATGGCGGTGCGCGGCATCCACGAAGTCGAGTACGCCTCCAAGAGCTCCAATATCGCACTGGCGCATGGCAACGAACGCGCGCGATTCACCGACTACTCGCTCGCGGACATGCTCAAGGAATACCAGTTCCTGCGGCAGATCTTGAGCGAGGTGCTGCGCGAGGAAGCCAGCCCGACCGATCACGAATGGGACGTGGTGCATCGCTCGCTGGACGAGGCCATGGCCGAGGCGGCGACGGCGTACGTCGAGGTCCAGGATGGCTTCCGCGAGAAGCTGGCGGCCTCGCTGACTCACGATTTCCGCGGCCCGTTGCAGAGCGCGAGCAACTATCTCGAGCTCATGCGCCGCGAGCCGGACGAAAACCTGCGCAACACCATCTCGCGCCGCATCGCGGAGAACCTGCAGCGCGTGGGCCGGATGATCAGCGGCCTGCTGGACGCCAGCCGCAGCAACGCCGGCGAGCGGCTGACGATCGATGCCTCGGACTGCAACCTGCGGACCTTCATCGAGGACGTCATCGATGATGTCGATTTGGCCAGGCGCCCATTCGTCAAGCTGTACATGACCGAATCCATGATCGTGCATTGGGACACGGAGAAAATACGCCGGGCGGTGAACAACCTGCTCGACAACGCCTGCAAATATTCGCCGCCGCAATCGCCGGTCTCCGTGCGCGTCGTGCCCACGCATGAGCGCGTGCACATCGCGGTACACAATTTCGGCGAACCCATCGCCAAGGAGGACCAGCCGACGCTGTTCAAGGCATACCGTCGCACCACTGGCGCTGAACTGAGCGGCAAATCCGGCTGGGGCTTGGGACTGACGCTGGTGCAGGCCATCGCCGAGGCGCACGGCGGCAGCGTGGCGGTGGAGAGCGATCCCACGGACGGCACGACGTTTACCATCGACTTGCTGCGCGACGTCCGTGACCTGCGCAAGCGATGAGTGTAGTTTTCAAGCCGATGCCCGCTCGCCAGGCCAACCCGCTCGACACGCCCATGCCGGAATTCACCGTGGGCAAGCTGCTGGACACCAGCGTGGTGTCGGTGCGCCACGTGAATTGCCAGGGCACCTGCCGGCATCGCAGCGCCGAGGAGTGCGCCTCGCAGACGCACTTCGTGTTTCCGTTCCGCGGGGTTTACCTGCGCCACGTCGGCACCGACCAGGCCGTCGCGGATGCCAACCACGTGTTGTTCTTCAACGCGCAGCAGGGCTACCAGGTGAGCCACCCGGTGATGGGAGGCGATACCAGCCTGGTGGTGAGCGTGGCGCAGTCCATGCTGGCCGAGCTGGTGCCGAAGTCGTTGCTGAATCCGGGCGAGCCGCTGACCTTCAACACGCAGCACATGCGCATCGACGCGCGCGCGCAGGCGCTGGTCATGCTGCTCAATCATTCGCTGCGCATCGGCAGTATCGAGACCCTCGAGGCCGAAGGCCTCTCGCTCACGCTGATCTCGCGCGCCGTGGGTCCGCGAACGGCGCGCGCCCGCGGCGCGACATATTCGCGCCAGCGGCTGGTGGATCGCGTGAAGGTGCTCCTGGCGGGCGATCTTTCGCGGCGCTGGACGCTGGCCGACATCGCGCAGGAAATCCACGGTTCACCCGTGTATCTCACGCAGGTGTTCCAGCAGGTGGAAGGCATGCCGCTGTATCGCTATCACCTGCGGCTGCGCCTGGCGCGCGCGCTGGACCTGATTGCCGAGCGCGAAGATCTCTCGGGCCTGGCGCAGGACCTGGGCTTCTCCAGCCACAGCCATTTCTCCGCGGCGTTCAAGCAGGCCTACGGCCGCACGCCAACGGATTTCGCTAAAGATTTCGACAGCCGCCGTTAGCTCCGAATGGTCTCCTATGGATGCCCCGACATGCGGGCATCACGAGGAAACGACCATGTCCAAGAAAACCTGTGCGGTCTGCGATTACCCGTTGGATCCCAAGTCCACGATCTCCGTGAAAATCGGCGGCAAGGCGGTCGAGGTGTGCTGCGAGGAGTGCGCCACCAAGCTGCGCGAGGCCAGTTCAAAGCAGAAAAAGAAGTGACCGGCGATCCGGTACGGGTGGCGGGGCCTTCCGCCGCGTCGCAACGACGCGGCGGAGGCTCTCGCACGTTTTCAATCAGGTACTTAGGATCGAACGGGAAAAAGTCTCGCTTTGATGCCGCCTGCGGGCCTACCCGGTTGTGGCCAGTCTCCGCGGCGGCGAGACTGGTTCACGAATCGCGCGCCAGACGCGAACAACGTTGCCACTGACACCGGGGTCGATGAAGTGAATCCTGTTTCGTACCTGCCCGCCGCGTTTACCACCTTGTTCTTCCTCGCCGCCAGCCTGCTGCTCGGCCTGATTCGCTGATCGGGATGCGCTGAACCCTCGCGCGGCACTCGCGCGTTAATGTACGCGGCATGTCGCGTGCTGCCTCCAACGGGTAGGACGCCGCCGTATCGGTGTCGTCATGCGCAACCGATTTTTGCCGCGCGTCGACGTTGTTAGGCTTGCCACACCCTGATGGCTGGCCAGGCGTGTTCCCACGACACTCCTCCCACGCTACCGCCACCGAGTTGTTCGGATCGTCCTGGCCGGCTTTTGGGGACCAGGAATAAATGCAGTCAGCGGCGGAACAGCCACAGCAGCAATGACACCACCAGGCTGATCACGATCATGGTGGTGATCGGAAAAAACACTTTGAGCCCTGGCCGGTCGACCACGATGTCGCCAGGCAGCTTGAAGAATGGCAACCCGGCGAGCTGCTTCCAGAACAGTCCCACCAGCACGATGAGGATGCCGATGATGATGAGCGCGCGATTCATGCGTTCCCGGCATACCACGCATTTCCCGTAATTGCGATACCGCTAACACGCGGCGTATGGTCGACGCGTCTCGGGTTACTCACTTTCTGAACGAGGGGGACACATGGACGTTCGAACGGCCGCTTGCGGCCGACTCATTTCTATTGCCTGCACATTCCTCGCGGCGGCATTGCTCGCCGCACCGGCCGGCGCCCAGATCGCCGCCGGCAAATCGAAATACCTCGGCAGCATCACCGGCAACAGCGTGCCGGCCAACTTCACCACGTACTGGAACCAGGTGACGCCGGAGAACGCCACCAAGTGGGGTTCGGTCGAAGGCACGCGCAACTCGATGAACTGGGCCGCGGCGGACGCGGCCTACAACTGGGCGCAGCAAAACGGCTACCCGTTCAAGTTCCACACGCTGGTGTGGGGCGCGCAGTTCCCGAACTGGCTGACGAACTCGGGACTCACGCAGGCGCAACAGCGCGCCGAGATCGAACAATGGATCACGCTGGCGGGCCAGCATTTCCCGAACGCCTTCGCGGTGGACGTGGTCAACGAGCCGATCAAGACGCCACTGCCGTGGGCCGCGGCGCTCGGCGGCTCGGGCAGCACGGGCTGGGACTGGGTCATCACGGCCTTCACGCTGGCGCGCCAGGCGTTCCCTAACTCCAAACTACTCATCAACGAGTACGGCACCGAGAACGATCCGAACGCGCGCAACCAGTACAAGACCATCATCAACCTGCTGAAGGCGCGCGGGCTCATCGACGGCATCGGCATCCAGGCGCATTACTTCAACATCGACAGCATGAACCGTGCGGCGGTCACCTCGATGCTGAACGACTACGCCACGCTCGGGCTCGATGTCTACGTATCGGAGCTCGACATCATCGCGAACAACACCGAGGCGGGGCAGCTGGCGAAATACCAGGATGTGTTCCCCGGGTTCTGGGAGCACAGCTCGGTCAAGGGCGTCACGCTCTGGGGTTACATCGTCGGGCAGACCTGGGTCGACGGCTCCGGCATCGTCAACAGCAACGGCACCGAGCGCCAGGCCATGACCTGGCTCAAGAGCTACGTGGCCGGCACGGGGGGCGGTGATACGCAGGCGCCGACGGCGCCATCGGGTCTGGTTGCCTCATCGACCACTGCGAGCTCGGTATCGTTGGCATGGACCGCCTCCACCGACAACGTCGGCGTGACGGGCTACCAGATCCTGCGCGCACCGGGCGCGAGCGGCGGCACGTTCGCGCAGGTGGGCACGTCGACGACGCCATCATTCACCAACACCGGCCTGACCGCGAGTACTACCTACCGCTTCCAGGTTCGCGCCGTGGATGCGGCCGGCAACACCTCCGCGGTGTCGAACACCGTGACGGCCGCGACGCAAGCGGGCGGCGGCGACACGCAGGCCCCGACCGCGCCGTCGAACCTCGCGTCCACCGGCACCAACTCGAGTTCGGTGTCGCTGTCGTGGACCGGGTCGACCGACAATGTCGGCGTGACGGGCTATCAGATCCTGCGCGCACCGGGCGCGAGCGGCGGCACGTTCGCGCAGGTGGGCACCTCGACCACGACCTCATTCACCAACACCGGGCTGACGGCCAGCACCACGTATCGCTTCCAGGTGCGCGCGGTGGACGCGGCCGGCAATACCTCGGCGGTGTCCAACACGGTAACGGTGGCGACCCAGGCTGGCGGCGGCACAGGCGCTTGCTCGATCACACCTACCACGCAGACCTCATGGGGCACGGGCTATGTGATCGAACCGGCGCGGGTGACCAATACCGGCACGGCCACGATCAACGGCTGGACGGTCACGTTCACGTTGCCGGCGGGTCACAGCATCGTGGGCTCGTGGAACGCGACACTGACGATCAGCGGCCAGATCGTGACGGCGAAGAATGTGTCGCATAACGGCACGCTGGCGCCGGGCGGCAGTGGCACGTTCGGCTTCCAGGTGAGCCGTCCCAACGGCAACACCCAGTTGCCGAGCGGCTACACCTGCGCCTCGCCCTGAGCAGTTGATAGGGGTGGGCGGCGCGATCCAGGGTCGCGCCGCCCGCCCCGGGGCGAATCAGGTTTTGTCTGACATCGCCGCGGCGCCGGGAAAATAGAATCGCGGCAAACGCCGTCATGACCGTGAAAACCATCACCATTGTCGCCGTCACCGCGGTCGCATTGTTCGCGGCCATCGGTGCCGCTTATCGGTTGGACGCACGTGAGGCGCGCAAACCCTATCCCAAGGCCACACCACCGCCGCCGGCCTCGGACGTGTTCACGGATGTGAAGGAGCCGATACCCGACGAGCAACAGATCGAGGCCCGGGCTCGCGACCACGACGCGCAGATCGAACAGCAGATCGAACGTGCATTGGTGGCGCGCGATCCCCAGCAGCGCGAGACGGTATTCACCTTCCTGTTGCCCGAACTGCTGCAGCTCGCGCCCGAACGCGTGGTGGCGATGGTGGCCCGACAGCAACCCGGCGAGCCGCGCGATGTGCTGCGCGACGAGGTCGCCCGGCAATGGGTCACGCGGGATCGCGATGCCGCGATTGGCTGGATGAAATCCCTCGAAGACCCCGCCGAACGCCTGCATACCGCGCAGGTGTCGGTCGACTCGCTGACGGCCATCGCGCCCGAGCAGGCTATCTACGTGGCGCACCAGTTCGACGTCGGCCTGGACAACGGCTACCTGGAACACCTGGTGCAGATCTGGGCCGAGGCCAGCCTGCCCGACGCCGAGCGCTGGCTGGCCACCCAGCCCGATGACGCGCGCACCGCGCCGCTGCGCGCGCGCATCGAGCGGGTCCGCGATCAGAGGCGAACCTCCGACCGCGGTTAGCCCCCTCCTTACTCTTCCATCTCGCGCTTGAGGCGCACCCAGACGTTGGCCTTGCGGTGATGCAGGTTCATCGTGTCGCCCTTGATCTGGTAGTAGAACATCAGCTCCGAATCCGCGAGGTAGATCTGCTTCTCGTTGGATTCGTAGCCTTCTTCCTCGCGGGGCTTGGCGCCGTCCGAAGCATCCCAGGTCTTGAGGTCGTTCTCGGGCGTGAACTCCAGCGTGTCGCCGCGCTTGAGGTCGACGCCGCCGGTGGCGCGCGTCACGGTCCAGCGGCCCCAGAGCTTCACGAACGGCGGCACCTTGGCATCCGGAATCTCGCCGCCGTGACCCGAGAGATACGCCATGCGCGCGTGCAGCGAGTCGATGAGCTCCTTCTCCTTGTCCATGTCGGGCAGCGTGGTCTGGGCCAGGCGACCCTGGAATCCCGCCAGCAGTTGATAGGCGGTCTCCTGGTCGTTGCGCAGGTAATGCGCGCTGGTGGCTTCGTGCAGCACCGTGAACTCATCGATGAGCGCGTGACCGAGCCGCATGCCCTGGCTCGGCTCACCGTCCTCGAGCGCGACGGCGATGGTGTGTGACTCGGGCAAGGCCGCGGCTTTCAGCGGCTGGTAGCTCACGGCCACGTCGGCCAGCGCGGCGTTGTCATGCTTTTCCGGCAGGAAGGCCGCCGCGGTCTCGGGCATCAGCGTGAAGAAGATGCCGCCCCCGTGGTTGTCGAGGAACACCGTGGGGATGGTGACCCGCACCGTGGTCTGTTCCTGCCAGCCGAGCAGTTCGCCCGGCACGCCATAGACACCGCCGATCTTGAGGCCGGGTCGCGGCGTGATGCTGATGGACAGATCATGCGCCAGCTCGCTGACCATGTAGTCGAGCTGGTTGGCGAACAATGACTGCACATCGGCCGTGTCGCGGATGAAGTAGAGATTTCCACCGCGCACGCTGCTGATCCTGGTCGCAAGCTCCGCGCCGAACTGCACACCGACGCCGATGGTGGTGAGGCCGATGCCTTCACGCGAAGCCGCCGTGGCCATGTTCATGAAACTGGAGGGATCCGTCCGCCCCACGTTCGGCCGTTCGTCCGTGAACAGCATCAGCCGGGTGCGGCCCTTGAAGGCCGGCGCCGTGGTGTTGGCGATGTTGTAGCCGAGCTCGAGGCCTTCTTCCATGAAGGTGGAGCCCTCGCTCTCGATATCCTTGATGGAGCTGATGATGCGCGCCACGCCGCCGTGGTCCGCTTTCGTCGTGTCGAGATGCACATGCGCGCGATCGCCGTACAGCACGATGGTCATCTGGTCGCCGTCGTGAAGCTGCTCGGCCACTTCGATGAGACTCTCGCGCACCAGCTGCAACGGCGCTCCGCTCATGGAACCCGACTTGTCGACCACCGCGATGAGGTTCACCGGGTCGCGGTGCCACTTCTTGCCGTCGATGTTGGTGGCGAAGCCCACGCCGACCAGGTAGCGCGCCTGCGGTACGGCAAGCAGGTCCGCTTTCACCGCGTCACCGGTGAGACAGAACAACTGGCGGCAGGTGTCGGTCGCGGGCAGCACGATGTCGTGCTCGCTCATGAGACCTTCGGCGGTGAAGTCGTTGGGGTGCGGAATGCGCTCGAACGCGACTTCGCCGCGAAAGTAATTGATGTCCTGCGCGCCGCCCTGGCCGACGCGCATCGCGCCCGTGACCACGACTTCATCCAGTTGATCGTCGCGATCCGGCGGGATCGAAGCATTGAGAGTGAGTGGAAGGAGCAACGCTGCCGTGCAGAAATAAAGCGTTGTCTGAAGGAGACGATTCATGCCATTCATCGGGAATCCTCCTGTTTTTCGTTGTTGTCATCAGACTACGCCCGCCGCGGGGAAGTTCAACTCGCGTTAGACTGCGCGCGCCATGAAAAACACCAGATCGTTTGCATCGTTAGCGCTAACTTGTTTGTTCTTCGCGATTTCAGCGGCTTGCGCCGGCGCCGAGCCGGCGAATACGCCTAACAAACCTGGCGCGATTTCGGGACAGTCCGGCTTCGTCAAGGTCCAGGGACGACACCTGCGGCTCGACGGCAAGCCTTACTACTTCGCGGGCACCAACCTCTGGTACGGCATGTACCTGGGATCTCCCGGCAAGACGGGCGACCGCGCGCGCCTCAACCGGGAGCTGGACCAGCTCGCGGCGCAGGGCGTGTTGAATTTGCGCGTACTCGCGATCTCGGAGGCCAGCCAGCTCAAGCGCGCCGTCACGCCCGCGGTGTTGCAGGGCCCGGCCCAGGTCGACGAGACCCTGTGGCAGGGACTCGACTATCTGCTGGACCAGATGGCCAGGCGCGACATGAAGGCCGTGCTGTACGTGAACAACTTCTGGCAGTGGTCCGGCGGCATGTCGCAATACATGGCCTGGTTCAACGGCAAGCCGGTGCTGGATCCGGACGTCACCGGCGACTGGAACGGCTTCATGGACAATTCCGCGGCTTTCTACCGCGAGCCCAAGGCGCAGGACGCGTTTCGCAAGGTCGTCAAGCAACTGGTGACGCGCAAGAACAGCCTGAATGGCCGCGCCTACGCCGACGATCCGACCATCATGTCCTGGCAGCTCGCCAACGAGCCGCGGCCCGGCAGCGATGCGAATGCGAAGCCGCACTTCGAGGTGTTCGTGAGGTGGGTGGACGAGACCGCGGGCTTCATCAAGAAGCTCGCGCCGAAGCAGCTGGTCAGCACCGGCAACGAGGGCTGGATGGGAACCGCGGGCTCGAAGGAGTTGTTCGCGAAGTCGCACGCGAGCAGGAACATCGACTACCTGACCTTCCACATGTGGGCGCCGAACTGGAGCTGGTACGACCCGAAGAACGCCGCGGCCACCTACGACGAGGCCTGGAAGAAGATGCAGGACTACCTCAACTGGCACATCGACGCGGCCAACAAGCTCGGCAAGCCCATCGTGCTCGAGGAGTTCGGCATCAATCGCGACGGCGGCTCGTACAGCCCGTCCGCGACCACGGTGTATCGCGACAAGTTCTACACCGGCATCTATGGATTGCTGGCGCGTCGCGCGGCGGCGGGCGACGCCATCGCCGGCTCCAACTTCTGGGCCTGGAATGGCGCGGGCCGGACGCACAACGCGGATTTCTACTGGAAGGCCGGGGACGCCTTCGTGGGCGACCCGCCGCAGGAGCCGCAGGGCCTGTACGGCGTGTTCGATTCGGACAAGTCGACCATCGCCATCGTCTCGGCGCACGCCGGGCAGCTGTCGCGGCTGCCCTGATGTGACTTCTCGGGCGCGGCCTATCTACCCTGGCGCGCCGCGAGGCGCGAGGCATCCGGCAGCGCGGGCCCGGCCCAGCGGTCGATGGTGGTGCGTAGCGCGGTGAGCGAGAACGGCTTGGCGAGATAGTCGTCCATGCCGGCCGCGACGCAGGCCTCGCGATCGCCGGGCATGGCGTTGCCGGTCAGCGCCACGATGGGCACGTGCCGGCCCGCCGGCTCGGCGGCGCGGATCGCGCGCGCCGCGGCCAGGCCGTCCATGACCGGCATCTGGCAGTCCATGAGGATCAGCACCAGGTCGGGGTTCGCCGCCGCGGTGTTCACGCCTTCCTGGCCATTGGCCGCGGTGAGTACTTCGAAGCCGATCATGTCGAGCATGGCGCGCGCCATTTCCTGGTTCACGGCATTGTCTTCGACCACCAGCGCGCGGCCGCGTGAACCGCTGGTGGGCAGCACGCGCACCATCATGCTTTGCGCCACATCGGCCGCGGTTACCTGGGACAACAGGTCCGGTGTGCACACCGGCTTCACGAGACTGCGGGTCACACCCTGCGGCGGCGCGGAGTCCGCATCGGGCGGCATCAGCGTGACGACTTCGAGCTGGCGCGGGCCGGCCGCGGCGCGCAGCCCGGACACGGCCTGATCGATTTTCGCAGCCGCGTTGCAATCGAGGATCACGCGAACGCGCGTGACGCCGGGGCCGAAATCCTGCAACGCTTCGATGGCGCTGAGCGGCGAATCCACGCTGATGACATGCGCGCTCTCCGCGGAAATGGTGTCGCACACCGCGCTGCGGATCACCGGGTGCATGCCGATGATCAGCGTGCCGAGTTCCGGCGCCGGCTGGGCGGGAACCGGTTCCGCGCGCGGCACGCCGGCGGGAATCACGAACGAGAAGCGGCTGCCGCGTCCGGGCTCGCTGGCCAGCGCCATGCTGCCTTTCATGAGCTCGACCAGCTGGCGGCTGATGGCGAGCCCGAGGCCGGTGCCACCGAACTTGCGCGTGACACTGCCGTCGGCCTGTTCGAAGGCTTCGAAGATGCGCTTCTGTTCCTCGGCGGCCACGCCGACGCCGGAATCGGTGACCGAGAACTCGAGCATCAATTTGTCGGTATTCGTCGGGGCCACCGTGACGGCCAGCAGCACCGCGCCGGCCTCGGTGAACTTCACCGCGTTGTTCACCAGGTTGCCGAGCACCTGGCGCAGGCGGATGGCGTCGCCGTGCATGACGGCCGGTACGTCGCGGCCGATGTGCGCGGCGATCTCGATGCCGCGGTCGCAGGCGCGGCCGCTGAAGAGTCCAACCACCTGCTCGAGCTCGCGACGCAGGTCGAACGGCGCGCAGTTGATGTCGAGCTTGCCCGCCTCGGCCTTGGACAGGTCCAGCACGTCGTTGATCAGCGTGATCAACGCCTCGGCCGAGTTGCGCAGCGTGCGCACGAAGCGGCGCTGCTTGGAATCGAGCGCGGTGTTCTCGAGCAGGGACGCCATGCCGACCACACCGTTGAGCGGCGTGCGCAGCTCGTGGCTCATGTTGGCGAGGAAGCGCGACTTGGCCTGCACGGCGTTCTCGGCCGACAGGCGAGCGCGTTCCAGCACCGCGGCCGTGCGTTTCTGCTCGGAGATATCCGTGACCACCGACGCGATGCCCGTGATGGTGCCGTCCTCGGCGAGCAGCGGGGTCTTGGCGACGATCACGTTGTACTGAGTGCCGTCTTTCGCGAATACGCTGGTCTCGTAGCGCAGCGCGCGGCGCGTGCGGAACACCTCTTCGTCGGTCTCGAGATGGCCCTTGGCCACCGGTCGATCGCCCAGCTCGTCCAGCTTGCGGCCCACCACGTCACGGCGCGTCACGCCGATCATCTGTTCCCAGGCGGCATTCACCAGCGTGATGCGCCGCTCGGCATTGCGAATGATCACCGGCAGCGGCAGGGTCTCCAGCAGCGTCTGCATGACACGCAGCGTGTTGCCGAGCGCACGCTCCATCTGCTTGCGCTCGGTGATGTTGGCGTGCGTGCCGGTCATGCGGGTGGCGCGGCCGCTGGCGTCGCGCGCGGTCACGCTGCCGTAGGTGTCGATCCACACCCAGCGGCCGTCGACATGTTTGAGGCGGTAATTCACTTGCGAGAGCGGCGCACCGCTCTTCAATGCATTGCGCGCGGCAATGCCGAAGGGCTCGCGGTCGTCCGGGTGTACCAGCTGCTCGAGATCCTGGAAGGTCCAGATCTCCGCGTCATCGCCCAGGCCGAGGAAGCTGCGAAAGGCGCGGTCGACGAAAATCCGGTTCCTGGGAATGTCCCAGTCCCAGAGGCCCAGGTTCGAAGCTTCCACGGCGATCTTCAGGCGCTGATCGCTTTCCGCGCGGGCGTCGCTGGCCACGCGCACGTTGTCCACCAGCGCCAGGCAGCCGCGGCGCAGGGTTTCGACGTCGACCTCGCCGCCGGAGCGCAACTTGCCGATCAACGCGTCGACGTCATCAGACCCCAGCCCGAAGGCCTGGGCCAACTGTTCTTTCAACTCGCGGTTCACTTAACTTTGCGCCAACGGCGCGACCTCGGGACGCTCCACTCCTGTAAACGGTGTCGGCAGGCCCGGGGATTACTGAGGTTGCTGCGGCACCACATGCGCGCCAGGGCAGTGGGACTGTGGAGCAATTCACACTGGCCGGGCGAGCGGGGTTAAAGTGCGCGGCATGGACTTGCCGCCTGGGTCACCTAACGAACGCCGGCACCTGCCGCGGCACATCCGCGACGGGGAACACGAGCCGTGGCACGACGCGGCCGAAGCCGCCGCGACGGGAAATCCCGGGCGCCGCTGGCGCATGCTGCTCTACGTGGTGCTGATCGCGGTGGCGGTCGCGGGGCTGTGGTTCTACAACGGCGCGCGCGCCTGAACCCGCGGGCGGGGCGCCACCGGCACCCCGCCCACCGGCCAACTAACTACTCGACCTTGAAGGCGATGACGGTGTTCTTGAAGAACGTCGGCGCGTAGAGCGTGCTGGTGGCCGGGTCCCAGCCGGTGTCGGCGGTGCGCGTCTCCGTGGGCTTGCCATCGAACAGCTGCTGCTTCTCGCCGCTGGCCGGCACGTACCAGATCGTGCCGCCCCAGGCCGAGACGATGAAGTCGTCGCCCTTCACGTTCTCGAGGCCGTCGACGCCGCCCTGCATGTCCGTGGCGAGCACCTTGAGCGACTTGTCCTTCTCGACGCGGTTCAGGCTGTTGTTGTCGAGCACGTACAGCGCGCCCTGGTGCACGAACAGGCCGTTCGGTCCCTTGAGCACTTTCTCGTCGAGGTAGACGCTGGGCTTGCCGTCCTTCACCTGGTAGACCTTCTTGCCCTTGGAGTCGGAGATGTACAGCGTGCCCTTGTCGTTGACGAGGTCGTTGAGCTGCAGCGTGTCGGGGATGGCGATCTTGTTCTTGATCTTGCCTGCGTCCACGTCGATGACCACGATGCCGCCGATATCCGCGGCGTACAGCCACTTGCCATCGTCGGACAGCGCCAGGCCCTTCGGGCAATCCAGCCCGGCCACCCACTCCGCGGCGATGACCTTGCCATCGAGCCCGATCTTGGCGATCGAGCCCTTGCCGTCGGCGACCCAGGGCTCGCCGTCGATGTTCGAGACGTACAGCACCTTGCGCTTCGCGTCGAAGCGTACGGATTCGGGAGTCTTGAGCGCCGCCTCGGTCTCCCAGAGCTTGGTGAGCTTGTGAGTCTGCGCTTGCGCTGCCGCGGCGAATGCCAGCGCGCCTAATATCAGGAGAGTCTTCTTCATGTCCGCGTCCTTGATGAAAGGGACGCGGAGTATGCCCTATGCTCGCGACATGCCACTACAGTCGCTGTTCCCGACCCGCGTGTATGCCGCCCGGCTGGCACCGCGCGGCGCCAATCCTGACAACCTGAACGCGCGCCTGTTGCGCGAGTGCCGGCAGCTGGCCATCGACGATGGCGGTGGCCGCGCCTGGTCGCGCACTAACTATCCAGGCGGCTACACCTCGTACAGCTCGGCGTCGCGGTTGCACCAGATGTCTCCTACATTCGGGAAGCTCGAGAAGCGCATCGACGGGCACGTGCGCCGGTTCGCGGCCGCGCTGGATTTCGATCTCACCGCGCGCAAGCTGGTGATGACCGATTGCTGGGTCAACGTCATGACGCGGCAGGTGGTGCACGGGCTGCATCTGCACCCGCTGGCCAGCATCAGCGGGACCTACTACGTGCGCACGCCGCGCGGCTGCTCCGGGTTGAAGTTCGAGGATCCGCGCCTCGATCGCTACATGGCGGCGCCGCCGCGCAAGACCCGCGCGCGGCGCGACAACCAGGTGTGGGTGACGATTCCGGCCGAACAGGGCAACCTGGTCTTGTTCGAGAGCTGGCTGCGACACGAGGTCGCGCCGAACCCGACCGAGGCCGAAAGGATTTCGGTCTCATTCAACTACTCGTGGTTCTAGCGGCCTAACTGATCGCGTCCACGACTCGCTGGAACGCGTGCCGCCAGGCGTTGAAATCGGTGAGCCCCACGAAGATGAGGCCGGTGAGCGCACCGTCGAGATGCGCATCGTGGTTGACGCGGTCGCGCGCATGCCCGGAGGCCCACCACGAATAGCCGAGATACAGGAACGCGAACAGCACGGCCGGGATGCCGATCGCGAAGTACAGGTAAATCTTGTCCAGCGGCCGGTACACGATGTACGCGAACAGCACCGAGAGGATCGCGCCCGACGCGCCCAGCGAGGCGTAGTCCGGGTTGTTGCGCTGTTTGAATACGGTACCGAGGCTGCTGACCACGAGGCCGATGACATACAGCGCGATGAACTTCGTGGTGCCCATGAGGCGCTCGAGTCCCGGACCGAAAAAGAAGAGCGTCAGCGAGTTGAACAGCAGGTGGGCGAAGTCCGCGTGCACGAATCCACAGGTGATGACGGTGTAGTACTCGCTGCCGCGTGCCACGCGGTACGGGCGCAGCAGGTTCTTTTCGATGATGCGCGGCGCGGCCATGAGGCCGATGCCGCTGATCACGACGATGAGGGCCAGGATGCTGTATGCCGCCATTCCGTACGCCATCAATTCGTCGCCTCGAGGTAACCGCGATCTTCCAGCCATTCCGCCAGGCGCTGCGGCCAGTGGCGGATGCTGATGAAGTCCGAACGCTGCCCCATGTTGAAAGCGTGTTTGCCCTGCGCGTAGATGTGAGTTTCGATCTGTGCGCCGGCGTCGTGATACTTGCGCGTGAGATCGAACAACACGTTCGCCACGTACTCGTCATCCGCCGCGCCGACCAGGAACAACGGCGGTGCCGTAGCCGGGATCTTGTCCGGGATTCCCAGCGGCCCGGGGTAGACCAGGATCTGGAAATCGGGCCGCGCGCTCACGCGTTCGACGGGATCCGGGGACCTGGCGTCGCCGTCCACGGGTGGATAGGCGACCAGCGCCGCGACTTCGCCGCCCGCCGACCAGCCCATCACACCGACGCGCTTCGGGTCGATGTGCCATTCGGCGGCGCGGGCGCGCACGGTGCGCATCGCGCGGCGAATGTCTTCGGCGGTATTGTCGATGGTGTATTTCGAGCCCGGCTCGCGGAACAGCCGATACTTGAGCGCGAAGGCGGTGACCCCGAGGCTCGCAAGATACTGCGCGGGCTCCACCCCCTCCGGGTTGAACACCAGCTCTCGATGTCCGCCGCCGGCCGCAACCACCACCGCCGTGCCATTGGCCTTGCCCGCCGCCGGCAGGAATACCGTGAGCGACGGATTGTGGATGTTCTTGTACCACCAGTCCTGGTGCTGCTCGGGTTCGTCACGCCGGGACTCGAAGCCGGGCGCGCCGCTTTTCCAGAGCGGGATGACCTGCTGGGTTTCGGCCAGCAGCGGCAGTGCGAAAAGAGCGAGGCAGATCGCGGACGCGGGAATTCGAAGTGCGGGCATGGGCCCGCACCATGCCACATTACTTCTTCTTCGGGAATTGATAGCCCGTGCCGCCATCCTTGCGGCAGCGATCGACCGGCGTCGACTTGCGCGCGTGCGGGGCTTCGAGCAGCTTGTCGATGTTCTCTTCGATGTCGGTGGGATATTCCTCCGAGGCCTCGACGTCCACCAGCCGCACCTGCTCGCCGAATTTTTCGAAGGTGAAGTTGCGATATTCGCGTACAGGCCCGTTCGGCCCCTGCTGCACGGCTTCGAGCACCAGCGTCCACTTGTCCTCGTTGCGCTCGTCCGGAGTTTTCCAGGTGCGCAGCGCATTGCCGAACACGCCGTTGGCGATCAGCACCGTGCTGAGCGAATAGCAGGTGCCGCTGTGGTCCTCGTCCTCGGCCGCCAATTCCAGTTCCACGAAGGCGCGCGAGGGCGCGTCCTCCTTCGACAGGGAGCGGTGCACGAGGTAGCCCCCAACCAGCACCAGCAACATGGCGGGACCCGCGAACGCTTTCATGGCCGGCTCTCGTCAGTCATAGGGAATTTTCACTTCTTTCTTGGAGACCAGCGACTGGTGCGACTCGGTCTCGGTGCTGAGGAATTTGAGGTCGCCATCCTCGATGCCGACCACCGACACGTCGCGTGACTCCACCACCTGGAAATGATTGAAGTCGTCGGGTGTCACCGGCGCGCGCCACGGATCGTAGAACGGCATGGTCTCGACGTATTCGGCGGTCACCGTCGCGGACTTCCGATCGGTCGCGATGTCGATGTCGATGGATTTGCGCTCGAGGCGGTACTGGCGCAGGCGCGAGAAGCTGCCGGCCTGCTGGCAATAGAGCTTGCGCGTGATCTCCATCTCGCTCGGCACGTTCGCGTCCTGCGCATAGAACACCAGCTGCATCGTGAAGTTCTTGCCGCGCAGATCGCAGATCTCCGGAGCGAAGCGCTTGCGCGCGGCCGCGTCGGCCTGGTCGATGAACTCGGCGACCTGCTGGCGGCCGAGTTCGCGCGAGCAGCCCGCGAGCGCGCTGGTGGCTAACAAGATCGCGGCGAGGACACGCATCGCGCGGATGGTAGCTAGGGAGCGGAGCGGGGAGGCGGGAGGCAGTGCGCAGTTTCGCGCGGGCGAAAAAAAGCCCTGCTTGCGCAGGGCTTGTAGTTTGTCGTCGTCGACTTAGGTAATCGCTGTCAGCCGAACAAGTCGACTACACGGACGAAAACTGTTGCGGCTGGGGCGTTGGTGGCCTTTCGGCCTCCGGCTAAACGATTAAGCCCGCGTGTCATTCCACGCCTTACTCGCCCTCACCAGTAGCCGGATCAAGCAGCTACCGATTGAACCCGTGTCCGTGAGCAAATCCTATGTTTCTATAGCGTCAAAACCTTGTGTCCTCCACGCATCACTCGCTGATGCACCGCGGGACAATCTAAAGCGCGATCTTTACAAAGCGGTTGCTGGAACCTTGAATTCAGTTACTTAGCTGCGCTTTGTCGACTACGTGGCCAGGATCATACGCCGAAACGAGGCTCCGACAATGTCTCAGACACGCGACATCGAGCACCTTTCGCTCAGTGTATCGGCCGCCCGTGCGTAGGCTGGATGTGACTGTCTTCGCGATTCGACCTCATCGTGTCAGACGGACCGAAATGACCGCTCCTGAGTTGTCGGGCAGGTTGGTCGCCCGGGCGCTGCCGCCGTGGAATTCGGCGATCAGCCGCACGATGTACAACCCCAGGCCGAAGTGCGGACGCTGGCGGCCCTGGGGGGTGTCTCCCTCGGCCCGCGACTGCCAGAGGGATTCGAACAGCTTGGTATCCGCCTCCGGTGGCAACGGCGGTCCCGGATTGGCCACGGAGATCCCGACTTCGGTCTCATTGGCCTGGAGACTCACCGAGATCGTGGCGCCATCGGGGCTGAAGTCGACGGCATTGTCGACGAGCTTGTCGAGCATCTGCACGACCAGCTCGGGTGCGCCATTCATTTCGATGGCTTCGGCCGGAACCTCGCAGACAAACCGGCGGTGGGGGAAGGCAGTGCCATAGGCCTCGACCGTGGCGCGCACCAGGGCGGCGAGATCGAAGCGCTGACGCTCGCTGTGCGCGATGGCCTCCTCGACCCGGGTGGCGGCTCCCATGGCCGTGAGGATGGCGCCGAGGCGCTCGCTGCCTTCGCGTGCCCGGGCCACGTACACCCGAGCGTTCTCGCCCATGCCGCCCGACGACTGGGCTTCGGATTCCAGGTTCTCGAGCGAGGAACGAATGATGGTGAGCGGCGTGCGGATCTCGTGCGCCAGCTTGCCGGCGAGGGTGCGCAGATAGCCGGTGTATTCGTCGAGTCGACCCAGCAGCGAGGAGAAGCTGCGCGACAGGTCGCCGAGCTCGTCGCGCGCCTCGGACTCGGGCAGGACGCGGGACAGACTGCCCTCGCGGCTCAGCGCGGTCTCGCTGGCCGCGCCCAATCTCGAAATGCGCAGCGTCATGCGACCCGCGAACCAGAACGCGGCGCCAACCGCGAACAGCGTGACGAACAGCGTGAGGTTCAGCAGCCGCGTCAAAGCCTGGTCGCGCAGCGTGAGCCAGCGATCCGCGGTCTGCGCGAGCTGTATGACGCCGACCACGTGTTTGCCGTCGGCGGCCAGGATGGGCGCCGCCGCGGCCACGATGACGCTGTTTTCGTAGCGTCCGCTGAACAGTGCGGTCGCGGGTGCGCCCTTCGCGGCGCGCTCGATGAGGTCCTGCTGCGCGCGTTCGCGATCCGCCTGGGAGACGCTGCGCGGGATGGCGCCGCCATCGAGGAACACGCGGTACATGCGCGGCAGGAATCCGCGCATGCGCGTGTAGTCGCCGGGCAGGGCGGGCGCGTCGAGCCGCGTGAGCACCGCGCCGCTGGACGCGGTCACCGTGAGCTCGACGCCGGGCTGCGAGAACTGCCGCAAATGATCGTTCAGATCCGGCGAGGCGGCGATCAGCCGGCCGGTGGCGCGCAAGTCGGAACTCTCCAGCGTGCCGTAGCTGTTGCGCCGGGCGCCGCGACGATCGCGGTCGTCGATCAGTACGCCCAGGTGCTGCCCCACCATCGACATCGGTATGCCGATCTCGAGCACCCAGCCGTCGCGCGAACGCTGCCACATGGCCTGGATGCGTGTTTCCTCGACCGCCTCCTCGCGCCCGTATTCCTGCGTTTCGATGCGCCGGGCGTGCACGGCGCCGGGGCCGGTGCTGCCGAAGAACACGCGCTGCTGGCCACCGCGCTTGTCGTCGAAGGCCAGCCAGACCCGATCGCCCAGGGTTTCCGGGTTCAGCGGGTTGATCTCCGAGGCGTCGAAAATCCAGCGGTCGTCGCGCACCAGCAGCGCCAGGTACAACCAGCGTTCGTGGGTCGCGGCCAGCAGCCGCAGACTGTCGCCGCCGGGACCGGCGACGCGCACCAGGTTGCGCGCATTGCTGTCCCACTCGTCGGCGCGGCCGTCGATCAGCGGCACACCGGCCAGCACCACCGGGGTGATGTCGCGCGGGTTGCTGTCCTCGGAACCGGACAAGGAGTCGGCGCGGAACAGCAGTTCGTTGCGGCCCTTGAGCGACCCGGCGATCGTCGTGGTCACCGCCAGCAGCGACTGCTGCTCGCTCTCGCGCAACACGGTCTCCATCTCGCGCGCGTACTGGCAACCCGCCCACGGCAGGGCGAGTGTCGTCAACGCCAGCAGCAATAGTTTGGTGCGCAGGCGGAAACCGGAAATCGGCCCGGTCTTCAGCAGTTCGAGGAAGCGGTTCACGAAGCGTTACGCCCGTTATTCGACCCAGCGATATCCCATGCCGTACACGGTGTGCACGGCGTCGAAGTTCTCGTCGACCACCTGGAACTTGCGGCGGATGCGCTTGATGTGCGAGGTGATGGTGTTGTCGTCCAGCACCACGTTGGCGGCGTCCATGAGCTGCTGGCGGTTCTTCACGTGGCCGGGATGCTTGGTGAGCGCGTAGACGATCCAGAATTCGGTCAACGACAGCAGCACCACCTGCCCGTTCCAGGTGACCGACATGCGCTCGCCGTCGAGCGACAGGGCGCCGCGGTGGATGACCTGTTTTTCCTCGGGCGGGCGGCGCAAGGCGTCGACGCGGCGGAACAGCGCATTGACGCGCGCGATCAGGTGCGCCAGCGACAGGTCCTTGGTCAGGAAGTCGTCGGCCCCGAGCCGCAGGCCGGAGACGGCGTCCAGCTCGCTGTCGCGCGCCGTCAGGAAAATGATCGGCAACTCGGCCGAAAGGCCGCGCAGCTCGCGGCACAGCTCGAAGCCGCCTTCGGGTTCGTCCTCGAGGGAGATGTCGATGACCGCCAGGTCGGGCAGGCGCGCCGCGAATGCCGACATGGCCTCGCGGCGATTGGGATAGCCGCGCACTGCGTAACCCTCGCGCGAGAAGGCGGCGGCGTAGTTGTCGCGGATGGCACGCTCGTCTTCGACGATGGCGATGGTCTTTTTCATGACCCGGAAGTCTAAGCGAGCGCACCGGCTGCCGCGCGGGCAGCCACATTTGGTCACTTTCCACCTGCGCTCCGCCACCAACGTGCCACCGGCCGGCCGACCCGCGGGCGCGAAATGTCACCCAGGCAGCAACGGGGTGACCGTCATGATCGAAGGCCACAAGGTGAATGGGACATATGCGGGTTCGCAGTTCGGCGCGCAGCCGGGTGAGCGCTGGCGGCGATTCCTGGAACGCGTCGGCACGCGCAGCAGCGACTTCCCGGTGCGCCTGTCACGCGCGCGCTTCGTCTATCTGCATCGGCGCGAGGCCGGCTCGCATTGGTTGCCGCTATGAGCGAAGAAACCGCCCAGAAATTCTGGCTCTGGTTCGCGCTCGGCGTGCTGCTGTTCTGCTGGACCGCCGAGGCGACGATGTGCGCGGCGCGCGGCTTCTAGAGATCCGCCACTGGCAGGATGGTCAACTTCTCCACGTGTGAACGCTGCGCGGCGGCCAGCACCTGCGCCACGCGCTCGTAGGGCGCGCGCTTCTCGGCCGACACCTTGACCAGCGTGTCACTGTGCGCCACCGCCAGCAGCCTGGGCGTGAGCGCCGCGACCGAGTCGACGTGTTCGCCATTCCAGTAGATCTCGCCGTGGTAGAGGATTTCGAGGTTCACTGCGGCGGGTGGCTTTCCGGGTTCGCCCCGTGGCAAATTCAGCCGCGTGATCTGCGTAGCGACAGGCAAAGTGAATATCAGCATGACCAGCAGCACCAGCAATACGTCGATCAGCGGCGTGGCATTGAGCTGCGGCTCGGCGAGATCGGAAGCACTGGACATGGGGCACCTCTTGGAAATTCGAACGCAGCGGCGCGGCCGACGGGGTTGCGGACCGTGAGGATCGAGCCGCGCTTCAAGCCGTTGCCGCCGGAGCCCGCGACCCTGCTGACCGAAGGTCGCTACCACGAGGCGGTGAAGGTGCTGTCCGAGGCCCAGGGCATCGGCCATCGCAAGGCGAAGCAGTGGGTCGACTGGCACATCGA
>Ga0070665_100002415_pt1 | contig 20604 bp, 13 predicted proteins | sample KBSS13metaG_FD_65862 | JGI IMG/M metagenome (GOLD analysis project Ga0070665, IMG submission 65862) | Switchgrass rhizosphere microbial communities from Kellogg Biological Station, Michigan, USA - KBS S1-3 metaG | ecosystem: Host-associated > Plants > Roots > Rhizosphere > Soil ...
GGCTCCCGTGCCCACCATCCTCAATGGCGGCCTGCGCACCGCCGCCCAGGTAGTTAGCGAGCTGCGCTGGGCCGATGGCGTCATGCTGGGTCGCGAGGCCTACCACCGCCCGATGCTGCTGGCTGAGTTGTCGGCGCGGCGCGGCGAGCTTCCCACCCGCCTGGCGCTCCTGGAACGCATGGCCGGCTACGCCCGGCGCGAGCTGGCGCGCGGCGAACGGCTGTCCTGGATCGCGCGGCACATGCTGGGACTCTATGCCGGCATGCCGGGCGCCAAGGAATTCCGCCGCCGACTGTCCGAGGGCGCGCGCGATCCGGCCGCCGGCGCGGAGCTGCTGCTCCAGGCCGGCGAGGCCAGCGAACGGCTCAACGTCGCGGCGCTTTCGGCGTAGTCACCTTTTCCCAGGTGCCCGGGTACTGGGCGCCCAGCCATGCGCTGATCGCGTACGTCGTGACCGATTGGCGCAAGGCCGCCGGATCGATCTGCGCCAGCGTGTCGTTGGCCGTGTGGTGAATGTCGAAATACTTCGTGCCGTCGAGGTCGGGCGAGAGCACGGGCATGCCGAGCTTGGCCAACCCGTCGAGGTCCGCGCCGCCGCCGGCTTCGTTGCCGCCCCGCGCCAGCTTGAATGTCGCCAGCGCGCGGAACATCTGCTCCACGGCCGGCAACTGCGCCGGGTTCACGCGGCTAGATAGGCGCCAGACCGGGCCGGCGCCGAAATCGGCCTCGAAGCCGAGCACGTGCCGGTCGGCTTCGGCCTGGTTCTTCTCGAGGTAGGTGCGCGAACCCGAGGTGCCGAACTCTTCGTTGGCGAACAGCACCACGCGGATCGTGCGGCGTGGCTTCAGGCCGGCCTGCTGGATGAGATGCAGGGCGCCCATGGTGATGGCCACGCCCGCGCCATTGTCGATGGCGCCGACGCCGGGATCCCAGGAATCGAGGTGCGCGCCGAGCAGCACGATTTCCTCGGCAAGGTCACTGCCGGGAATTTCGCCGATGACATTGGCCGAGCGTGCCGACGGCAGGTCGCGCGAGGTGCTCCACAAGCGCAGTCGCACGGGTTTGCAATTGGCGAACTGCCGCTCGAGGGCATCGGCGTCCGGGTTCGAGACTGCAAACGCGGGGATTCGCGGTGCGTCGTCGCGATAGCGAATCGCGCCGGTGTGCGGGAAGCGATCTTCGCTCGTGCTCACGGAACGGATGACGACGCCCAACGCGCCGAGGGCGCCGGCGGCCGAGGGGCCGGCGACACGTACGCCCACCGCCTTGCCATAGCCGCTGCCGTCCTGCGCGCGCTCCATGCGGTTGGTGAAAAACACGATGCGATCCTTCACCGCGCCCGCCGGCAGCGCATTCAACGCGGCAACGTCGCGCACCATCACGGCCTCGGCCTCGATGCCTTCCGCGCCCGTGCCTACGCTGCCGCCCAGTGCAAGCACCGGCATGGGCTGCGGCCAGGGTGAAAGCACCGCGAACTGCGCGTCGCCGCGCACCCAGTGCGGAACGGTGACGTCCATGGTGCGCACGTTGGCGAAGCCGAGACTCTGCATTTCGCGCTTCGCCCACGCGACGGCCGCGGCATCACCGGGCGAGCCGGCCGAGCGTGGTCCGACTTCCGTGGTCAGTGATTCGACTAGTCGCCAGGCCGTGTTATCGGCCAGGCCACGTTCACGCAGCGTGTTCGCGGCGCCAAGGTCTGGCTTTGCGAACGTCAGGGATTTGTCGGCGCCGTGGACCGAGGACAGGGTTGCGAGCAGGGAGCCCGCGATCAGCAGGAATTTGGAAGTGCGCATGATGGCTTGGGTACCTAGGGAATTGGCTGCCATTCTAGGACATGTGCGTATAATCCCCAGCGTCGCTTGATCTGCTCCTTATGGCCAAAGACATTGAACTCGCCATTGTTTTTGCCGACGTAGTCGGCTCGACTCGGCTCTACGAAGAGCTCGGGGACCAGCGCGCTCGTGAAGTGGTGGCGACCTGCATCGACATCATGAAGCAGGCCACCGAAGAGCATCACGGCACGGTCATCAAGACCATGGGCGACGAGGTGATGTCCACGTTCGCCGTGGCCAACGACGCGCTGAATGCCGCGGCCAAGATGCAGAAGTCCATCACCGGTAATCCCGAACTCACCGCCGAGGGCCACCACGTGGCCATTCGAATCGGCTGCCATTGCGGGCCGGTGGTGGTCGAGAACCGGGACGTGTTCGGCTCGACCGTGCACACGGCGAATCGCATGACCAGCCAGGCGAAGGCGGGTCAGATCATTACTACAGAGGCGATGGTCGCGCAGCTCTCACCCGACTGGCAGTCGGCCGTGCGGCAGATCGACGTGGCCACGCTCAAGGGCCAGGGCGCGGAAGTGACCTTGTTCGAAGTGCACTGGCAGACCGAGGACATCACCAGCATGTTGCCGTCGGCCGCCATCTCGGCGCACGAAGGCCGGCGTGCCATGCGGCTGCGACTCACATTCGATGGCGGCGAGGTCATGCTCACCGAGCAGCGCCCGAACGTGGCCATCGGTCGCGCCGACGACAATGATCTCGTGATCCGCGGAAACCTGATCTCGCGCCTGCACGCCCGCATCGAGATCAACCGCAACAAGTTTGTGCTGATCGACCAGTCGACGAATGGAACATTTGTGCAGGCCGAGGGCGGCGAAGAGTTGTTCGTGCGCCGCGACAGCGTGCAGATCAAGGGTGAAGGACTCATCGGGCTCGGACGAGTGCCCGAGCGCGACTCACCGCTGACGATTCGTTTCTACTGCGAAGAAGCCTAGGTGCCGGGTGAGGAAAGTGGGGAGTTCTCTCCCCACTTTCCTCACCCGGCACCATGATCAACCCAACCGCTTTTCGATCTCGTCCAGTTCGGCCGACATCTCGGCAGGCGAACGCGCGCCGAATTCCTTGAGGTACTCGCGCATGTCGGCGGCTTCCTTGCGCCAGGCGGCGGGCTGAACCGCCAGCAGCTCGCGCAGGGTTGCATCGCTGACGTCCACACCCTGGAGATTCAGGTCGCCGGGACGCGGCAGTTGGCCGATGGCCGATTCGTCCGCACCGACGGCGCCGGTGCAGCGCTTGATGATCCACTCCATGACGCGCAGGTTGTCGCCATAGCCCGGCCACAGGAATTTTCCCTGGGCATCGCGGCGGAACCAGTTGACGTGGAACAGCTTGGGCGGGTGCTCGAGCTTGCGGCCCACGTCGAGCCAGTGCTTCCAGTAGTCGCCGAAGTTGTAGCCCGCGAACGGCTTCATCGCCATGGGATCGCGACGCACGACGCCAACCGCGCCGGTGGCGGCCGCGGTGGTCTCCGAGGCCACTGACGCTCCGACCAGCACGCCGTGCTGCCAGTTGCGCGCCTCGTACACCAGCGGCGCGACTTCGCGCCGCCGACCACCGAACACCAGCGCCGAGATCGGCACGCCCATCGCGTCCTCGCTGTGCGGCGAGTAGATAGGGTTGTTCCTGGCGGAGACGGTGAAGCGGGAATTCGGATGCGCGGACACGCCGCCGGCCTTCGCGTCGAAGGGCTTGCCCTGCCAGTCGAGCACCGGCGTGTTGAGCTTGCGGCCTTCCCACCACGGCTCGTTGTCGGCCGTGAGCGCGACGTTGGTGAACAACGTGTCGCGGTGGATCATGTCGAAGGCATTGCGGTTGGTGGCGCGGTTCGTGCCCGGCACCACGCCGAAATAACCCGCCTCCGGATTGATGGCGTACAGGCGGCCATCGGGGCCGGGATGCAGCCAGGCGATGTCGTCGCCCACGGTCCAGATCTTCCAGCCGGGCATCGAGTCCGGCGGGATCAGCATGGCGAGGTTGGTCTTGCCGCAGGCCGACGGGAATGCCGCGGCGATGTAGTGCGTCTCGCCCTGCGGATTCTCGATGCCGACGATGAGCATGTGCTCGGCCAGCCAGCCTTCGTCGCGCGCCTGCCAGCTGGCGATGCGCAGCGCGTGGCATTTCTTGCCGAGCAACGCGTTGCCGCCATAACCCGAGCCATAACTCTCGATCGAGAGCTCCTCGGGGAAGTGCATGATGAAACGGCGGTTCGGGTCGAGTTCGCCGGTGGAGTGCAGGCCCTTGACGAACTTTCCTTCGCGCGCGATGCGCTCGAGGGCCGCGCGGCCCATGCGCGTCATGATCGACATGTTGATCACGACGTAGGCGCTGTCGGTTATCTCCACGCCGCAGCGGGAGTAGGGCGAGTCGATGGGTCCCATGCAATACGGAACCACGTACAGCGTGCGGCCCTTCATGCAGCCCTTGAAGAGCTCGCGCATCTTTGCGTGCGCCTCGTCCGGGGCCATCCAGTGATTGTTGGGGCCGGCGTCTTCCTGGTTCTTCGTGCAGATGAAGGTCAGGTGCTCGACGCGCGCCACGTCCGACGGGTGCGAATAGGCGATGTGGCAGCCAGGGAAGGTAGTTTGGTTGAGCTGCTTGAGCTCACCGGTCTTTTCCAGGGCTTGTTTCAGCCGCGAGAGCTCGGCCGGTGACCCGTCACACCACTGGACCTTGTCCGGGGTCGTGAGCTTGCGAACTTGTTCAACCCATTCGGCGACCGCCGGGGAAAGGTCCTGCAGGGCGGTAAACGAATGCGGCGCAGTGGCCATCTCGAATCCTCAACTGTCTGTCTGTCCTGACGAGACAACGGAGTATAGCGGCGAGACAGACAGCCGCTACGGAAACCATGATAGCGGTACCAAACTGTGATCGATCGATCACAAAAGAAACAGCACGCCCCGCAACGCGGGGCGCACTGGTGTCACGAGCCTTTCGACTCGCGACGGGGGGACGGTCAGGCAGCCTTGGCCGAACGCTTGCGCGCGGCAGGGGTGCGGCGCGTCTTCTTGGCGGCCGGGCGCGAGGCTAGCGAGGCGTACGTGGAGCGGGCCAGCTCCGAGACGTCCTTGCGAACCGCCGAGGCGATGGTCGAGTTCTGCTTCACGAACTGACCGACATGGCGGCGGGCAACCTTGCCGAACTCGCGGCGAGCGCCGTCGAGCACCGAAACCAGCTTGGCGCGGTTACGGGCGGTCTCCAGGGCTGAGGCGGTGAGGGCGGCGGCACGGGTGCGCAATTCAGCAGAGGCTTCCAGCAGTTTTTCCTGAAAATTCATAGAGTCTCCTGTGCTGCGACGCAGCAATGATGCGGCGCATCATACCGGCCGGAAGGGCCCTGTCAACCGGGGGAACGAGTAAGCGTGGGACGCCGCCGCTAGGCGGCCACGGGCAGCTTCGAATTCAGGAACCCGCGTACTTCAGGGATCACTTTATCCAGCGAATACAGCATGAAGAGGTGTCCGCCCCCGGGCACGATGAACAGGCGGTTGTTAGGAATGAGCAGCGCGATGATCCGGGCGTTGACCGGCGGTACCAGCGGATCGTCGGATCCCGCCATGACCAGCGTGGGCTGCCGGATCCGGTGCAGCCAGTGGATGCTGGTCCAGCCCATGCCCGCGAACAGCTGGTACAGGTACCCCATGAACTGCGGCGCGATGATCCGCGAGGTGTGCGCCGACATGAGTCCCGGGTTCCGGCGCGCTTCGCCCCCGTAGATGGTGCCGGCCGCCCTCTGCATGAACGTGGGCGAGAGGTAGCGCTGCGGCGTGATCATCTTCGATAGCGCCGACGGCCGACCGGGAACCATGATCGCGCCCGTCGAGGTGGCCGCGAGCACCAGGCGCCGGCAACGCTGCGGATACTGGCGTGCAAACTGCTGCGCGAGCGCGCCGCCCCAGGACACGCCGATCACGTCCACCTGTTGATAGCCGAGCCGGTCGAGTAGTTTGTTGGCCAGGCGGGCGAGGCCGGAGAACCGTCGCGGGCGCCAGCTCATTTCGGATCGGCCCACGCCCGGCACGTCGAAGATCACGATCTCTTTCTCGGGCATGGCTTCCATGAAGGGAAAGCAGAGCTCGAGATTCGCGCCGATGCCGTTGAACAGCAGCAGGGGCAGTCCGCCGTCGCGCCCGCCCTGCGTGGCGACGCGCAGGTTGATGCCATCCACCTCGATGAATTCGACCTGGGGTTTGCTCATCTCTGGTGAACGTAGCGCCCGGGGGCCGGATCGCCGGCGGGATGCGCGGCGCTGCCCAGGGTTTCCGCTGCTGGAACCTCGCCGCCACCGTGACCGCGATACCAGGTGGCCCAGTGTGTCCACCAGCTGCCAGGCTGTTCGCTGGCACCCGCGAGCCAATCCTCCGGCGTCTCGGGCAGCGAGTCATTGAGGAAGTACTTGGCTTTCGGATTGGTCGGAGGATTCACGATGCTCTGGATATGGCCGCTCGAGGAAAGCACGAAGTCGATCTTGCCACGCAGGATGTTCTTCGACTGATAACACGCCTGCCAGGGTGTGATGTGGTCCGTGATTCCTGCGACCACGTACGCCGGCACCCGCGTGCGGCTCATGTCGATGGGCGTGCCGAGAACGCTGATCTTTCCGGCGGCCTTCAGGGGATTATCCATGAACATGCGCAGCAGGTCGGCGTGGAATTCCGCGGGCAGGCGCGTGGTGTCCGAGTTCCAATAAAGAATGTCGAAGGCCGGCGGCCGATTTCCCATCACCCAGTTGTTGGCGACGAACAGCCACACCAGGTCGTTGGGACGTAGCCACGCGAACACGCGGGCCATTTCGCTGCCCTCGAGCACGCCCTTGCGGCGGGACTTTTCGATGGTGGCCGCGACGCCACTTTTCGACGCGAACTGGCCCAGCAGCGTCGGCGCCTCGGTGTCCAGCACAGTGACCAGCAAAGTCGCGCTCTCGATGCTGTCATCCCCCTTGGCCGACAGGTGTCCCAACAGCGTGGCCAGCGTGAAGCCACCCGCGCAGGCCGCCATGGTGTTCACGCGATCCGCCCCGGTGATCTCGCGCGCCACGGCGATGGCCTGTTTGCAGGCGGTCAGGTAGGTCTCCATGTTCCAGTCGCGCTGCGCGGCCGTGGGATTGCGCCAGCTGATGCAGAAGGTCTGCACTCCCTGTTGCACGGCGAACTCGGCGAAGCTGCGCCCGGTGGCCAGGTCGGTGGCGTAGTACTTGTTGATCTGCGGCGGCACGATGAGCAGCGGCCGGCGATGCACGACCTGGGTCTGCGGCTTGTACTGGATCAGCTCGAGGACCTCGTCGCGGTAAACCACGGCGCCGGGCGTGGTGGCCAGATTGCTGCCCACCTTGAACTTGCGTTCGTCCACCTGGCGCGGCATGCCGAAGTTGTTGGTGAGGTCATCGACGAAATTCGTGAGGCCATAGATCAGGCTCTTGCCGCGGGTCTCGGTGATCCGCTGCAGCGCGCCCGGATTGCCGAACAGGGAATTGGTCGGCGCGAAAGTCTCGGTAATCAGCTGCAGCACGAAGCGCGCGCGTTCGCGGTCTTCCGTGGTGGTGTCGGCGCGATCCAGCACGCGGTTCAGCATGTCGCGCCACGCGACGAAGCCCTGCATCAGCCTTTTGTAATAGCCGCTCTTTTGCCAGATGTTGTGGCTGAAGCGCCGGTCGCGCGCGTCGGGCAGCACCTTGGAACGCCCGAATGCGATCTCCACCACCTCGCGCGCGAAGGTGATGTTTTCCTCGATGAGCACCTGCGGATTGATGGTCATCAATCGCAGCAGGCGTTTGCCCGCGGCTAACAACTCCTCGCGGTCGAGGCCGAGCAGTGGATTGGCGCCGAGGATCTGCTCGGCGGCATCGGTCGCGGCCTCTTGTTCGAGTGCCGGCTGTCCACCCTTATCGGCCGCGGCGAAGCCATCTTGAGCGGGATTTTCGTTCGCTGCCTCGCTCCGGACGGGCTTGATTTCCGTCACATTTTCACGGGCTTGGCGCGTTCTCTTTGCCGGCATGGCTCCTCCCGATAGGGCCTGCTCTCGTTATATGTGATCTGTGTCCCAGTGACGACTAGGTCGCCGTGACCCTAGTCACGTGGCTTAGACCCCTCGATTCCTATTATGCATCGCAGCGAGGGCCCCAAAACCCAAAAACGTCATGGGTTTGACACCTTCCCGCAATCGGTCGCGGGAAGGAGCGCGGGGTCCACTTAGGAATAGAGAGGAGTTTTTACCATGCAGTCCCTGCGTTTTGGGGCAGCGATCTTCACGATCGCGCTCGCCCTCGGTTTGTCATCCAACGAGGCGCGCGCGGTCGGCGCCGATGCCGGCTCGACCATCAGCAACACGGCCACGGTGGATTACACCGTCGGCACGGTGACCTCCACGACTTCGTCCAACACGGTCAACGTGACGGTCGCGGAGATCCTGAACGTCGCCGTGGGTGCTCCTGCCGCCGCGACTCCGGTCGCGCCTGGACAGGCCGGACAGCGACTGCGCTTCCGCGTCGAGAACACCGGTAACGGCTCCGAAGCCTTCCTGCTCACGCTGAACAGCAACGTGACCGGCGACGCCTTCGACCCGGTCGCCGCCGCGCCGTCTATCTACCTGGACAATGGCGACGGCGTCTTCGGCGCCGGCGACGTGCCGTACGTGCCGGGCACGAACGATCCGCTGCTCAACGAAGACGGTTTCGTCTACGTGTTCGTCGCGCACAACATCCCGACCACCGTCACCGACGGCCAGGATGGCTTCGTCACGCTGACCGCCGCGGCGCGCACCGGCACCGGCACCGCCGGCACCGTGTTCGCGGGCCAGGGCACGGCCGGCACCGACGCAGTGGTCGGCACCAGCACCGCCACGCAGACGGCGCAGGGTATCTACAGCGTCGAGGCCGTGACCGTCACGGCGACCAAGTCGCAGACGGTCACCGACCCGTTCGGCGCCAACCGCCCGCTGCCGGGCGCGACCATCCACTACAGCGTGGCGGTGAACGCCGTCGGCTCGGGCACGGCCACCACGGTGGTCTTCACCGACAACATCCCGGCCGGCACCGACTACGTCGCCGGCTCGTTGCGCCGCAACGGCACGCCGCTGAGCGACGCGACGGACGCCGACATCGGCGAGTACGAAGCGACGCCCACTCCGCGCGTGCGCGTGCGCGTCGGCAACCTGCAGCAGTCGGATGGCACCCAGACCATCACGTTCGACGTGCTCATCAAGACCACGAACTAACCAGTCAAGGAGCGACATATGAAGAAGGGAATCCGCAACTACATCGGCGCCGCCGCGATCCTGGCCGGAAGCTTAGGCGGGCAGGCCTTCGCGCAGGACCAGGGCTGCATCGTGCTCAAGTCCGTCGCCGAGCAGGAAAAGGAAGTGGTCAACGCCAAGGGCGAGAAGACCAAGCAGCTGGTGGCGGCCGCGAAGATCGTGCCCGGCATGGAAGTGGTGTGGACGGTGACGGCCAACAACATCTGCAAGGTGCCGTCCGAGAAAGTGACCATCAACAACCCGGTGCCCGAGCACATGAGCTACGTGGCCGACACGGCTTTCGGCGCCGGCTCGGACATCACGTATTCGCTCGACGGCAAGACCTTCGGCGTTCCCACCGAGCTGACCGTCACCGAGAACGGCGCCAAGCGCCAGGCGCGCGCTGACGAATACCGGCAGATCCGCTGGGTGTTCCGCAGCCCGCTGCAACCCGGTGCCTCGGCCGTCGCGCGTTTCCGCGCCGTCCTGAACTGATTTTTTCTTGAGAGAGTTAGGAGTACCCATGCAATCGTTCAAACAGCACACGCGGCGAGTCGCTCTCGCTGTCGTTGCGCTGAGCCTCGGTGGGTTGGCGCCGTCCGCGTTCGCGGCGACGATCGACACCAATTTCGACACCACTGTCGTCAACCGGGCCAGCGTCAACTACAGCGTCAGCGGCGTGCCGCAGACTGTCATCCGTTCAGCTCCGGGAGCCGGCAATTCCACGCCGGGTGCGGGCGGCGGCTCTGACACGACCTTCAAGGTCGACAAGAAGCTCATGTTCCTGGCGGAGGAAACCAACTCGGCCGCGACCGTCACGAGCCCCGGACTCAACAACGTGGTGGCGGTGTTCCGCGTCACCAACAACAGCAACGGCGCGCAGGATTTCCAGCTGAACCCGTCGAACCCGACGGCTCCGCCGGCGATTCCGGCGCTGTTCGCCCAGAACTACGGCGACAACTTCGACATGACCAACCTGCGGGCGCGCGTTTCCAACGCGGCCTGTTCGTCGGGTGCGCCCACGACTCCGGCGTATGCCGGTGAAACCACCGCCTACATCGAGCAGCTCGGCGAAGACGCGTGCAAATACGTGTTCATCCTGTCCGACACGCCGCTCACCGCGACCGTGCCGGCCGTGGTCAACGGCGCCACTTCGGTCGTGAAGCTGGAAGTGCGTCCGACCACCGACGTTTCGAACGGCGTGACGCCGGAAGCGCCCACCGCGGCGGCCGACGATCCGCTGGCCGTGGAAGCCGTGTTCGCGGAAAGCGGCAACGTGCTCGGCAACCAGCCGAACGACGGTTATAGCTTCGCCTACGACGTCTACCTGGTCGGCACGCTCACGGTCTCGAAGTCCGTGGCCGTGATCAGCGACGGGTTCACGTTGGTGGCGGCGAATGCCAAGGCCATTCCGGGCGCCACCATGGAATACACCATCACCGTCTCGAACGACGGCCTGGTGACCTCGGGCGCGACGCTGACCGAAGCCATCCCGGCGAACACCACGTACGTGGCCGGTTCGACCACGCTGAACGGCGCGAGCGTCGCGGACGTGGCCGGGGCCATGCCCTACGTCAATCCTGGCGCGATCAACTCGCCGGGGCAGGCCGCGGGCGTGATCCTCGCGAACACCACGCTGGCGCAGCGCGCCGTCGTGAAGTTCCGCGTGACGATCAATTAAGCGACGTCCACGGCAGGCGAGCTCAAGATGACGCGCACACAGGCGGGAAAGCGGGTTTGGAGCCCGCGGGGACGACCGAAGTCCCCCACCCGCCACAACGGGTACTCTCACGCAGAGGGCGGAGTAGCGACTAGCTACTCCGCCTTCGGCGCGTTTAGGGCCCGCGCAAAGTCATTCGGGGCGAATTTGTGTTTATTTGCTGCCGTTCTCATTGTGGCGCAGCAATCCGTGGCGCAGGTCACGGTGCCTGGCACGCTGGTTCGAAACGTCGCCGACGTGGCCTACCAGGCGCCCGGCGATTTCGCGGTGATCGCGCATTCCAACGAGGTGTCGCTGACCGTGCAGCCGCTGCCGTCGCGCGCCACGCTGACGCTGGCGCGCTTCGATACCGCCAGCCAGGTGACATCGACGGCGGGTCCGACGCAGTGCCGCCAGGGTTCCACGTACGTCAGCCTGGGTGCCCCGGCGCCGCTGGGCAATGGCGCGCTGGACCCCACCACGCCGCTGCCGCTCACCGACACCAACATCGCGCATGCCGGCGACCCGGTGTTCGTGCGCGTGGTGGATCTCGATCGCAACCGCGATGGCGCGGCGATCGAAACCATCGACGTGCGGGTCACGGCGCGCGCCACCGGCGACGCCGAAGTCCTGCGCCTGTCGGAGACCGGTCCCAACACCGGCGTGTTCGTCGGTTATGTGCCGACCACGGCCAATTCGGCCAGCCCGGATTGCGCGCTCGACGTGCAGCGCAACTCGGAGATCGATGCCACCTACGTCGATCCCACCGACGACACCGATTCGGCACGCGACGACGCGCTGGTCGATCCCTTCGGTCTCGTGTTCGATTCCCAGACCGGCAGCCCGATCAACGGCGCGCGCGTGCGCCTCGTCGACGTGGCCACCGGGCAGCCCGCGACCGTGTACGGCGATGACGGCGTCAGCCGCTACCCGAACGAGATGGTCACGGGCCAGGTCGCCACCGACCAGGGTGGCACGCAGTACAGCCTGCCCGCCGGCGTGTTCCGTTTCCCGCTGGTGGCGCCAGGCAACTACCGTCTCGAAGTGCTGCCGCCGGGCAACTACGCGTTCCCGTCACAGCGCACGATTGCCGATCTCCAGACCCTGCCCAATGCGCCGTTCCGCCTGCAGCAGGGTTCCTTCGGCCAGGGTTTCGTGGTCACCGCGGCGCCGGCCGTCGCGGTCGACATCCCGCTCGACCCGAGCGGCAACTCGCTGCTGCTGCGCAAGACCGCGGGCCAGCAGATTGCCACCACCGGCGATTTCATCCAGTACACGCTGACGCTGCAGAACACGAGCGAGCAGGGCTCGTTCAACGCGGTGCAGGTGGTCGACCACCTGCCGGCGGGCGCGCGCTATCGACCGGGTTCGCTGCACCTCGATGGAGTGCGCGTGGCCGATCCGACGCTGGCCGCCGATGGCTCGAGCTTCACCTTCCAGCGGCCGACGCTGGCCGCGGGCGAGACCATCACGTTGCGCTACGTGGTGGAGTTCACCATGGCCATGCGCGGCATGAAGGACGCGATCAACACCGCGCAGGCCTTCGCGCCCGGCAACGTGCAGTCGAACGAGGCGCGTTCGCTGGTGCGCATGAACGAAGAGCTGTTCTCGCAGAAGGGTTTCATCGTCGGCCGCGTGTTCGAGGGCAAGTGCGAGGCTGACGGTCGCGAGGACGCGGGCGTGCCGAACGTGCGTGTCTATCTCGAAGACGGTCGTTACGCGCTCACCGACGAAGGCGGCCGTTACCACTTCGAAGGCCTCGATCCGGCGACGCACACCGTGCAGCTCGACAAGTTGACGCTGCCGGAATATCTCGAGCTCGCACCTTGCGCCGATCGCATGGGCCACGCGGGCCGTGACTACTCGCAGTTCGCCGAGCTGCGTCCCGGCACCCTGTGGCGCAGCGATTTCGTGCTGCGGCAGAAGTCGGCGCCCACCGGCAACGTGCAGTTCTCGTTCAACTCCGCGTTGGCGGGCGGCGACGACGCGCTCGCTTCGCACCAGGCGACGTTCAAGGTCGGCGGCGTCGCGGCCGGCAATTCGCGCGTGCTGGTGATGCTGCCCGACGGCCTCGAATACGTCGCCGGCAGTGCCACGGTGAATCGCGTCAAGGTCACGGATGCGGACAGCCAGGTGACCGGCGCCGGCGCCGCGGTCATCAGCATCACCGACAACACGCTGGTTGCGCGGCTCGGCGAAGTCGCTCCGGGAACCGAGCGCGTGCTGGCGTTCCAGACGCGCGCGACGGCAAGCGCCGGCGGTACGCTGAGCATCAAGGCGGCGGCCATGTTTGATTCACCGGCCAAGTCGGGCCTGCGCACGCAGCCGATCGAATCGCAGCTCACGCGCGGCGCGGCGCGCTTCAACCGCTCGCAGTTCACGTTCACGCCGCGCTTCGACGTGCTCAAGACCGAGCTCGCGCCCGCCGACGAGGCCGCGCTGCGCTCGCTGATCGATAGCTGGCGTGGCGCGCGCGACCTGACCATCCGCGCCGTCGGCCACGCCGACTCGCAGGCCATCTCCGGCCGCAACAAGCGCGTGTTCGCCGACAACTACGCGTTGTCCGAGGCGCGCGCGCGCACGGTGGCCGAGTACCTGGCCATCTCGTTGAACGTGCCGGCCACGCGGGTGCACGTCGAGGGCCGTGGCTCCGACCAGCCGCTGAACAATGGCAAGGACGCGGCCAGCCTGGCGGCCAATCGCCGCGTCGAGATCACCATCGAAGGTTCACGCTTCGAAGCCAGCGCGCCGCTGGTGCTCGCGAATGGCGGCGGTGCGTCGCCGGAGTTGAACACCCAGGGCGTGGTGCTGCGCGGTGCCGCCGGCGCGCTGGCCAAGGCTTCGCGCAAGACCGCGTTGGCCGATACGCCGGCGCGTGCTGCTTCGTACATCGACATCGAGACGCTCAAGCCGGGCATTCGTTGGCTGGCGCCCGAAGCCGACGCGACGCCGCCCATCGGTTCGATCAAGGTGGCCATCCAGCACGCGCCCGGCCAGTCCATCGAGCTCGCGATCAACGGCCAGGCCGTGAACAAGCTCAACTTCGACGGCACCTCGGTGAACGGCAACGAGACGGTGGCCTTGAGCCGCTGGCGCGGTATCGACCTCAGCGACGGTGACAACAAGCTCGAGGCGCGCATCGTCGACGCCGAAGGCAAGGTGGTCTGGCAGGGCGAACGCGTGGTGCACTTCGGCGGTGGCCCGGTCCGCGCGGAGCTCGACAAGGCCGCCTCGAAGCTGGTGGCGGACGGCCGCACGCGCCCGGTGATTGCGCTGCGCATGTACGACAAGTACGGCAAGGCGGCGCGCGCCGGCACCATCGCCACCTTCAGCATCGACTCGCCGTACCGCTCCTGGTGGGAAGTCGAGCAGCTCGACGACAACCAGATCCTGACGCGCGGCAGCAGCGAACCCCAGGTCGAAGTGGGCCCCAATGGCCTGGCGCTCATCGAGCTCGAGCCGACCACGGTGACCGGCAACGCCATGATCCACGTGCGCTTCAGCGAGCGTCAGAGCGACGACTACAAGGTGTGGCTGGCGCCGGCGGCGCGCGACTGGATCCTGGTCGGCATCGCCGAGGGCACCGCGGCCTACAACAAGATCTCGGGCAACATGGAAACGGCCACGGCGGCTGACCGCGAGGAAGGTTTCGAACAGGATGGCCGCGTGGCCTTCTTCGCCAAGGGCCGCATCAAGGGCGATTTCCTGCTGACCATGGCCTACGACTCGGCGCGCCAGAAGCAGGATGCGCGCGACAGCGTGCACGGCACCATCGAGCCGGATCGCTACTACCTGCTGTACGGCGACGGCACCGAGCAGCGTTACGAAGCGGCTTCGCAGGGCAAGCTGTACCTGAAGATCGAACGCGAACAGTTCGTCGCGCTGTTCGGCGACTTCGACACCGGCTTCACGGTCACCGAGCTCACGCGCTACAACCGCAGCCTGTCGGGCCTGCGCAGCGACTACGCCGGCCGGCACGTGCAGGTCTCGGGCTTCGCCGCGCGCACCGACACCGGCCTGGTGCAGGACGAACTGCAGGGTGACGGCACCGCGGGCCTGTACCACCTGTCGCGTTCGCCCATCGTCATCGGCAGCGACAAGCTGCACATCGAGATCCGCGACCGCTTCGAGATCACCCGCGTGGTCGAGACGCAGCAGCTCTCGCGCTTCATCGACTACGACCTCGACTACGAACGCGGCACGATCTTCTTCAAGAAGCCGGTGCAGAGCCGCGACCAGAACCTCAACCCCGTGTTCATCGTGGTCGACTACGAAGTGCGCACCGGTGGCGAGGAGCAGACCACCGCTGGCCTGCGCGTCACCACCAGTCTCAAGGGCGACAAGCTCGAGCTTGGCGCCAGCGCCGTGCACGAGGGCGCCCAGGCCGGCGACACCGACATCGCGGGCGTCGATATGACCTGGCGCCTGACGACGTCGACGCGCGTGCGCGCCGAAGCGGCGCAGTCGCGCTCCGACGATCCGCTGCGTCCGGATTCCTCGACCGCCTGGCTGGTCGAGGGCAAACATGTCTCCGAAAAGGTCGAGGCCCGGGCCTGGGCGCGCGAAACCGAAAGCGGCTTCGGCGTGGGCCAGCAGCTCACGGCCGACACCGGCACGCGTGCCGCGGGTGTCGACGCGCGTTATCGCTTCAACGATCGCCTGAGCGCCGAAGGCGAGGTGCAGCACCAGCGTGTGCTCGCCAGCGACGCCACGCGCCTGCTGGCCAGCGCCGAAGTCACCATGCAGCAGGGCGTGTACAGCGGCGGCGTCGGCCTGCGTCACGTCGCCGATGAAACTGCCGGCGGCGACGAACGCGTCTCGGACCAGGCCACGCTGCGTGGCAGCGTCGATGTCTGGGCCGGCAAGGTCACGCTGCGCGGCGAGGCCGACGCGACCCTGGCCGGCAACGACGCCAGCGTGGACTACCCGGCGCGCGGCATCCTCGGTGTCGACTACCACATGTCCGGCGACACCACGGTGTTCGCCGAATACGAACACGCCGACGGTGACCAGATCGAGGCCGACACCACGCGCTTCGGCGTGCGCACCCGTCCTTGGGAGCGCACCCAGGTGTCCTCGAGCATCAACTCCCAGGCCACCGAGTACGGCCCGCGCACCTTCGCCAACTTCGGCCTGACGCAGGGTTTCCAGTGGCATGAGAACTGGCTCTTCGACGTGGGCGTGGACCAGAGCAAGACCGTGCGCGGCGCCGACCTCGAGCCGCTGAATCCGAATGCGCCGCTGGCTTCGGGCTCGATGACCGAAGACTTCACCGCCGCGTTCCTGGGCGCCTCGTATCGCCACGAGCTGTGGCAGATGACCAGCCGCCTCGAACATCGCAATTCCGACCTCGAAGAGCGCTGGAGCTCGACCACGGGCTGGTATCGCGAGCCGGTCGAAGGACAAGCCATGTCGGTGTCCGTGCAGGCCCTCGACACCGACGCGCAGCTGTCGGACAGCACGTCGGCCGTCGGGCGCTTCGCCTGGGCCTTCCGCCCGGACTCCAGCCGCTGGATCGTGTTCGATCGCTTCGAGCTCAAGTACGACGAACAGTCCGGCCTCACCGATTCGTTCGATTCGGCACGCATCGTGAACAACCTGCACGCCAACTGGCAGCTGGGCCCGTCGATGCAGCTCGGCGTTCAGTACGGCGCGCGCTACGTCGCCAGCACCTTCGAGGGCGAGAAGTACGACGGCATCTCCGACATCCTCGGCTTCGACCTGCGCCGCCAGCTGACGCGCCGCTTCGACCTGGGTGCGCACGCCGCGGTGCTGCACTCGTGGGAATCCGACGTCATGGACTACTCCACGGGATTCGACGTGGGCATGACGGTGGCGAAGAACGTGTGGATCTCGCTGGGCTACAACTTCGCCGGTTTCCGCGACGACGATTTCTCGGCCAGCCGCCACACCGCGCAGGGCCCATACCTCAGCGTCCGCATCAAGGCGGACCAGGATACTTTCAAGGATTTGAACCTCGACAGCCTGCGCCCGTCGCGCTAGCTTGCCTGCGAAATGCAGGATCTCGAGGAAGTGTTCGGCCCGACCGGGCCGCTGAAGCGTTCATTGCCCGGTTACACGCCGCGGCGTTCGCAGCTCGCCATGGCCACGCGCATCGAAAACGCGCTGCTGCAGCGCGCCCCGCTGGTCGTCGAGGCCGGCACCGGCACCGGCAAGACCTTCGCCTACCTGGTGCCGGCCCTGCTGTCTGGCAAGCGCGTGTTGATCTCCACCGGCACGCGTACCTTGCAGGACCAGCTCTTCAACAAGGACCTGCCGCTGGTGGCCGGCGCCATCGGCGTGCCGGCGCGCGTCGCGCTGCTCAAGGGCCGCTCTAACTATCTGTGCAGCTACCGGCTCGCGCAGCTCGGCCAGGCGGCCGGGCAACGCAGCCTGGTGGCGCCCAAGGATCGCACGCTGGCGCGCGTGGAGCGCTGGGCGTTGTCCACGCGCAGCGGCGACCTCGCCGAGGTGCCGAACCTCGGCGATTCGCACCCGCTGTGGCCGCAGGTCACCTCGACCCGCGAGAATTGCCTGGGTTCGCGTTGTTCCCACATCGGGCGCTGCCACGTGGTCGAGGCACGCAAGCGCGCCATCGAGGCCGACGTGGTCATCGTCAACCACCACCTGCTGCTCGCGGACCTGGCGCTGAAGGAAGACGGCTTCGGCGACCTGCTCGGAGCCGCGGACGCGGTGATCATCGACGAGGCGCACCAGATTCCGGATCTCGCCACGCAATTCTTCGGCGCGCGCTTCGGCAGCCGGCAGGTGGAACTGCTGGTGCGCGATGCGCGCCAGGAGCTGGCCCAGTTGCACGCGCCGGCCAGCACGCTGGCCGAGGAGCTGGGATCGGTGGAACGCGGGCTCGCGGCGCTGGCCGAGGTACTGCGCGGCACACCGCGACCGGACTGGCTGGCGGCCGACACGCCATTCGCAGATGCCGCACAGGCCGTGATCGAATCGCTGCGCGCGCTGGCGGAGGGCCTCAAGGAACAGGGACGCGAACCGGGAATCCAGCAGGCCGCCGCGCGCGCCACCGAACTGGGCGCGCGCCTGGGGCAGATCACCCAGGCCGAGGAACACGAAGGTGCTCGCAACGTGGAGCTCACGCCGCGCGGCTTTTCACTGAGCCTGCTGCCGTTCGACGTGGCCGACCGGTTCCTGGCGTTCACGCGCGGCACGCGTGCGGCGTGGGTGTTCACCTCCGCCACCTTGTCCGTGGGCGAGGACTTCACGCACTTCACCTCGCGCCTCGGCATGAACGAGGCCGAGACGCTGGCCATCGCCAGTCCCTTCGACTTCGAGTCGCAGGCGCTGCTCTATCTACCGCAGCGCATGCCGGATCCGGCGTCGCCGACGCACACCCAGGCGGTGATCGACGCCTGCGTGCCGCTGATCGAAGCCTCGGCCGGTGGCGCCTTCGTGTTGTTCACCAGCCACCGCGCATTGCAACGCGCGGCGCAACTGATGCGTGAGCGCTGGACCGAGCTCGGGGAATTTCCGTTGCTGGTGCAGGGCGAAGCGCCCCGCGAGCAGCTGCTGCGTACCTTTCGCGAGTCCGGCAACGCGGTGCTGCTCGGTACCTCCAGTTTCTGGGAGGGCGTGGACGTCAAGGGCGACGCGCTGCGGCTGGTGGTCATCGAAAAATTGCCGTTCGCCTCGCCCGACGATGCGCTCACGCGCGCACGCATCGAACATCTCAAGGCCACCGGCGGCAACGCCTTTCGCGAATACCAATTGCCCGAAGCGGCGCTGGCGCTGAAGCAGGGCGTGGGACGACTGATCCGCAGCGAGACGGATCGCGGCGTGGTGGTCATCTGCGATCCGCGGCTGGTCGACAAACCGTACGGGCGCGTGTTTCGCGCCAGCTTGCCGCCGATGCCGGTGACGCGCGCCGTCGAGGACGCGGAGAAATTCCTGCGTCGCATCGCGGGTGTCGCCGCGCCAGCGCGCCTCGAGCGCGTGCCGCTCGGTACCGAGTCGGCATGAAAATCCTCGCGCTGGATTCCGCCACGGAGGCTTGCTCGGTGGCGCTCGGCCTGGACGGTCGCGTGCTCGAACGATACGTGGAGCTCGAACGCGGGCATGCCGAACAATTGTTGCCCATGGTCGGCGAGGTGCTCGCGGAGGGCGGGATCACGCTTGGCGCGCTCGACGCCATCGCGTTTGGTCGAGGGCCCGGCGGCTTCACCGGTGTCCGACTTGCGGCCAGCGTGGTGCAGGGCCTCGCCTTCGGTGCAGGACTCGGCGTGGTCCCGGTCTCGAACCTGGCGGCCGTGGCCCAGCGTGCCGCGGACCTGCATCCGGACGCGCGGCGGGTGCTCGCGGTGAATGACGCGCGCATGCGCGAGGTCTATTGGGCCGAGTTCGATGTGGGCGGCCCGTTGTCCATCCAGGGTGCGGAGCATGTGACCGCCGCCGCCGAGGTCGTCCTGCCGATGAAAGCGTCCGACTCGCCCTGGGTCGCCGCGGGCCGAGGTCTCCTGGCCTGGCCTGAACTTGCGACGCAATGTCGCGCGCAGGGTGCGATCGTCCTCGAAACCCTGCTGCCGCGGGCCCGGGAAATCCTCGCGCTGGCGGTTCCAACGGTCGCGGCGGGCCAGGCGCTGCCCCCGGATCAGGCATTACCCGTTTATGTCAGGGAGCGCGTAACCCACGCCGCAACGTCATGAAACTGCAATAGAATCCCGTTGTAATCCGCACGCCACAAAACCGTCACCTGTGCTGTCGTGTCAGGAACCATGTCCGCGAAACAGATTTTGGTCGTTGAGGATGAGCGCCCGATCCGCGAGATGATCGCGTTCGGCTTGCGTCGTGCGGGATTCGAAGTCCGCGAGGCCGCCGATGCCCGGAGCGGGCGCGCCGAAGTCGCCAACAAGCTCCCCGACCTGTTGCTGGTCGACTGGATGCTCCCCGATACCAGTGGTCTCGAGTTCACCCGCGCGCTGAAGCGCGACCGGGAGACCCGCGAGCTGCCGGTGATCATGCTGACGGCGCGCGCCGAGGAAGGCGACAAGGTCGCGGGCCTCGAGGGCGGCGCCGATGACTACATCACCAAGCCGTTCTCGCCGCGTGAACTGCTGGCCCGTATCAATGCCGTGCTGCGCCGGGCCATGCCGGCCGAAGGTGCCGAGCGCATCGACATCGAAGGGCTGGTGCTCGACCAGAGCAGCCAGCGCGTGAGCTCGGGCGAACGTACCGTGGCGCTCGGTCCCACCGAGTACCGCATGCTGGCCTTCTTCATGACGCATCCCGAGCGCGTGTACACGCGCGAGCAATTGCTGGATCGCGTCTGGGGCGGCAACGTCTACGTGGAAGAGCGCACGATCGACGTGCACATCCGCCGGCTGCGCAAGGCGCTGGAAGAGTTCGGCTACGACCGCCTGATCCAGACCGTGCGGGGTTCCGGCTACCGATTCTCGGCGCGTCCTCTCTAGAGGTCATGAACTCGGGCACCACCGCCTTCATCTACGTCACCGTCCGCATCCTGCTGGCGTTGGCGTTCGGCGCGTCGGTGGGGTGGTTCGCGGGTTCTGTGTGGGCGGGCATCAGCGGAACGCTGGCGCTGTATCTCGCCTGGAACTTGTGGCAGCTGCGCGAGTTGTGGTTCTGGCTGCAGCATCGCAGCGTCGCCGATCCACCGGATGCCATGGGGCTGTGGGGCGACGTGGTCGCGCAAGTCGTGCGCCTGCACCGTCGCAAGCGGTTCCACAAGGAGCGCCTCACGCGGCTGTTCCGCGAGTTGCGCCGCTCCACCGCGGCCATGCCGGACGGCGTGGTGATGCTCGATCCCCTGGGCGAGATCGTCTGGTTCAACCGCAAGGCCGGCGAATTG
>Ga0070665_100002416_pt1 | contig 20602 bp, 22 predicted proteins | sample KBSS13metaG_FD_65862 | JGI IMG/M metagenome (GOLD analysis project Ga0070665, IMG submission 65862) | Switchgrass rhizosphere microbial communities from Kellogg Biological Station, Michigan, USA - KBS S1-3 metaG | ecosystem: Host-associated > Plants > Roots > Rhizosphere > Soil ...
GGTGACCGCGTAGGTCTCGAACAGGTCGGCGGCCATGCCGGCGCAGTCGCCGACGTTGTCGCCGACGTTGTCGGCGATCACAGCCGGGTTGCGGGGATCGTCCTCGGGGATCCCCGCCTCGACCTTGCCGACCAGGTCGGCGCCGACGTCGGCGGCCTTGGTGAAGATGCCGCCGCCGAGGCGGGCAAAGACCGAGATCAGCGAGCCACCGAAGCCGAGGCCGATCAGCGCGTCGACGGCCTCCTTGTCGGTGCTGCCGATGAGGAGCAGGAACCCGTAGTAGCCGGCGACCCCGATCAGGGCCAGGCCGACGACCAGCAGGCCGGTGACCGAGCCGCCCTTGAAGGCGACGTCGAGCGCCGGCGGCACGCCGCCGCGGGCCGCCTCGGCGACGCGGGAGTTGGCCCGCACCGAGACGTTCATCCCGATGAAGCCGGTGGCGCCCGAGAGCACGGCCCCGATCAGGAACCCGACCGCGGTTTCCCAGTTCTGCAGCGCCAGCAACAGGATCGCGATCGGGATCGCGAGCGCGGCGATGATCGTGTACTGCCGGTTCAGGTAGGCCTGTGCGCCTTCCTGGACGGCGCCTGAGATTTCGCGCATGCGGTCGTTGCCCGCGGGCTTCGCGAGCAAACGCTGGGTGACGATGAGTCCGTAGATGACGGCGGCGGCTGCGCAGACAAGTGCGACGACCACCCCGTAATCGGTCAAGAAGTCGGTCAAGTTCCTATTCCTCCGGTGGTTTTAGCGGCGCGGGAGTCTATAGACGAAGGCGGCGTCGGGCGCCGAGACCCGCTCTGGAAGGTGATTTGCGCCCGCTGGCACCCGCTCAGGCGGGCTCGGAGGCGTGCGCCCCCGCGTAGGTCCGCCGCGTCTCGGCAACCGCGTCGCGGTAGATGTCCTCGATCGAGACCCCGGAATCGAGCGCCTCGCGCGCCCGCTGGGCGCCGTTTCGCTCCGGCAGCTTCAGGTCGAGCCCGAGCTGGGCCCGGGCCGGTTCGGTCCAGACCAGGATCTGCTCCAGCAGCGACCGCGTCGGCAGCTCCTCGCCGCGGCGGAAGTCGATCATCCGGCCGCCGGCGCCGTGGCGGATTGCCCGCCAGAGGTTCTCCTCGATCTCGCGGTCGGCCAGCGGCGCCCCCCGCCCTTCGTAACCGTGCTCGTCGTAGTCGAGCGCCGTCTGGGCGATGCAGGCGGCGATCAGCTCCGCCATCGCGAAGGACTCGTCGCCCCGCGTCTGCGCGTCGCAGATCCGCACCTCGACGGTGCCGAAGCTGTGGTGCGGGCGCACGCTCCACCAGAGCTGGGTCGACTCGACCACCGAGCCGAGCCGCTCCAGGGTCTCGACGAACGATGCGTAGGTCGCCCAGTCGCGGAACGGCGAGGGCACCCCGCAGCGCGGGAAGGTGCGGGTGAAGATCTCGGTGCGGACGCTGTGCAGGCCGCTGTCGCGGCGGTCGAGGAAGGGCGAGTTGGCCGAGACGGCGAGCAGCAGCGGCAGCAGCTCCCGCAGCCAGTCGCAGACGGCGATCGCCCGGTCGGCCCCCTGGATCCCCATGTGCAGGTGCAGGCTCCAGGTGTTGTTGCGCTGCGCGACGTAGCCGAGTTCGTGGCGCAGGCGGTTGTAGTGCGGCGTGTCGATGATCCGCTGGTCGAGGTAGTTGGCCCACGGATGCGTCCCCATCGCCCCCAGGGTCAACCCCATGCCGCCGACGAGGTCGAAGAGGCGCGCCCGCCGCTCGCGCTGCCGCTCGACGGCTTCGCCGAAGTTCTCTGAGCGCCCGGAGCGGATCTCGACCTCGGCGGCGATCAGCTCCCCGGCCGCCGCCTCGGCCAGCACCTCGTCGCGCTGGCAGGCGGCCATCACGTCCTCGAAGCGGTGCTCGAGCTCCAGCGTCTGCGGGTCGAGGATCGCGAACTCCTCCTCGAGGCCGATCGTGAAGTCCTGCGAGGACTCGAACTTCTCGCGGGCGAGATCGAGGTCTAGGGACACGTTCCGCTGCGCCGCTAGGCGAGGTAGAAGTAGAGCGCGTAGAGCAGGTCGACGGCCGGGCTGGAGGTGTGCACGGTGACCTCGGGCGGCACCTGCAGCAGCTGCTCGGAGTAGTTGAAGATGATCTTCACCCCGGCTTTGACGAGCCGGTCGGCGACGTCCTGGGCCGCCTCGGCCGGCACCGCGAGGACGCCGACGACGATCTCCTCCTCGGCGACGACGGCGGGCAGGTCGCCGATGTCGCGCACCGCCATCTCGCCGATCCGGTTGCCGACGACGCTGGGGTCGCTGTCGAAGACGGCGACGACCTGGAAGCCGTGGTCGGCGAAGATCGAGGAGGTGGCGATCGCCTGGCCGAGGTTGCCGGCGCCGAAGAGGGCGATGTTGTGCTGACCGGAGGTGCGGAGGATCTTGCGGATCTCCGAGACCAGCGACTCGACGTTGTAGCCGACCCCCCGCTTGCCGAACTTGCCGAAGCCGGAGAGGTCGCGGCGGATCTGGGTCGGGTTGATGTGGGTGTACTCGGAGAGCTCCTGCGAGGAGATCGTCTCCCGCCCCATCTTGCGCGCCTGCGTCAGCACCTGCAGATAGCGGGAGAGGCGTGCGGCGACGCCGAGCGAGAGGCGCTCGCCTTCGACTGGGAACGCCTCGGCGGCGTCAAACTCCTCGATCACCTCGACCATGCCCCCACAGTATCGAGCCTGGCCTCGAGGGCATCGCGGTCGAGGATCAGCTCCGAGACCTCGATCCCGTCGACCTCGACGACCGGGATCCGCTCGAGGTGGCGCCGCAGCAGCAGCTCGTTGCTCTCGATGTCGACCTCGTGCAGGGTGAAGCGGTAGCCCTCCTCGTGCAGGGCGACGATCTGCGCCAGCGCCTCCTCGCAGAGATGGCAGCCCGGACGGGAGTAGACGACGACGTCGGCCATCGGCTCAGTGCGGGACCGCGGCGACGCTTTCGCCGCTCGCGAAGGCGTCGTAGCCGAGGTAATCGGGGTAGGCGATCGCCTCCGCGTAGCGCGCCGCCGATCCGATCATCGCTGCGTTGTCGGTGCAGAGCGCGATCGGGACCAGCTTCAGTGCCACCCCCATCTCCTCGCAGAGCTTCGCCACCGCCTCGCGCAGCGGCCCGTTGGCGGCGACCCCGCCGCCGAGCGCGACGGCCTCCCACTCCCCTACCTTCAGCGCTCTTTTCAACTTCGCCGTCAGCTGCCCGACCACCGCGGCCTGGAAGGAGGCGGCGACGTCGGCGCGGCGCTCGGCCACCCCCTCGGGACCGAGTTCCCGGCAGCGGTAGAGGACCGCCGTCTTCAGGCCGCTGAAGCTGAAGTCGAGGCCGGGGTTGCGGGTCATCGCGACCGGCATCTCGAACGCTTCCGGGTCGCCCCCCTCGGCCTCGCGCTGAATCAGCGGCCCGCCGGGATAACCCAGCCCCAGCAGCCGCGCCGCCTTGTCGAAGGCCTCCCCCGCCGCGTCGTCGAGGGTCTGGCCGAGCAGCTCGTAGCCCTCGTGGTCGCGGACCCCGGCGAGCATCGTGTGGCCGCCGCTGGCGATCAGGCAGAGGAACGGCGGCTCGAGCGGCTCGGGCTCGAGGAAGTTGGCGGCGACGTGGCCCTGCAGGTGGTCGACCGGGATCAGCGGCAGCCGCCGGGCGGCGGCGATCCCCTTGGCGGTGCTGATCCCGACCAGCAGCGCGCCGATCAGGCCCGGGCCGGCGGTGGCGGCGACCGCCTCGATCTCGTCGAGGCCGACCCCGGCCTCGCTGAGCGCCGCCTCGACCACCGGCGTCGCCAGCTCGAGGTGATGGCGGGCGGCGACCTCGGGCACGACGCCGCCGAAGCCCTCGTGGGCGGCGGCCTGGGAGGAGATCACGTTGCTGAGGATCCGCCCGCCGTCGAGGACGGCGGCGCAGGTGTCGTCGCAGGAGGTCTCGATCGCCAGCAGCACGGCTCAGCTCACACGCATCGGTCGAGCCACCTCAGTCCAACCACATGATCAGCGCGTCCTCGCCGTTGTCGTGGTAGTAGCGAGGACGGACGCCGGCGGAGCGGAAGCCGAAGCGCTCGTACATGCCGATCGCCCGGTGGTTGGAGACGCGGACCTCGAGCGTGAACGGGAGCTTGCCCTGCGCCTCCTCGATCAGGTGGCGCATCAGCTGGCCGGCGACGCCGGTGCCGCGGTGATCGGGGTCGACGGCGATGTTCATCAGGTGCCAGACCTGGTCGTAGCGCGAGCAGACGACGTAGCCGAGCAGCTCGTCGCCGGCGCTGGCGGCGAGGCAGATCCCCGATGGCTTCGAGAGCTCGAGGACGAACATCGCCAGCGACCAGGGGGTCGGGAACGAGCGGCGCTCGATCGAGATCACCGCCGGCAGGTCGCTGTAGGCAAGCCTGCGGACCCGAACCTCTCGGGTCAGCTCACTGTGCTCTTTGTGAAGCGTCTCGCTCACGCCACCGCTCCGCGTCGGGGGGTCTCAGGTAGATCGGGGCGAGCCCGTCAACCTCTTCGTCCGCCACCGCCGCCGCCAGCGCGCAGACGTGCCGCGCGGCGACCCGGTGGACGGGATCGGAGTCGTCCGGTATCCGGACGCCGTCTCGGGCCAGCTCGTCTCGAAATCGTACCGCCCCCGAGCCGGCTACCAGCGGGGTTTCCTCCAGCGCGACGAGGCGTGCGGCCAGCTCCTCGGGCCGGTAGACCGCCGGATCCCAGATTCGGGGGCCGTCGGGCGCGTAGAGGGCGGCGAAGACCTCGCCGCGCCAGCCGTCGAGCACCGCGACCCGCTCGCCCGCAAACCCCTCGCCGATCCCCGCCGCCAGCGCGTCGAGGGTGCAGACGCCGCGCACCGGCAGCCCGAGGCTGGCGCCGAGGCCTCGGGCGGTTGCGATCCCGACCCGCAGGCCGGTGAAGGTGCCGGGGCCGAGCCCGACCGCGATCAGGTCGACCGAGCCCCAGCCGCCGGCCGCCTCCGCGGCGCGCTCGACCTCGCTCAGCAGACCGGTCGCGTGCCGGGGCCTCCCCTGCGAGGACAGCCCCAGCTGCGACTCGTGCAGAACCTCGCCGTCGCGCCAGGCGCAGGCGACGGTGTCGACCGTCGCGGTGTCGAAGCCGACGACGACCAGGGGTTCGCTACCCCGTGACCTTGAAAGCCCAGGAGCCGACTTTCTTGCCTTTGACGTACCAGCTGACGACGTGCTTGCCGGGGATCGTCGAGGTGATCTTGTTCACGTAGAGGGTCCCCTGTTCGGCTTCCTGAGCCTGGGCGCAGAGGTTTTTCCCGCTCGGGAACTTGACGCAGACGCTGTAGGCGACGTCGCCGTTGAGGCTTTTGAAGAAGGCGCCCTTCTTGGCCTTTTTCGGGCAGGAGTGCGAGGGGTTCGCGTTCCGGGAGACCCCGCATCCCACGTAGTGCTTGTAGGCCGCACCGCTGGCCGTAGCGGGCACCGCCGTGATCAGCAGTCCGCTCACCAGCATGGTCGCCGCGAGCGCTTTCAGTCCCTTCATCCCGTCCTTGCCTTTCTCGATCGAGTTCCGAGCGCCGATGCTACAAGCTGGGCGCGCTCCCCCCTGAACACCATCAGGCGGCGAACGCTGCGCTTTTTTCCCTGCGTCTCTACCCCTCGGGGACGATTTCGATCCGCCGGTGCTGCTCGTCGACGTGGGCGAGCCGGATTTCGAGGGCGGGACGGTCGAGCCGGCCCGAGCCGGCCCCCGGCCACTCGACGAAGGCGACCCCCTCCGGCCGAAGGTAGTCCTCGAGCAGCGCCGGGTCCTCCCCCTCGAGCGTCTGCAGGCGGTAGAGGTCGAGGTGGGAGACCGGCATCCGGCCGCCGCCGTAGCGCTGGCCGATCGTGAAGGTCGGCGAGGTGACGGGCTCGGTAACGCCGAGCGCGCGGCAGGCGCCGCGGACGAGCGTCGTCTTGCCGGTCCCCAGCTCGCCCGACAGCAGGACCACGTCGCCGGGCACCAGGCGCTCGGCGAGTCGGGCGCCGAGCGCTTCGGTCTCGGCGGCACTGCCGGTCTCCAAGACCTCCACCGCGGGGGTGCTCACCCGAAGAACCCGAGCTGGTCGGCGGGCGGTGGCGGAGCCTGGTCGTCCGGGCCTTCGGCCTCGGCGATCTCCTCGGCGCTCGGGATCGGACCGGGGAGCGAGCGCTGCAGCAGCTCGGGGATCGTCGCGAAGTCGCCCCGCAGCGTCTCCTTGACCGCGGGGGTGCGCAGGGCGGCGGCGGGATGGAAGAGCGGCAGCAGGAAGACCGTGCGGCCGCCGAGCTCGTGCACCTGCGGCGCGCCGCGGACCTTGGTGATCCCGGTCGGGCTGCCGCTCAGCAGCTTGGTGGCGAAGTTGCCGAGGGTGCAGACGACGCGCGGCTCGATCAGCCGCACCTGCTCGAACAGATAGGGCTCGCAGGCGGCGATCTCGTCCGGCTGCGGGTCGCGGTTGCCGGGCGGCCGGGACTTGAGGACGTTGGCGATGAAGACGTCGTCGCGGGCGAGGCCGATCTCCTCCAGCATCTGGTTCAGAAGCTGGCCGGCGCGGCCGACGAATGGCAGCCCCTGGCGGTCCTCTTCGGCTCCGGGCGCCTCGCCGACGAACATCAGGTCGGCGTCGGCGTTGCCGGCCCCGAAGACCGCCTTGGTCCGCGTCTCGTGCAGGGGGCACTTGGTGCAGTCGGTGACCTCCTTGTAGAGCTCGACCAGGCACTGCCGCCGCTCCTCGGCGCTCGCGCTCACGGCTTCTCCCCCGCCGCCCGGCGCTTCTGCGCCTCGCCGATCCGCTCCTGCCGCGCCGATTCCCGCTCCCGCCGCCGCGATTCGTCCGAGCGCACGGCGGCGCCCCGCGGCTGGCGGCCGGGAGGGGCGACGGAGGAGAGCAGCCGCCGCGTCCGCTCGGAGCCGCAGCTCGGGCAGACGGCGGCCTCGCCGCTCGCCATCAGCTCCTCGAACCGCGCCCCGCACTCCTCGCACTCGAACTCGTAGATCGGCATCCGCCCACATCGTATTTCCCAATGCCAGGGTTTTCTGTACTCGAATAATCTGGGTCGATGAAGGCAACGGGCGGTTTGATCCTCTTGGCCTGCGTCCTGGCGCTCTTCGCGGCGCCCGCCGCGGGGGCCAAAGCCGGCCACAGCGTGCTCCCAGCGGGCACCGAACTGTGGATCAGACTGGGCGATAAGGGGGACTACGAAGTCCTGGTCGAAGCCAACGATCGTCAGCGTGTCCTGCTTGCGTTCTCCGAAGGGATCTTTACCTCGAGCGAATACTCGACCGACGGCCACGTCAGCAGCAAGCACGTCGAGGCCGACCTCGGCGAACTGGGTCGGATCGACGTCGACATGCACCTCGTTCCGAAGCACTCGTGGAGTTATCCGCCAGGCAGGGACTGCAAAGGGCCGGCGACGATTTACGTGCCGGGCCGCTACCGCGGGAGCATCGAGTTCGCCGGCGAAGGCGACATCCCCCACGTCCGGTCCACCCACGGCGAAGTCATCTTCATCCGTCGCTTCAAGCGGATCTGCAAGGAGAGGAACTCCGGGGCAGGAAAGGGCAAGAAACCCGATAGCCAACCCCGGCTCGACGTCGGGCTGCTGGAAGTGACCGGCAAAGGCGAAGGTCGCAGGACCGTCCTCGAAGCGATCAACGTCGCACTGAAGCAGCACCCGGCGAAGTCCTTCGGCCTCCTCTTCGCCGGGATCTACGAAAGAGTGGAAGACGTCCGGGTCGAACGCAACACCCTCGCGTTCGTCGAACACGAAGCGCTCAGGGTGAGCAAGCGCGGCATGAAACCCGAGACCGTCAGGCTGGAACCGGGGGAACTCTTCGCCGGCCATGCCCTCTTCTCGCACGATCGCGGCTCGCCGCCGACCTGGACCGGCAACCTCCACATCGACCTGCCGGGGGAAAAGAACATTCCCCTCGTCGGAGAGGGCTTCGGCGCGTTCTTCTGCCGGGGGCCGTCCCTGCTCGCGGCCGAACGCTGTGCCTACGACCATTACTCCGGCTCTCAGTCGACGGCGCTGGCCAGGCTCTCCTCGCTGAAGCGGCGGCGGAGCTCGTCGGCAATCGCGCAGCTGATGCGAGACCGCCGCGAAGCTTCGAATACTCTGCGCGGGTGATGGCAAGGGGACTGCTGGGGGTTCTCGCCTGCGCGGTGGCGCTGGCCGCACCCGCGGTTGCCGCCGCCAAACCCGGCTACTTCGTCGCCGAGCCGCTGCGCTTCGCCGACATAAAACTCAAAGCCAGCCACGGTTATCACCTGCGGATCACCGCCTTCTCGACCAACGTCAACGTCCAGGCCGAGAACGGTGACCGCGAGGTCGATTACACGGTCCTGAACGGCAGCCTGCGCGCGGATCGGGTCCGGGCGCGCCTGCCTGGCGTCGGCTGGATCAATCTTCGCTTTCACGAGACCAAGCGATACCGCGAGTCGCCCGCCGACAACTGCAAAGGACCGGGCGATCTGATCCGGGTCGGAAGCTTCGAGGGTCGGATCAAATTCGACGGCGAACAGGGGTACAGCACCCTCGATGCAAGAAGGGTGCGCGGCAAGATCGAGGCCTCGCCGAAGCAGACGTGCACCCACCGCCCCGCCCGCGCCAGCGCCGCAGGTGAAGAAGCCATGCTGCTCGCGGCGGCCCCGAGGGGGCGCGGAATGCTCAGCTTCGAGGTCGACCGGTGGACCCCGTTCGAAGGGTTCCTCCCCATCTTCTTCCACGCCCACCTGGCGCGCTCGCGAGGAAAGATGTTCATCGCCAACGGGGTCGACGGGTTCAGCGAAGACGCCAAGTTGTTCGAGATAGGCGAGCAGCCGCTCTCGGCCGCGGTCGATCCGCCCGGGCTGTTCACCGGCAGCGCAGAACTTCTCCAGCAGCCGGGCGACATCACTTGGCTGGGCGACCTCGGCGCCGACCTGCCCGGGATCGGTCCGGTCGCCCTGGCCGGCCCCAACTTCGAAGCGATGCTCTGCCTCGGCGGTCGTTGCAGGGGCGATAGGGGCCTGCGGGAAGCGGTCGGTCTATACCGCCCCGGTCCCGATCTGATCGGGAGGCGCCGATGACCGCGCGACGAAGCCTGTCTTTCTTCGCCTGCGCCCTCCTGGCGATGGCGCTGCCGACCGCCGCCCAGGCCAAGCCGGGCCCCGTCGTCAAACCGAAAAGCCTGCACCTGCGGGCGACGCTTCCCGCCAGCAACGGCTACTACGTCAGCCTCAGGACCAACGGCCACCGGCAGGTGATCGTCAGCGTCGCCAAGGACGACTTCATCGCCCGCTACACCGCCCTCGGCAAGGTGACCCGCAAGGGGATCGAGGCGGACTTCGGCTCCTTCGGTCAGATCTCGCTCCGCTTCCGCTCCAAGTCCCGCTTCCGCCAGCACTCGATCCTGGCGCCCTACCTGCCGCCGTCGCTCCGCAATCGCTGCAAGGGACGTGAGCCCGTCGGCGAAAGGGGCCTCTTCCTCGGGAACGTCCGCTTCAGCGGGGAGCACGATTTCACTACGGTGCGAGCGCACCGCCTCAAGGGCAGCCTGGTTCGCTCATACCGACAGGTCTGCAGGAACAACCTCCGCGCCGGCGCCAGCGCGAAGATCAGCGAGGAAGACACCCTGATCGGTGCGGAAGCGCAACGCCACGGGACGCTCCGCTTCCTGCTCGCCCTCGAGATCTCGGTCGCGGTCAAGCAGGAAGATCTGTCGCTGACGGTTGCACTCGGCGGCCTGAAAGGGAAAGTCGGGCGGGTTGCCATCAGCAAGATCCAGCTTGTGTTCGACGAAATAGACACGATTCAAGCCAGCCCTCTCGGGCGGAGACCGGTTACCGCGGAGGTGAAGTTGCCGAAACCGTTCGAGGGAAGCGCTTCCTACCTCGAGGAAGGCAAGGCCCCGCCGACCTGGAGCGGGGACCTGAAAGTCCGCCTGCCGGGTAGCGGCCTGGTGCCGATGGCCGGTCCGGAGTTCGAAGCCAAGATCTGCCGGAGCTCGGGCTCCAAAGAGCTCCGGCGTTGCCTGCAATCGCTGCTGAAGGAAAGCGCCCTCGCTCAGGGCAGCGGCTCCCACTCCCAGCCCTTGGCGCTGGCGAGGCTTTCCTCGCTGAGGTAGCGGCGGAACTCGTCCAGCTCGGCCGGTTCGACGCTGTAGACGTGCTCGGGCTCGGGGAAGTGGCGGCGACGGACCTCGTCGCCGTAGGTCTTCACCGCGGCGACCATCGTCTCGTGGACGTCGGCGTAGCGCTTGACGAATTTGGCCATGTGGCCGGTGGTGATCCCGAGCAGGTCGTGGAAGACGAGGACCTGGCCGGCGGTGCCGCTGCCGGCGCCGATCCCGATCGTCGGCACTTCGAGGCGGGCGACGATCTCGTCGGTGATCGCCGAGGGCACGGCCTCGATCACGATCGCGAAGCAGCCGACCGACTGCAGGGCGAGGGCGTCCTCGAGCTGCTTGATCGCGCTCTTGGCGTTCTTGCCCTGGGCTTTGTAGCCGCCGAGGGCGGTCGCGGTCTGCGGGGTGAGCCCGACGTGGCCCATCACCGGGATGCCGGAGTTGACGATCGCCCGGGCGCGCTCGACGACGACGCCGCCGGCCTCGAGCTTGACCGCCTGGCAACCGGTCTCCTTGACCAGGCGCTGGGCGCTGCGGATCGCTTCCTCGTTGCTCGCCTCGTAGCTGCCCATCGGCATGTCGCCGACCATCAGCGGCGTCTTCAGGCCGCGGCGGACGGCCTTGCCGAGGATCACCATCTCGTCCATCGAGACCAGCTTCGTATCCGGGTAGCCGAGGACGACGTTGGCGGCGGAGTCGCCGACGAGGACGACGTCGACGCCGGCCGCCTCGGCGACGGTCGCCGAGGGGTAGTCGTAGGCGGTGACCATCACGATCGGTTCCCCGTTGACCTGCATCTCGGCCAGGCGCGGCAGGCTGACCGGCTTGCGATCGGACGTCGGGGCGGTGTGGGAACGGCCTCCTGAGCTCATTTGAGCAGCACCTCCGGGTGGCTGTCGATGGCGATTGCCTTGTTGTCGTCGTCGACGTGGACGACGACCGGGTCGTAGCGCTCGAGGTCGCTCTCGTCGTAGGCGCCGAACGAGGCGACGATGATCTTGTGGCCGGGCTCGACCAGGTGGGCGGCGGCGCCGTTGACCTGCATCGTCCCAGAGCCCGGCTCGCCGTCGATCACGTAGGTGACGAAACGGGAGCCGTTGTCGACGTCCCAGACGTGGACCTGCTCGTTGGTGATCAGATCGGCGCCGGCCATCAGCTCGGTGTCGATCGTGATGCTGCCGATGTAGTCGACGTCGCAGTCGGTCACCGTCGCCCGGTGGATCTTCGACTTCAGCATCTGCCTCTGCACTTGGGACCCCTTTCGCGGGCTAGGTGTTCGGGACGTTGGTCGGGTGGATCAAGACGTTGTCGATCAGGCGCGCGGCGCCGACGCGGGCGGCGACGGCGACGAGCACGGGGCGCTCGCCGAGGCGGTCGACCGGCTCGAGGGTCTCGGCGTCGCGGGCCTCGAGGTACTCGGGCTCGATCGCGGCGGCGGCCAGCTCGGCGCGGGCGGCTTCGAGGCCGGCGGCGAGCGAGTCGGAGCGGGCGCCGCGCTCGGCGGCGGCGAGGGCGCGGGAGAGCGCCGTCGCCCGCTCGCGATCGGCCGGCTCGAGGTAGGCGTTGCGGCTGCTCATCGCCAGCCCGTCGGGCTCGCGCACCGTCGGCAGCACCTCGATCCGCACCGGGAAGTCGAGGTCGCGGGCCATGCGGCGGATCACGACCGCCTGCTGGGCGTCCTTCTGGCCGAAGTAGGCGACGTCGGGGCCGACGACGTTGAAGAGCTTGGCGACGACGGTGGTGACGCCGCGGAAGTGCTCGGGTCCGCGGCGCTCGGGATCGCCGTCGAGGACGTCGGTGAGAGGGCCGGCGACCTCGACCGCGGTCGCGGCGTCGGCGGCGTAGACCTCCGAAACGCGCGGGGCGAAGACGAGGTCGGCGCCGGCCTCGGCGGCGAGCCGCAGGTCGCGCTCCTCGTCGCGCGGGTAGCGGTCGAGGTCCTCGCCTGGCCCGAACTGGGTTGGGTTGACGAAGAGGCTCATCACCACCAGGTCGCACTCGGCGCGGGCGGCGCGGATCAGCGAGAGGTGCCCTTCGTGCAGGTAGCCCATCGTCGGCACCAGGCCGATCGTCCGCCCGGCGCGGCGGGCGTCGCGCAGCGCAGCGCGGAGCTCGCCCTTGGATCTGATTGCGGGCGCAGCCACGGTGGGACGACGGTTATCGGTGAGGAGAGTTGAGGTCATAGGTCCATGCCCTGGGGGTCACGGCCGTGCGAAGCCAAATTATAGGCACGCTTCGTGGCGGTTCTGTGACATTCGGCCGGAAAGTCTTTTCGATCCGTTGATCCGCTCAGGAGCCCTTCTCGCAAGGTGGTGAAAGGACCCCATGCGAAAGGAAGCGATGAGTTCAGAGATCAAAGACGTGGTGCAGGAGGCTGCCCACGATGCAACGGAGGCTCTGGAGGGCGACACCCGGCTCGGCTTCCTCAAGAAGGCAGGGCTCGCCGGCGGCGGCCTGGTCGGCGGCGGCGCGCTGCTCAGCGCCCTGACCCCGGCGGCGGCGATGGCCGCTGGCAAGGGACGCCCGCCCGCCAGCTTCGGCAAGGGCGACATCGGCATCCTCAACTACGCCCTCACGCTCGAGTACCTCGAGTCGGCCTTCTACAACGAGGCGACCGCCAACAACAAGAAGAAGACCTTCCTCAAGGGCGCCGAGGAGCAGGCCTTCCTCAAGCGGGTGACCGCCGACGAGAACGCCCACGTCGCCTTCCTCAAGAAGGCGCTCGGCAGCAAAGCCGTGAAGGCCCCGAAAGTCGACTTCGGCGCGACCACCGCGAGCGCCTCGGCGTTCCTGAAAACGGCCGTGGCGCTGGAGAACACCGGCGTCGGCGCCTACTCGGGGCAGGCGCTCAACATCGTCAGCCCCGCGTACGCCGCGGCGGCCCTGTCGATCTGGTCGGTCGAGGCGCGGCACGCATCGGTTGCCGGCCTGCTGCTGAAGCCGACCTCGAAGAGCCTCTCCCCCGACGGCGCCTTCGACCAGCCGAAAACGGCCGCCCAGGTGCTGAAGGCGGTCGAAGCAACGGGTTTCCTCCAGTAGCTACCCCCCGGGAGCGGCGAAGTCGATCCTGCGGATCGGCTTCGCCGGCGCCCCGGCCGCGATCGTGCCGTCCTCGACGTCGCGGGTGACGACCGAGTTGGCGCCGATCACGCAGCGCTCGCCGACGCTGACCCCGCTGGTCACCGCGCAGCTGATCCCGAACCAGCAGTTGGCGCCGATCTTCACCGGCCCCTTGGTCGTGAACCCCTGCCAGGTGATCGGCTTCTCGGGGTCGTCGTAGCGGTGCTCGGCATCGCCGACGAAGCAGCCGTTGGCGAACATCGTGTGGTCGCCGATGACCACGTTCTCGTGGGCGGCGATCATCACGTTGCGGTTGAGGAAGCAGCCGGCGCCGATCTCGATCTGCGCCCCGGGCGCCAGCGTCAGCCAGCAGCCTGGCTCGAGCAGCGTCCCCTCGCCGATCACGAGCCGCCCCTCGTCGAGCGCCTCCAACACCTCGCCCTCGATCGGGTGGCGGACGTAGAAGCCGCCGCGCGCGGCATGGCGGTCGATCCGCCAGCGCCGCAGCAGGCGGTGATTGCGCTCATACCAGCGCCGCTTCGCCCACCAAAGCCTCCAGCCGCTCTTCGCCATCGGCTCACCCTAGACATAGACTGCGCGCGTGGCTGACCTGCGCGGCGGCATCGACCTCGGCGGCACCAAGATCCAGACGGCGATCGTCGACGAGCGCGGCGAGGTGCTCGGGCAGGCGCGGCAGCCGACGCCGACCAGCGGCGGGCCGGAGGACGTCGCCGCGGCGATGGCGGCGGCGCTGCGCGAAGCCGCGAAGGAAGCCGGCGTCGAGACCGGCGACCTGGCCGGAGTCGGAGTCGGCTCTCCCGGCGACGCCGACGAGAAGACCGGCGTCGTCTCCTCGGCAAGGAACCTCCCCGGCTGGGAGGGCAGCTTCCCGCTCGCCGAAAGCCTGGGCGAGGCGCTCGGGACCGAGGTCAAGGTCGGCAACGACGTCCAGGTCGCGACGGAAGCCGAGTTCCACCTCGGCGCCGGGCAGGAGTTCCAGAGCTTGATCGGCGTCTTCTGGGGAACCGGCGTCGGCGGCGGGCTCGTCCTCGACGGCAAGCCGTGGCTGGGCCGCGGCGCCGCCGGCGAGATCGGCCACGTGGTCGTCAAGCGCGGTGGCGCCAAGTGCCCCTGCGGGCGGCGCGGCTGCCTCGAGGCCTACGCCGGGCGTTCGGCGATGGAAGCCGAGGCGCGCCGCCAGCACGAAGAGGGCCAGAAGACCGACCTCTTTCACCTGATGGAGAAGCACGACAAACCGCGCCTGACCAGCGGCATCTGGGAGCGGGCGCTGGACCACGGCGACCACCTCGCCGAGAAGCTGATCGAGCGCGCGGTCGAGGCGCTGGGGACCGGAGTCGCCTCGTCCGTCAACCTGCTCGATCCCGAAGCCGTGATCATCGGCGGCGGCCTCGGCGTCCGCTTCGGCGAGCGGCTGATGGACCCGCTGATGGAAGAGATGAGCAAGCACCTCTTCGTCGACGAGCGCCCCCCGGCCGTCCGCGTCGCCTCGCTCGGCGACCTCGGCGGCGCGATCGGCGCCTCGCTTCTCGTCTCGCGCTAGACCCGGCCCGAGGTTTGCCGCTGCTGCCGCGCGACCGCGTCGACCAGGACGGCCAGCAGCAGGACGCCGCCGGTGACCATGAACTTGACCGCCGAGGAGAGGGCGAGCAGGTCCATGCCGTTGGAGATCGAGCCGATCACCAGGGCTCCGAGGAGCGCCGTCCAGACCGAGCCGCGGCCGCCGAAGAGGCTGGTCCCGGCGATCACCGGGCCGGCGATCGCCAGCAGCAGGAGTTCGTTGCCGCCGGAGTTCTGGTTGACCGCGAGCAGGCGCGAGGCGGCCATGATGCCGCCGATCGCCGCCATCGTCCCGGCGATCGAGAAGACGACGACGCGGATCCCGTTGACGCTGATCCCGGCCCGCCGCGCGGCCTCGGCGTTGCCGCCGACCGCGTAGACGTGGCGGCCGAAGCGGGTCATCTTCACCACGTACTCCATCCCGACCACAAATCCGACCAGGATCAGGATCGCCAGCGGCAGGCCGCGGTCGGAGTTGAAGACGAGGATCGCGGCGATGACGACGGCCGCGACGAGGACGAAGCGGACGATCAGCGAGGTCGGGTTCTCGGCCGCAAGGCCGGCGTCGCGGCGGCGTTTGTAGCCGATCGCCAGCACCGCCCCGTAAGCGGCGATCGCGACCGCGGCGAAGATCCAGCCGACCGCGTCGGAGTAGAAGGTGTTGGCCAGGCCGGTGATTTTCGGGTCGTTGATGTTCAGCGACCCGGTCGAGCCGAGCACCTGTAACAGGGCTCCCTGCCAGGCGAGCAGTCCCGCCAGGGTGACGACGAAGGAGGGCACCCCGAAGCGGCTGAAGAGGAAGCCCTGGAGGAAGCCGATCGCGCAGCCGACGAGAACCGCGGCGCCGATCGCCAGGTATGGGTTCCAGCCGTGTTTGACGTTGAGGACGGCCATCACCGCGGCGGCGAGGCCGCTGACGGCGCCGACCGAGAGGTCGATCTCGCCGAGCAGCAGGACGTAGACGATGCCGACCGAGATCAGCCCGACGGCGGTGATCTGCAGCCCGAGGTTGGTCAGGTTCTCGGCCGAGAGGAAGCGGTCGTTCTGCGACTGGAAGATGATCCAAATCAGCGCCAGGCCGATGACGACGCGCAGCGAGGCGAGGTCGCCCTGGACGATTCGCCGGATCGTTTCGCGGCGGGCGTTGCTCTCGCCCTTGTCCGCCTCAGGCCCCTGCGCTTCGGCGCTCTCGACCGTCTCGCTCATCGCTCCTCCTCGCGTTTCTCCGCCTCGACCTCGGCTCGCTCGGCCTGCTCCCCGCCGCCGTTGTCCTTCTCGCCGAGGCCGGTGATCGCGCCGACGACGTGCTCCTCGGTCGTCTGCTGGGCGTCGAACTCGCCGCCGGCGCGACCGAGCCGCAGGACGAAGATCCGGTCGGCGACTTCAAAGACGTCGGCGAGGTTGTGGCTGATGACGACGACGCCGAGCTCTCGCTCGCGCAGCCGCCGGATCAGTTTCAGGACCTGCTGCGTCTGGGCGACGCCGAGAGCCGCGGTCGGCTCGTCGAGGAGGACGACCTTCGGCTCGCCGAGCAGCGAGCGGGCGACCGCCACCTGCTGGCGCTGGCCGCCGGAGAGGGTGCCGACCTCGCTGCGCAGGCTGGGGATCGTCACCGCCAGGTTGGAGAGCAGGTCGCTGGTCTGGTGCTCCATGTTCGCCTCGTCCAGCTGGCGAGAGACCTGGCCCGGGCCCGGCGCCACCTCCTCGCGGCCGAGGAAGAGGTTGGCGACGACGTCGAGGTTGTCGCAGAGGGCGAGGTCCTGGTAAACGGTCGCGATCCCGAGTTCGGTCGCGTCCTGCGGGCCTTTGATCCGCACTTCCTCGCCGTCGAAGCGGATCGTGCCCTCGTCGGCGGTGTAGATGCCGGCGATCGTCTTCACCATCGTCGACTTGCCGGCGCCGTTGTCGCCGACGAGGCCGACGACCTCGCCCGCGTGCACGGCGAAGTCGACCCGGTCCAGAGCCTGGACCGGGCCGAACCTCTTGCTGACTTTCTCCAGCTCGAGGAGTGGAGCGCCAGATGCCACTAGCTCACCCGGAGATCCCTACTTCTGAGCAGGCCGACTTGTAGGGGCCGGTGCAGAGTTCGCTCGGGCTGACGAACCCGTCCGCGATCACCGTGCTCTTGACGTTGTCTTTGAGCACCGCGACCGGTTCGAGGATCGCCGACGGCACGTCGGTCTTGCCGTTGTTGATTTCTTCGGTGATCAGGTCCTTCGGGGCTTCTTCCCCTTCGGCCAGGGCGATCGCGAGTTCGGCGGCGATCTTGGCCTCGGGCGGGATTTCCTTGTAGACCGTCAGGTACTGCTGGCCGGCGAGGACCCGCTGCAGGCCCGCCACGGTCGCGTCCTGACCGGTGACCGGCTTTTCTTCCGGGTTGATGCCGGCGCCTTTGAGCGCCGCGATCGCGCCGCCGCCGGTGTCGTCGTTGGCGGCGTAGATCCCGGCGAAGCCGTCGTTGCCGAGCGCCGTGATCGCCTGCTGCGCCTCGCGCTGGGCATTTTCGGCGGACCACCCGGGCGTGTCGTACTCCTTCGCGACCTGGACGCCCGCCGCGTCGAACCCTTTGTGCGCGCCTTTTTTGAACAGGGCGGCGTTGGGGTCGGCCGGGTCGCCGTTGATCATGATCACGGGACCGCTGGGGCTGCCGTCTTCTTTCAGTTTTTTCGCCAGCGTTTCGGCCTGGAGTTCGCCGACTTTTTCGTTGTCGAAGGAGACGTAGGCGTCTACTTCGCCGTTTTCGATCAAGCGGTCGTAGCTGACCACCGGCACGTTCTGGGCTTTCGCCTGTTCGGCGATCGCCGCGGCCGATTTCGAGTCCATCGGGTCGACGACCAGGACTTCGGCACCCTGGGTCAGCGCCGCTTCGGCCTGGCTCTGCTGTTTGGAGGCGTCACCGCCGGCGTTGCTGTAAAGGACTTCGCAGTCTTCGCAGTCTTCTTCGACGGCCTTTTCGAAGTCAGGCTTGTCGTTGGATTCGTAGCGCGGGGTTTCGTTTTCGGGGAGCAGGAGGGCGATCTTCGTCCCGCCTCCTCCGCTACTGCCGCCGCAGCCGGCCACTACGAGGCCTACCGCGAACAGCGTGCAACCGATAACCGCAAGTCGCCGCAACAACGCTGGGTTGGACATAACCCTCCTCCTCGGGGATTTGGCATTTGGACCATTACCCCTTTGCGGACATTTCATTCACCAATCCGCTCCGGATAGGGGAAAGACTGGCCGTCGCGCAGCAGAGAGAAACGGCCGGTTGGCCTAGGCGGCCACAGGTTCGCGCCTGCGGCGCTTCGGCTTCGCCGGCTGGACCAGCTCGGCGAGGAAGCGCCCGGTGTAGGAACCGGGCGCGGCGGCGACCTCCTCGGGGGTGCCGGTGGCGACGATCTCACCGCCCCCTTCGCCGCCCTCGGGTCCGAGGTCAATTAGCCGGTCGGCGGTCTTGATCACGTCGAGGTTGTGCTCGATCACGACCACGGTGTTGCCGGCGTCGACGAGGCGGCCGAGCACCTCGAGCAGGCGCGCCACGTCGGCGAAGTGCAGGCCGGTGGTCGGCTCGTCGAGGATGTAGAGGGTGTCGCCGGTGGCGACTTTCGAGAGCTCGGTCGCGAGCTTTATCCGCTGCGCCTCGCCGCCGGAGAGCGTCGTCGCCGGCTGGCCGAGGCGGATGTAGTCGAGGCCGACGTCGTGCAGGGTGCGCAGGCGGCGGGCGATCTTCGGCACGTTCTCGAAGAACTCGACCGCCTCCTCGACCGACATCTCGAGCACGTCGGCGATGTTCTTGCCCTTGAAGCGGACCTCGAGCGTCTCGCGGTTGTAGCGCTTGCCGTGGCACTGCTCGCAGGGGACGTAGACGTCGGGCAGGAAGTGCATCTCGATCTTGATCTGGCCGTCGCCTTTGCAGACCTCGCAGCGGCCGCCTTTGACGTTGAAGCTGAAGCGGCCCGGCTTGTAGCCGCGCGCTCGCGACTCCTGCGTCTGGGTGAAGAGCTGGCGGATGTGGTCGAAGACCCCGGTGTAGGTGGCCGGGTTGGAGCGCGGCGTGCGCCCGATCGGCGACTGGTCGATGTTGATGATCTTGTCGATCTGGCCGAGCCCGTCGATGCCGTCGTGGGCGCCGGGCCGCAGCTTCGCCTGGTGCAGGCGGTTGGCGACCGCGTGGTGCAGCGTCTCGTTGACGAGGGTCGACTTGCCCGAGCCGGAGACGCCGGTGACGCAGCAGAAGACGCCGAGCGGGATCTCGACGTCGACGCCCTTGAGGTTGTGTTCGCGGGCGCCGCGGACGAGGAGCTCGCCGGTCGGCCGGCGGCGTTCGGTCGGGACCTCGATCCGTTTCTTGCCGGAGAGGTACTGGCCGGTCAGCGAGGCGGGGTTCTTCGAGACTTCCTTCGGCGTGCCGGCGGCGATCACGTGGCCGCCGTGTTCGCCGGCGCCCGGGCCGAGGTCGACCAGGTGGTCGGCGGCCATCATCGTCCCCTCGTCGTGCTCGACGACGATCACCGTGTTGCCGAGGTCGCGGAGCCGGTCGAGGGTCGCGATCAGCTTCTCGTTGTCGCGCTGGTGGAGGCCGATCGAGGGCTCGTCGAGGACGTACATCACGCCGACCAGGTGCGAGCCGATCTGGGTCGCGAGCCGGATCCGCTGCGCCTCGCCGCCGGAGAGCGAGCGGGCCGAGCGGGCCAGCGAGAGGTAGCCGATGCCGACGTTCTCGAGGAACGAGAGCCGCTCGGTGATCTCGCGCACGATCAGCCGCGCGATCGCCTTCTCGGTCTCGGTCATCTCCAGGGTGCGGATCCACTCGGCGGCGGCCTGGGCGGAGAGGTCGCTGTACTCGGCGATGCTGAGGCCGCCGACCTTGACCGCGAGGCTCTCCGGCCGCAGCCGGGCGCCCTTGCAGGCGGGGCATGGCTGCTCGGCCATGTAGCCCTCGATCCGCTCGCGGTTGGACTCCGAGTCGGTCTCTTCGTAGCGCCGCTGGAGGTTGTTGACGATCCCCTCGAAGCGCACCTTGTAGGAGCGGCGGCGGCCGAAGCGGTTGGTGTAGGAGACGTGGTGGCGCTCGTCGCCGGTCCCGTAGAGGAAGATCTCCCGCTCTTTCTTGGTCAGCTGCGACCAGGGCTTGTCGGCGTCGACGCCGTAGCTCTCGGCGACCGAGGCGATCAGCCGCCGCCAGTAGGCGGTGATGCCGCGGTTCCACGGCTGCAGGGCGCCCTCGGCGAGCGAGAGAGTCGGGTCGGGGACGACCAGCTCGGGGTCGATCACCCGCTGGAAGCCGAGCCCGTGGCAGCGGTCGCAGGCGCCGTGGGGCGAGTTGAAGGAGAAGATCCGCGGCTCCAGCTCGGGGATCGAGGTGCCGCAGTTGAGGCAGGCGAACTGCTCGGAGAAGAGCAGGATCTCGTTCTCACCGCTTTTGCCGTCGAGGATCTCGACTTCGATCAGCCCCGCTGCAAGCCCGGCGGCGGCTTCGACCGACTCCGAGAGGCGCCGGCGCAGGTCGGTCTTCATCACCAAGCGGTCGACGACGATCGAAACGTCGTGTTTGTACTTCTTGTCGAGGGCGATGTCCTCGTCGAGGCGGCGCAGCTCGCCGTTGATTTTGGCCCGCGAGTAGCCCTCGAGCCGCATCTGCTCGAGCAATTTCCCGTACTCGCCTTTGCGGCCGCGGACGACCGGGGCCATGACCATGAATTTGGTCCCCTCGTCGAGCGTCATCAGCCGGTCGACGATCTGCTCCTGGGTCTGGCCGGTGATCTCCTCGCCGCACTCGGGACAGAACGGGGTGCCGATCCGCGCCCAGAGCAGGCGCAGGTAGTCGTAGATCTCGGTCACGGTGCCGACGGTCGAGCGCGGGTTGCGCGAGGTCGTCTTCTGGTCGATCGAGATCGCCGGC
>Ga0070665_100002418_pt1 | contig 20589 bp, 15 predicted proteins | sample KBSS13metaG_FD_65862 | JGI IMG/M metagenome (GOLD analysis project Ga0070665, IMG submission 65862) | Switchgrass rhizosphere microbial communities from Kellogg Biological Station, Michigan, USA - KBS S1-3 metaG | ecosystem: Host-associated > Plants > Roots > Rhizosphere > Soil ...
GATCCCGCCCAGATAACCCGATCACGACGACCAACGCAGAGGCCGCTAAGTACGCAGAAAAACAGGAACGATTCTCTGCGGGTTCTGCGTTGTACGTCGTGTCACGGCCGCGACGCTGTGTACGCGGCGATCGCGAGCATGTCCTCGTTCGTCAGGTTGGCCACGACCGGCTTCATCAGATCGGCCCAGACGCCTTTGCGCGTTCCGCGCTGCGTGTCGAACAGCTGCCGGACGGTATAGCTCGGCGAACGTCCGGCGATGCCCGGCACCGGGCCGAGACCTTTCAGATCGGCGCCGTGGCACACCGAACAGCGCGTCGTCTTGCCGCCGCCGGTGGTCACCAGGGCCTCACCCTTCTTGAGGCTCCCGGTTGGGACGTACGCGGTGAAGCCTGACCGCGGGTCGCGCAGTGTTTCGGTGCGTTCGGCGTCGTCTGCGACCTCGATGATCCGATCGCCGATCGGCTCGGTCTCGCCGCCGTCCAGCTTCAGGAACATGCCGCCGGCGATGCGGGTCTTGGGTACAGTGGCCGCCTCGACGACTTTGATCCACGGCGTCCATTTCATCGCGCCGAAGTACTCCGCCGCGGCCTTCACTTCGTCGTCGGTCATCGCCTTCGCATAGGCGATCATCAGGTTGGTGTTGCCCTTGCGCGAGTCCGCGCTCTTTCTCGCCTCGGTCTTGAAGTCCGCCATCGTCTGGATGAAGTAGGCAACGGGCAGTCCCGAGACGCCGGCGTTCTCCGGCCGGCCTTTGCCGTTCGGATAATGGCAGAGCGAGCAGGCGCGCACGTCGGGCCGCTTGCCGTGCGCGACGATCTCGGGCATGGCCGGGTGATCGCCGGGAAACCAGTCAGCCGGGCCGAAGCCGTCGCGGATCTGCGCGAGCGTGAAGGATCCGCCGGCGCCGGGCACCGTCCGCGGAGTCGGGTCGGGTGCAGGCGCCGCTGCCGGAGCTGCCGGAGGTGGCGTGGCCGGCGCGGCCGCAGCGCTCGGCGCCGACGGGAAGCCGTATGCCCACGGTGGCGGCGGGCCGTCGTTCGCGGCAAAGGCCAGGGCGGTGGCAAAAAGTAGAACAGCGAGGCAAGCGGCGTATCGCATTATCTGCTCCTGAATGCGGTCTCAGAGGTTTGGTCTCTGAGACCAGGCCTCTGCCGCCGGCACTTTACTACTCTCTGGACGTTTCCGCCCACCCGGGCCTACACTGCGGCCCACACACGGCAGCTCGAAGGGAGTGGGTTATGTCCGCACGGTTCCTTCGGATCGCATCGGCGCTCGTGTTGGTCATCACCGGCCTGTTCTGGCTTCGGCCGGGCCTCGGGGGACAAACCCCGGGACAGCCTTCCACCAAAAGCGGCGACTGGCCGCACTACACCGCCGACATGCACGGCACGCGCTACTCGCCCCTCGATCAGATCAACGGCTCCAACTTCAACCAGCTCGAGGTCGCCTGGCGGTTCAAGACCGACAACCTCGGGCCTCGGCCCGAGTACAAGCTCGAAGGCACACCGCTGGCGATCAAGGGCGTGCTCTACACCACCGGCGGCACCCGCCGCTCCGTGGTCGCGCTCGACGGCAAGACCGGCGAGGTGATCTGGACCCACAGCCTGCGCGAGGGCAAGCGCGCGGCCGTCTCGCCGCGCCAGCTCTCCGGCCGCGGCGTGTCGTACTGGACCGACGGCAAGGGTGACGACCGCGTGATCTACGTGACGACGGGATTTCAGCTCGTCGAGCTCAACGCGAAGACCGGGGCGATGATTCCGACGTTCGGCAAGGGCGGCATCGTCGATCTGAAAGTCGGCGCGGTGTTCGGCAAGGGACAGCAGATCGACCTCGAGACCGGCGAGATCGGGATCCACTCCACGCCGGCGGTGGTCAAGGACGTGCTGATCATCGGATCGGCGATGCGTGAGGGCGCGACCGTCCCGACACACAACAACACGAAGGGGCTGGTGCGGGCGTTCGACGTGCGCACCGGCAAGACGCTGTGGACGTTCAACACCATTCCGCGTCCCGGCGAGTTCGGCAACGACACGTGGGAAAAGGAATCGTGGGCCGACAACGGCAACACCGGCGTGTGGACGCAGATCACGGCGGACGAGGAGCTCGGCCTCGTCTACCTGCCGGTCGAGACGCCTTCGTCTGATTTCTACGGCGGCCATCGGCCGGGCAACAACCTGTTCGCGGAGAGCCTCGTCTGCGTCGAGCTGAAGACCGGCGTGCGCAAGTGGCACTACCAGTTCGTGCACCATCCGATCTGGAATTTCGACAACTCGTCGGCGCCGCTGCTGCTCGACATCAACGTCAACGGCAAGGCGATCAAGGCGGTCGCATCCCCGAGCAAGCAGGCGTGGCTGTATGTGTTCGACCGGGTGACCGGCCAGCCGGTGTGGCCGATCGAGGAACGGCAGGTGCCGCAGTCCGATATCCCCGGCGAGAAGACGTCGCCGACGCAGCCGTTCCCCACCAAGCCGCCGGCGTACGCGCGCAACTACCTGAAGGTGCCCGACGATCTGATCGACTTCACGCCGGAGTTACGGGCGCAGGCGCTCGAGCGGCTGAAGCACTACAAGTACGAGGCGTCGCCGTTCACCCCGCCGATCCTCGGCAACGTCAACGGCCCGCTCTACGGCGCGCTGGTCGCGTCGACGGCGACCAACTGGCCCGGCTCGGGCGCCGATCCGGAAACCCACGTCGTCTACGCACAGGCCGGCAACATGGGCGTCTCGGCGCGGTCGCTGGTCGCGCCGCCGAAGGGCTTCTCGGACATCGGCTACGTCTCCGGGATCGCGGGCGAGAACTTCCGCGTGGTGCTCGGGCCGGGCGACTGCTGCGCGGCTGATGCACCGCAGCGGCCGGCGCAGACCGCGCCCCCGGCGCCGGCGGCCGCTTCCGCCGGCGGCGGCGCCGCGGACGGGCTCAACGTCCAGGGGCTGCCGATGGTGAAGCCGCCGTACGGAACGCTGGCGGCGATCAACCTCGATCGCGGCGACCTGATGTGGCAGGTGCCGCACGGCGACACGCCCGACAACATCCGCACCCATCCGCTGCTCGCGGGCAAGACGATCCCGAAGACCGGACAACCGGGAACACAAGGCGTCGGCCTGATGGTGACCAAGACGCTGGTCGTGATGGGCGATCCGCAGATCACTACGCCGCCGGGACGGCAGCGCGGTGCGATGCTCCGCGCGTACGACAAGCAGACAGGACAGGAAGTCGGCGCAGTATGGATGCCGGCGCCGCAGTCGGGCTCGCCGATGACCTACTCGGCCGACGGCAAGCAGTACATCGTGGTCGCGGTGGGCGGCGGCGCGTATTCGGGCGAGTATCTCGCATTCGCGCTGCCGGGCGGGGGACGCCCGCCAAGTTAGAAGTTAGAAGTGAGAAGTGAGAAGTGAGAAGTGAGAAGTCAAAGTTCCGAAGTTTCACTTCTAACTTCTCACTTTTCACTTCTAACTTTTGTAGGCTATTCGTGCCGCAGCGCTGTCAGCGGATCGATCCTGGTCGCCCGCCGTGCCGGGACATAGCAGGCGGCGAGGCCGACCACCGCGAACAGCGCCGCGGCGCCTGCGAAGGTGACAGGATCGACGGGCGGGACACCGAAGAGCAGCCTCGTCAGCAGTCGGCTGGTTGCCGCCGAGAGCAGCAGTCCGAGCGCAGCGCCCGCCGCCACCATCGACATCCCGTGCCGGAGCACCATTCTCACGATGACGCCGCGCGGCGCGCCCATCGCCACGCGGATGCCGATCTCACGCGTGCGGCACGTCACCGCGTACGCCGTCACCCCGTAGATCCCGATCGCCGCCAGCAGCACGCCGACAAAGCCGAGGGTGCCAGAGACGGAGCCGGCCACCCGCAACTGTAGCTGGACCGGACCGGCCGGTTCCTCCAGCCGCTGCGTCGAGACGATCGGCAGATGCGGGTCCATCGACGCCACCGCGGTGCGGATCGCGCCGATCAGTCGCTGACCGCCTGCCGCGCGCGTCACGATGGTGATGCCGCGCACGTACTGTTGCTGCAGCGGCAAATACATCAGGAATGACGACCGGTCGTCGGCCGCGGCCGGCCTCCGATCGCCGGCCGGCGCCGCCGGCGCGGCCGCCCCAAGATCGCCCGCGACGCCGATGACCTGCAGTATCCGCGGCGGGCCCGGATCCGATTGCTCGGGGTGCTCGTGCAGCACGATCGACTTGCCGACCGCATCCTGTGCCGGCCACAGGCGACGCGCCGCCGATTCGCTGACAATCGTCACCGCCTGCGTGCCGGCGCGGTCGGCGGCGTTGAAGTCGCGGCCCGCAACCAGGGGAATCCGCAGCGTGGCGAAGTAGTCGGGCTCGACGATGTTCCAGGCCGGGTGGAAGAACCGCTGGCCGGCTGGCGGCGGAACGCCGGGCACCGTGAGCCCGCCGAGCATCGTGCCTCGCGCGCCTGGACCGGGCACGCCGAGCGCGAGCGTCGCCTGTTCCACGCCCGGCAGTTGGCGGATCCGATCGACGAGCGCTCTCGCGAAGACCGGTCCGGTCGTGTCCGTATAACCGGCCAGCGACAGATCGATCGCCGCCGTCTCGACACCACGCGGATCGAAGTGCGAATCGACGCCGCTGCTCCGTTGGAGCGCCCTGCCGAGCAGACCGGCGGCCACGATCAGCAGCAGGCTGATCGCGACCTGTGCGACGACGAACGCGTGCTGGAGGCGCAGCCGATCGGACGGCCCCTGCGACTCGTCTTTCAGCGCCGCCACGACGTCCGCCTTCGATGCGTGCAGCGCCGGCGCCAGACCCGAGAGCACCGCCGCCGCCAGCGAAACCGCCGCGGCAGACGCGATCACGTGACCGTCGAGCGGCAGCGGCACGCCCACGGCCAGCGGAAATGCGGGCAGCGCCGCGGCGATGGACGACGTCAGCCCGCGCGCCAGCAGGACTCCCGCCGCCCCGCCGCCGGTAAAGAGGATCAGCGTCTCGGTGGCCAGTTGGCGGACGAGGCGCGCCCGCCCGGCGCCGATCGCCAGCCGGACGGCGATTTCCCGCCGCCGCGCTGTCGCGCGCGCCAGCAGCACACCGGCCACGTTCGCGCACGCGACGATCAGCACCAGCGACGCGATCGCGGTGAGCAGGGCGAGGAATGCGGCCACGATCGGTCTTAGGCTTCCCGGAATGGGCGACGCCGGGACCGTCCGCAGGCCGGCGCCACGGTTCCGCTCCGGAAACTCGCGCTCGAGCGCGCGCGCAATCGTCTCGACCTCGGCCGCGGCCTGCCCGATCGCGGCGCCGGATCTCAACCGGCCGCCGATCATCACGCGAAGGTCGACGTTCGCGTCGCCGGCGCGTGACGCGCGAGCATCGATCACCGACGCCATCGACGTCGGGATCCAGAGATCGGGCAACACCACGCTCATGCCCTGGAATCCTTCGGGAGCGACGCCGATCACCGTGAACGGCTGACGATTGAGCTGCACGGTCCGGCCGACGATCTCGGGATCCTTGTTGAAGCGGCGCGTCCAGAAGCGGTGACTCAGCACCGCGATCGGGCTCGCGCCTGGATCCTCGCCGTCAGCGGCGCGGAAAAGCCGGCCGGCGGCCGGACGGAGGCCAAGCACGGCAAAGTAATTCGTCGTGACGATGTTGCCGTGGACCAGTTCAGCGCCGCCGCGGCCGTCGAGGCTCATCGGCTGCAGCTCGAGTTGATACGCGTAGACGCCGTCGAGCGTGGTCGTGCGGCGGCGCAGCTCGAGGTAGTTCGCATACGCGCTGACCGGCTCCGCCAGCGTCCGTTCGGCATCGGTATGAAAGATGTCGACGAGCCGCTCGGGATCGGCGACGCCGGCCGGCGCCCGCAGCAGCAGGGCGTTGGCGATCGTGACGATCGTCGTGATCGCGCCGATCCCGATCGCGAGCGACGCGGCCGCCGTCAGCGCAAAGATCGGATTGCGCCGAAGCAGCCGCACCGAATAGCGCACATCCCGCCGCGCATCGTCGAGCCACACGAACGAGCGCGCGTCGCGCTGGCGATCCTTCATCTGCTCGACCCCGCCGAAGGCGCGCCTGGCGGTGACGCGCGCCTCGTCGCACGTCATCCCGCGGCGGTGATAGTCCTGTTCGAGCAGCGCAAGGTGCGCTGCCGTCTCGCGCGCGAGCTCGTCCTCCGCGCGGTCGGCGCGAACGACGTTCAGCAGTCTGAACAGGAATCGACGCATCGCCAGCTCCGAGGAAAATACCTTCTCAGCGATCTTTGCGATCTCCGCGGTTTCTTCTTACTCGTATCGCAAGGCCGTCAGCGGATCGATCCGCGTCGCTCGCCGAGCGGGCCAATAGCAGGCTGCGAGACCGACGATGGCAAAGAGCACGGCGGCGCCGCCGAAGATCACCGGATCGAGCGGAGCAATGCCAAACAGGAAGGCGACCAGCGCGCGGCTCGCGCCCGCCGCGAGAAGAAGGCCGATCGCGGATCCGATGATCGCGAGCCAGACGCCCTGGTGCAGCACCATGGCGACGACGTCGGCGCGCTGCGCGCCGAGCGCCATGCGAATCCCGATCTCGCGGGTCCGCCGCGTGACCGCGTACGCGGCGACACCGTAAATGCCGATCGCCGCGAGCAGGGCGCCGATCAGGCCGAGGCCTCCGGCGACGGACACAACGATCTGCTGCGGCACGAGACCGATCGCCGTGGCGTCCTCGAGCGTCTGCGAGGTCACGATCGGCAGATTGCGGTTCAGCGACACGACCACCGCGCGGAGCTCGTCGGCGATCCGCTGGCCCCGGGTCGTGCGCGCGAGGATCGTGATCCTGGAGAGGTACTGTTGCTGGAGCGGGACGTAAACGAGCGAGCTCGACAAGCCGTCGATGAGCGTGCTCGCCTTGACGTCGCGTGCGACACCGACAATCAGCAGCATTTTCGCCGCGGTCGGATCCGGCCCGCGGGCGCCGAACTCCTGCTGCACGATCTGTTTGCCGATCGGGTCCTGCCCAGGCCAGAAGCGTCGCGCGGTCCCTTCGCCGACGATGGCGACGAGCGGCGCGCCGGCGCGATCGGCCGGTGTGAAGTCTCGCCCTGACGCGAGCGGAATGTGCAGGGCCGCGAAGTAGCCGGGCTCGACGTTGTTCCAGTCGACATCAAAGGCACGCGCCCCGTCCGGTGGTGTGACCCCGGGGACGGTGACGCCGCGGCGTTGCACCTCGAAGCCGCCGGGCACGCTGGTCGCGATGCTCGCCGCCTGCACATCGGGTAAGGCGCGCACGCGCTCGGTGAGCTCACGGACGAACTGCAGTCCGGTCGTGCCGGAGTAGCCGGCCATCGACAGGTCGAGCGACGCGAGCTCGACCCCGCGCCGATCGAAGCCCGGATCGCTCGCGCCGGCGGCCTGCAGCGCCCGGACGAACAGGCCGGCGACAACGACGAGCAGGATGCTGAACGCCACCTGCGCGACAACGAACGCATGGCGCAGCCGCACGCGTGCCGGCGCCTGCGCATCGTCTTTCAAGGCTGGAACGACGTCCGCCTTCGACGCCTGAAGCGCCGGGGCCAGGCCCGAAAGCAGCGCCGCCGCACACACGAGCGCCGCCGTGAAGAGGACGGCGCGCAGGTCGAGCGCGACCGAGACATTAACGGGAAATGGCAGCGCCGGCAGCGCGGCGACGATCGTCGACGTGAGCCATCGCGCCAGCAGCAGGCCTGCCGCACCGCCCAGCGAGAACAACATCAGCGTTTCGGCGAGCAGCTGACGCACGAGCCGCGACCGGCCCGCCCCCATGGCCAGCCGCACTGCAATCTCCTGACGCCGCGCCGACGCGCGCGCCAGCAGCACTCCCGCCACGTTGGCGCAGGCAATCACGAGCACCAGCGCGACAATCGACATCAGCAGCGCAAGGAACACCGCAATCGGCGCGCTGCTGCCCGGCACCGGCGACAATCGCTGGACGCGAAGGCCCAGGCCTCTGTTCTGGTCGGGATACTCGACCGCCAGCGCGCGCCCGATCGCGTCCACTTCGGCGGCGGCCTGCGGCGCGGAGACGCCCGGCTTCAAGCGGCCGCCGAGCAGCAGCCAGGCTGACGCACGAGCGCTGAGCGTGGACGCGGACGCGGCCGCCGTGAGCGTGACCCAGGCATCGCCGGCGCGAATGCCGGTGCCTTGAAATCCCTCCGAGGCGACACCGATCACCGTCACGGAGCGTTCGTTCAACGTCATCGTCCGCCCGACGATACCGGGATCGCCGTTGAACCGCCGCATCCAGAAGCGGTGGCTCAGGACAACGGCATCGGCCTCGTCCGACCCGGCCTGATCACTGAACAGGCGGCCAACGACTGGCACGGCGCCGAGGACATGGAAGTAGTTGGCGGTGACGAGCGTCCCGAAGATCCGTTCGGTCCCGGGCGTGCCGCTCTCGGCGCCGAGGCTCATCGCTCGTGGAAAGAGCGAGTACGCGTACACGCCGTCGAGCGTCGTTGTACGCGCACGCAGGTCGAGATAGTTCGGGTACGAGCTGTTGCCGAAGCCACCGCCTGGCGTGCGGGTGCCGATGTCGACCAATTGGGCGGGACCGGCGACCCCCGCTGGAGGGCGGAAGAGCACGGCCTGGGCGACCGTGAAGATTGTCGTGTTGGCGCCGATGCCGATCGCGAGCGAGAGCACGGCGGTCAGCGTGAACAGCGGGTCGCGCCGCAGCAACCGCGCCGCGTGCCGGAGATCCCACCGCGCATCGTCCAGCCACGCGAACGAGCGCGCGTCGCGCTGGCGATCCTTCATCTGCTCGACGCCGCCGAAGGCGCGGCGAGCGGCCGCGCGGGCTTCGTCAGGCGTCATCCCGCGGCGCTGGTAGTCCTGTTCGAGCAGCGCAAGGTGCGCTGCGGTCTCGCGCGCGAGCTCGTCCTCCGCCCGTCCGGGGCGAACGACATTCAGCAGTCTGAACAGGAATCGACGCATCGCTACTCCGTGCAAGGGGTCTGACACCTTACAAGGTGTCAGACCCCTTACAATTCCTTACAATTCGTTACGATCCTCACGACTCGCCGAGCAGGAGCTTATCGACCAAGCCCGCGAGGCGGCGCCAGCGCGCGGTCTGCTTCTCGAGGGCGCGCTGGCCGGCCTTGGTAATCGCGTAATACTTCGCGTCGCGGTTGCTCTCGGTCTTCTGCCAGGTGCCCTTGATCAGCCCCTGCTGCTCGAGCCGGACCAGCGCCGGGTACAGCGTGCCCTGATTGAGCTCGAGCGGATGGTCGGCGACCTGCTCGAGCCGCGCGGTCAGCCCGTAGGCGTGCTGCGGGCCCATCGTCGCCAGGGCGCGCAGCACGATCAGATCGAGCGTGCCCTGCAGCAGCTCAACGCGTTGGTCGCGTCCACTGGCCATCCAAGTGCACTCCTGGACGGACCATCTCACACGGTTCACTGGCCTGTCAAGTGGAACCCCTGAACCGGTCTGTGTATTATGCAACCGTGAGGTTGCCTAATGATTGACGACGTGCTGGACCGGATCGATCGGACGATTGAAGTGAACGCGCCGCCGGATCGCGTCTGGCGCGTCCTGACCACCGCGAAAGACCTGTCCACCTGGTTCAAGGTGGACATCGAGGGAGAAATCGCGGCGGGAGCCGAGGTGTGGATGATCTCGAAGTACCCGGGCTACGAGGGCAAGCGCTTCCTCGTACGCGTCACCGAAATGACGCCGCCGCGCCGGTTCGCGTGGCAATGGCATCCCGGCGCGGTGGATGACGACATCGACTACACGCGCGAGGCGTGGACGACCGTCACGTTCACCCTGGAGCCGTCCGGCGCCGGCACCCGATTGAGCGTGTCGGAAACCGGCTTCAACGAAGTCTCGCTCGCCCGCCGCGCCAAGGTCTACAAGGACAACACCCAGGGATGGGCCGAGGTCATCGTCTGGATCCAGAAGTATGCCGAAGCGAAGAACTGACAAAGGCCTCGCCGGCGCCGCGCTGTTGTTCGCCGCGCTGGGCGATCCCACGCGGCTGACCCTGCTTCGCCAGTTGTCGGACGGCGGCCCGGCGTCGATCTCACTGCTCGCCGAGGAGTTCTCGATGACGCGGCAGGGGGTGACCAAGCATCTCCAGGTCCTCGCCGCCGCCGGGATCATCGACGGCAGCCGCCAGGGGCGCGAGCAGGTCTGGACGCTCAACCCCCGGCGGCTTGCCGACGGCAAGCGGCACCTCGAGACGATTGCCGCGGGGTGGGACGACGCGCTGGCCCGGTTCAAATTGCTGGCTGAAGAATGAACCGATGAATGTTTAATAGGACCTTCATGACCCTCCTCAACGAGCTCAAGTTCGCGATCCGCTCGCTCTCTCGCGCCAAGGGGCTGGCCCTCACCGTCGTGCTGACGCTGGCGCTCGGGATCGGCGCCAACGCGTCGATCTTCAGCGTCGTCCGCGGCGTTCTGCTGCGGCCGCTGGTCAACCGCGACGAGAGCCGGCTGATCTACATCCGCCAGAGCGCGCCGGGCATCAACTCCGAGAACGCCGCCTTCTCGGTGCCCGAGATCATCGACCTGAGGGGCAGGCTGAAGTCATTGACCGCGATCGGCGAGTTCTCGCAGATCACGTTCACCATGGTCGGCCTCGGCGAGCCGCGGCAGGTCCGCGCCGGCGTCGTGGACGGGTCGTACTTCGAGGTCATGGGCCTACGGCCCGTGCTCGGCCGGCTGCTGAACAAGGGCGACGACGGCCCGGGTGCCGCGGGCGCGGCGGTCCTCACCCACCGCTTCTGGATGACCGGGCTGAAAAGCGATCCCGACGTCCTCGGCAAGACGATCCGCCTCGGCACCCGCACCGCGGTGATCGTCGGCGTGCTCGAGCCGTCGGTGCCCTATCCGGCGGAAACCGAGATCATCGCGAACGTCGTGACCAGCCCGCATCACCTGTCGGCGACGATGGTCACGGGGCGGGAGCACCGCATGACGGAGCTGTTCGGCCGCCTCGCGCCGGGGTCCGACGTCGAGTCGGCGCGCGCCGAGCTGCGCGCCGTGCACGGCGCCATCATCAAGGAACACCCGGAAGCCTACCCGCCGAAGAACGACTTCCGCATCAACGCGGTGCGGCTGCGCGATCAGATCACGTCCCGCGCGCGCACGGTGCTGCTGGTGCTGCTCGCGGCGTCGGGCCTCGTGTTCATCATCGCGGTGTCGAACGTCGCGAACCTGATTCTCGCCCGCTCGGTGCGCCGCGAGTCGGAGCTGGCGGTGCGCGCGGCACTGGGCGCCAGCAGCTCGACCCTGCGCCGGACCCTGCTCGCCGAAAGCCTCGTGCTCTGCGGCACGGGCGCGGTGCTCGGCGTGGCGATCGCCCGCCCGATGGTCACAGTACTGGGACGCTACGCCTCGCGCTTCTCGGTCCGGGCGCTCGACCTCACGCTCGACGCCAGCATGCTGTGGGTAGGGGTCGGCCTGGCGCTGCTCGCGGCGGTGCTGCTCGCCTTCGTGCCGCGGCTGCCGAACGCCGACGCGTCGCACGGCTTCGCGCTCACCAGCGGCGGCCTCCGCATCACCGGCGCCACCAACCGCCGGCTGCGACTGTTCGCGGTGACCCAGATCGCGGCGTCGTTCGTGCTGCTCGCCGGCGCCGGCATGCTGCTGAAGACGCTGCTGTCGCTCCAGGCGGCGAAGCCCGGATTCGAAACCGCCAACATCCTCGCGGTCAACGTCCCGGTGTCGTCGTACGGCCGGACGCCCGAGCAGGTGCGCGGCTTCTACCGCGAGATCCAGCGGCGGGTCACCTCGATACCCGGCGTCGATCGCGTGGCCTTCGGCAGCACGGTGCCCTGGCGCGACGCCGGCAACTTCGGCGACGGCTTCCAGTTCTCGGTCGAAGGACGCACGCGCGAGAACGGCCAGGACGATCCGCGCGCGCGGTTCCGTTCGGTCTCACCCGGATTCTTCGCGGCGCTCGGGATGCCGATCGTCGCCGGCCGCGACTTCAACGAGGGCGACAAGAACGGCAGCGAGAACGTGGTCATCGTCAGCGCCAGCCTCGCCCAGCAGCTGTTTCCCGGGCAGGATCCGCTCAACCGTCACCTGATGTGGACCGACGGCGTGATGAAATTCATCGGCGTCACCCTCGACTCCCGCCGCATCGTCGGCGTCACCGCCGACGTCGACGACGAGCGGATCGATCCGAGGACGGTGATGACGGTCTACCACCCGTTCGAACAGGAGCTCTCGGGCGGCCGGCTGTTCATCCACACCCGCAGCGATCCGTATGCGCTGGTGCCGGCGATTACCAAGACGGTGCGCGAGCTGGCGGCCGATCAGGTGGTCGAGCGCGCGGCGACGCTGGACGACGTGCGCGCGGAGGTGCTCGCGCCGGATCGCCTGAACGCGATCGTGTTCGGCGGCTTCGCTGCGGTGGCGCTGGCGATTTCGATCGTCGGGGTCGCCGGCGTGCTGGCGTTCTCGGTGAGCGGGCGGACGCGCGAGTTCGGGATCCGGCTCGCGATCGGATCGCAGCCGCGCGAGATCCTGACCGGCGTGCTCGGCGAAGGATTGTGGATGACGGGAATCGGCGTCGTCGCCGGCGCAGCCGGCGGGTTCGCGCTGGCGCGGGTGGTGGGCAGCTACATCCAGAACGTGCAGCTGCCCGGCTTCCTGCCGGTGATGCTGTCGGCGGCCGTGTTGCTGGTGGCCGCCGTCATCGGATCGCTGTTGCCCGCGGCGCGCGCCGCGCGCGTCGACGTGGTGCAGGCGCTTCGCGCAGACTGAATTCCAAATTCTTACTTCTTAATTCTGAATGATCCGTCGTCGAAGCGCTCGCGGTAGACGCCGTGGCACTGGCCGCATGCCTGAGCGACGGTCGCCGCATGCGCCTTGGCGTCGTTCCAGTTGCCGGCGGTGATCGAGGCCTGCAGCGCCTCGACTTCCTTCCGGGCGTTCTGAGCCCATAGCGTCGGCTCGGGCTTCTTCGGCTTCCAGAACGCTTCCGTATCGGCGAAGCCTTTCTGCAGGATCGCGGCGTTCTTGGCGGCGACCTCGGCGTTGGACGAATCGACGGCGGGCCGCAGCGCCGCGGCGGCCGGTCCGACGGCGCGCATCACTTTCTGGAACGCCTCTTCCTCGGCGTTGAGAGGCGGCGGCAGCCGCTTGGCGACGTCGTCGAACTTGTCGTTGATCACCGACGTGGCAATCAGCACCGGACGGCCCGCGTATTTCGCCGCGGCCTCAGGCGGCAGGTCGATCTTGTAGTCCTTGGCCTTCTTCGCGACCTCGGCCGGATCGAACTTCATCAGATCGCCCATCACCGTGACGTAGCTCTTGAGATCGACGGGGCGCTGGATGTTCGGCACCAGCACGAGCACGTCGGTCGGCTGTTTCGGAGCCGGGGCGTCGCCGACGCGGCGCTGATCGACGGTGAACGACGACCGGGACAGGATCTGCTCGACGGACGCGGTGATCGTCACCGCCTGGCCGTAGAACGCATCCGGGTTCGCCGCGATCGTGTTGGTGGCGACCGGCACCAGCGGCTTCGCCGCGGGAGCTGCCGGCGTGGCGGCCGCGCCGCCGCGTCCCGCCGGCGCCGCCGGTGTCGCGGGCGCAGGTGTGCCCGGGGCCGCAGGAGTCTGCGGTGTCGCGCCTCGGGCGGGCGCGGGTGGCTGCTGAGCTCGGAGCGAAACGAACAACATCATCAGCATCGCAACCGCGACGAACGAGACGCCTGCTGCGGTCTTGAATGGTCGGTGCATCGGTGAAACTCCTTCTGAAGAACTCGATGTAATTGTAGGAGAAGTCGCCCTCACGCGGCCAGCGAGGAGCGAGAACTCTGTTACGATCGGAGACGTTGCCGCAAGAGACCACCACCAGCCGGGAGATCGACGAAGCGTGGAGCGTCGTGCTCGATGCCGCCGGCCATGCAGAGACGCTCGAGCGAACCAATCAGCACACCTCGCTGGCGCCCGGCGCCAACGGCCGGTTGTGTGTCGTCGAATCGGGGCATCCCGACGCGGTGATCGCGTGGCGGCCGCACGCCGGCTTCGAGTTGCTGCTGCCGACCGACGATCCGCGGCGCGCGATGATCGATCTCTACCTGCCGATCTGCAGTGCGACCAACGCCAACCCGATCACCGTCGGCCACCTCGGACAGAGCCTGGACGGGTTCATCGCCACGCACTCGGGCGAGTCACAGTTCGTCACCGGCGAGGAGAACATCCTGCATCTTCACCGGATGCGCGCGCTGTGTGACGCGGTGGTGGTCGGCGCCGGGACGGTCGCAGCCGACGATCCGCAGCTGACGACGCGCCACGTGTCCGGACCGAGCCCGCTGCGCGTCGTGCTCGATCCGGCGCGCCGGCTGGCGGAGCACTACAAGGTGTTCACCGACGACTCGGCGATCACGCTGTACGTCTGCGCGAAGTCGCTGGCGCGGGAAGGGGAAACGCGCGTCGGCCACGCGGAGCTCGTCGCGCTGGACGAGGGGCCGGACGGCGTCGACGTCGGCGAAGTGCTGCGTGAGCTTCGTGCGCGCGGCTGCCACCGCATCTTCGTCGAGGGCGGCGGCGTGACGGTGTCGATGTTTCTGGAAGCGAACCTGCTCGACCGCCTGCAGATCGCCATCGCGCCGCTGCTGATCGGCGACGGCCGCCCGGCGATCCGCCTGCCGCCCCGCACGGCGCTCAGCGACTGCCATCGTCCGCGCTATCGGGTCTTCCGCATGGGGACCGACGTGCTGTTCGATTGCGAGATCGGCCCGGATGGCAACAACGCCATGGCCACGTCCGATCCGCACCCGCCGATCACACGCGTGATCTGAACGCGGCGAAGTCCTCGTGGCCCACGACGATCTCCGACCAGCCGGCCGCGACGTGGGCGAGGCGGCGGTCTCGCCATCCGTCGATCACCCGGGCCCGGGCCGGTGCGATTTCGGTGGCCGCCTGAGCCCACCCCTCGATCAGCAGCTGCTGCAGCGCCCGGCGGTCCGGCGCCAGCCTCCAATCGCTGCGCGCTCGCTGCACCTTGTATCCGAACTGCTCGAAACAGCGTGCCGCGGCGCCGGGCGCATCCGGACCAAGCGCCGGACCGAATCCCTTGTCCGTTCGCTGGTGTTCGTTCACGAGCGCCACGATCAACCCATCGTCGGGATCCTCCGGCGAGCAGCCGATGAGCCCGTCGTAGGTGAGCGCGAAGAGCACCGCGGCGCCGCGTGCCGCGCATAGGGCGGCCAGCGCCTGCAGCCACTGGTCCGAGACGAGATCGAGCAGCGCCGACGCGGTGACGACCTCCCGGCCGTCGAAGATGGTCGGATCGGCGAGCGTCGCCAGATCCATGCAGCGGGTCTCGATCCACGGCGCCTTCGGTACCAGCGCGAGCAGCGCCGGATCGTGATCGATCAGGAGAAAATCCGCACGCCGGGTCCCCGCATCGAGCAGATAGCGGAGGTTGGACCCGCTGCCGGCGCCCAGATCCAGTACGCGCAACGGTCGATCGCCCGGCAGCGTCGCGAGCAACGCCCGAGTGAGATCCAGCGATCGCGCCGCATGATCGACCGGCTCGCGCAACGCCAGCCACTCGGCGCTGAACCCCGCCATCGGTGCCCCGTCCCCTCGGCTACTTGCCTCGAGCGCCTCGGCCATCGACGCGGCAGCGGCCTCCCACGTCGGCAATCGTTGGCGGGCGCGCCTCGCGTTCGCCGCGAGCCGCGACCGAAGAGTGGCGTCGCCCACGACACGAAACAGCGCGTCCCTGAGCGCCGGCAGATCGCCGGGCGGGACGACGATGCCGGCCGCCTCGTCCGGCGGCGTTGGACGCACCAGATCCTCAATGGCGCCGGTGGCCGTGCTGATCACCGGCAGCCCGCGCGCGAGCGCTTCGGCGACCGCCATGCCGTAGCCTTCGTACAGCGTCGGCAGGACGAACAGGTCGGCGCGGTCGTACTGCGCGCCGAGCGCGGGCGCGTCCATGTCGCCGGCCAGCAATACGCGATCCTCGAGCCCGCTGTCACGCAGTTGAGCGCGCACGCGCGCCACCGTCGCCGGATCGCGGTCGAGGCTGCCGGCGCACGTCAGCCGCCAGTTGCGCTGCGGGATCGCGGCGAGCGCCGTCAGCAGCAGCTCGTAGCCTTTGCGCGGCGTCATCGTCGCGACGCAGAGGAGCGCAACCTCGCCGGGGACTGGGGACTGGGGGCTGAGGGCCGAGGGCTCCGCGGAAAGGCTTGCACCCTGCGAACCCCTGGCAAGCGGCGCGGGATCGGTACCAGGTTCGACGACCGTGATGCGGTCGGCGGTGACGCCGTAGTCGGCAAGCCGCACGGCGGTCGCGCGGCTGGTGACCACGACCGAGCGGACCAGGCCGAGAGCGCGGCGTTCGCTGGTGTGGAGCTCCGCGGCGAGCGCGGGATCGAGCCCGGTCTCCGCGGCAAGCGGATGATGCACGAGCGCGACGATCTTCAATCGAGCCGCCTCGCGCCCGACTTCGACCGGCAAGGCGCCGAGGGCGAGGCCGTCCACCAGCACCGTCGAGCCAGTCGGAATCTGGGCGAGCACCGCCGCCGCCTGCGCTCGCGCGGCCGCGCTCGGGAACGGGAAACTGTCGTCGAGCCGCACGACCAACACCGACCATCCGCGCTCGCGCAGGCCGGCGATGATGCGCCGATCGTAGCCGTAGCCGCCGGTCCGCGTCTCGAGATCGCCGGGGATCGCGACGTACAACCGCGTCGATCGGCGTGGTGTCACGAGACGTCGCCGGTGAACGATGCCGAGGCGACGTGCGACTCGTGAAGCGTCACGCGGACGCGTTCGACGCCTCGGGCCGCCGCGCCCAGATCGCCGCGCCCGATCGCATCCACGATCCGCTGGAAAATCTCCCGCGCGAGAAACTCGGTCGTCGTATTGCGCCCTTTGAACGCCGGCTCCTCGTCGAGGTTGCGATAGTTCAGGCCGGCGAGCGTGACCTTCAAGACCTCTGTCGCCAGCCCGATGTCGACCACCATCCCGTTGGCATCGAGATCGGCGCGAAGGAACTCCAGATCGACGACGTAGGTTGCGCCGTGAAGGCGCTGCGCGGGGCCGAACGCCTCACCCTGGAAGCTGTGGGCGATCATGAAATGGTCGCGAACCGAAACGGTATACATCAATTTACAAATGAGAAAACGGAATTTACAAAGAGTAGCGGATTCGGTGGCAGAGCGTGTCGCCGGGCGCGGTCGCAAGCATGGCCATCACCTCCGGCAGCGCCTCGAAGTCGCTTTCGCCCGTGATGAGCGCGTCGAGCGCCGGGTCCGCGAGCATCGAGAGCGCGAGCCGCATCCGGCGTTGGTGGTCCCATCGCGCGCGCTGCGTCGCAGCGACCGCGCCGACCTGCGACGACTTCAGCGTCAGCCGGCGCGCATGAAACCGTTCGCCGAGCGCCAGCGGCACGGCGGCGTCGCCGTACCAGCTCATCTCGACGATCGTGGCCTCGAAGGCCGCGAGGTTGAGCGCGAGCGAGAGCCCCGACGCCGAGCCGCTCGCATGCATCACGATGTCGGCGCCATCGGTCGCCGACGCCGGCGTGGCGAATGCCACACCGAGCGCGCGCGCGACGGACGCCCGCTGCGGGTTGACGTCGACGAGCTCGACGACGCAGCCGGCGATCCGGCCGGCAATCCAGGCGACCAGGCAGCCGACGGTTCCAGCGCCGACCACGGTCACGCGATCGCCGACGTGCGGCCGCGCGTCCCACAGCCCGTTGATCGCGGTCTCCACGTTCGCCGCCAGCACCGCTCGCGGCGACGGCACGTCATCGGGCAGGACCGTCACCGATCGTGCCGGCACGACGTATCGGGTCTGATGCGGGAACAGCGTGAACACGCGCCGCCCCTCCAGATCGGCGGGGCCGCGCTCGATCGTGCCGACGCTGGCGTAGCCGTACTTCACCGGCGCCGGAAACGCGCCTTCCTGAAACGGCGCCCGCATCCGGTCGTGCTCGCTCATCGGCACGCGGCCGTGAAACACGAGCGCTTCGGTCCCGCGGCTCACGCCGCTGAACAGCGTGCGCACCACGACCTCATCCGCCGCCGGCGCGGACAGCGTCTCGCCGCGGATCTCGCCGCGCCCCGGCGCCGCAACCCAGAAGGCGCGCGCTTCGTCTGCAACCACGTTGATACAATAACTGAACTCAGAACCCTGAACCCCGAACCCCGAACCGAACCCTGAACCCTGAACCCTGAACCATGAACCCGCGCGCGAACCCCGCCGTGAATCGCCCGTGAACCCGCCTGCCTGGGAGTTCCCGAGTGCGCCGCTGCGCGCCAGCGCCGTCACCTCGAAGCTGATCGGCCTCGCCGCGGTGGTCGCGCTCGCCAGCGCTGCCCGCGCGGCGCTGCCGCTCGGCGAGCGCTACCCGCTGAAGGCCGCCGGCTTGTTCGCCGCGATCATCGGGCTGTCGATCGGCTTCCTGCAGCAGCACCACCCGTTCGCGCGATTCGGCGCCGCGAACCAGATCACGACGCTGCGCGCGATCCTCGTCGCCCTCGTCGCGGCTCTGGTCGGTGAGCCGCGCTTGCCGTCGGTGGCAATCGCGGCCGTGACCATCAGCGTGGCCGTCACGGTGCTCGACGGCGTCGACGGCTGGCTCGCGCGGCGCACCGGGATCGCCAGCCGCTTCGGCGCGCGCTTCGACATGGAGATCGACGCGCTGCTGATCCTCGCGCTGTCGGTCCTCGCGTGGCGCCATGACAAGGCCGGCGCGTGGGTCGTCGTCTCCGGGCTGCTGCGATATGCCTTCGTCGCGGGCGGTGCGGCCGCCCCCTGGCTGCGGGCGCCGCTTCCGCCGAGCCGGCGGCGACAGACCGTCTGCGTCATCCAGATTGCGGCGTTGACCCTCGTCATGCTGCCGGCGATTGAACCACCGCTCAGCGCGGTCGTGGCGGGCGCGGCGCTCGTCATGCTGGCCTGGTCGTTCCTGATCGACACCGTGTGGCTGTGGCGCCAACCGGCGTGAGGCGCGGGCTCGCGGCGGCGGCCGCGATCGCCCTGCTCAACGCGTCGCTCTCGTTCCAGAACGTCTGGCCGACGCCGGCGATTCGGTGGGCCGGAGAGCTCTCGATCGAATGCGCGGTGTTCCTCCTGATCCTCCTCGCCGTCCATCGGCGATTCGGCGGGCCGTCACGCGCCGTGGTTCGCTGGCTGGCCGCGGCCTGGGTCGTGCTCGTCCTGGGCCACTACGCCGACGTCACCACGCCGGCGCTCTACGGCCGCGACATCAATCTCTACTGGGACGTTCGCTACATGCCGGATGTCGCCGCGATGATCGCCCACGCGGCGCCTCTCTGGCTCATCGTCGTCGTCTGCCTGGCGGCGGCGGTGGTGCTCGGCCTGCTCTATTCGCTGTTCCGGTGGGCGTTCGACCGCGTCGCCGATGCCCTGGCCGAACCGCGCGGGCGCCTCGCGATCGGTGCCGTGGCGTCGGCGGTGCTCCTGCTGTTCATCGCGACCGGGCTCCACGCGCTCGGCGAGGTCGAACCGGTGTTCGCAACCCCGGTCACGCAGACGTATGCGCGCCAGGCGCGGCTCGTCGCCGGCGCCCTCGGCGCCTCGCGCACGCTCGCGCCGAGCCCCTCGATGCGCGCCGATCTGGCGCTCGTGAAGGACACCGACGTCTTCCTGGTGTTCATCGAGTCGTATGGCGCGATCGCGTTCGAGCGGCCCGACATGGCGCCGCAGCTGGAGGCGGGCCGCGCCGATCTCGACGCCGCGATTCACGGCGCCGGCCGCGACGTCGTCTCCGCCTATGTCGAGTCGCCGACCTTCGGCGGCTCGTCGTGGCTCGCGCACCTCAGCCTGATGTCGGGGGTCGAGGTCCGCGACCCGGAAACCAACGCGCGCCTCATGACCGAACAGCGCGAGACCATCGTCACGAACTTCAAGCGCGCGGGTCATCGAACGGTGGCGCTGATGCCAGGGCTGCGGCAGGCGTGGCCCGAGGGCGCGTTCTACGGCTTCGACGACATCTATGGCGCGTCGCGCCTCGACTATCGCGGGCCCGAGTTCGGCTGGTTCGCGGTCCCCGATCAATTCTCGCTCGCGAAGTTCGACGCGCTCGAAGCCGGCCAGAGCTCTCGCGCGCCGCGCTTCGTGTTCTTCCCGACCATCAGCACGCACTTCCCGTTCATCCCGACGCCGCCGTACCAGCCGGACTGGAGCCGGATGTTCCTGGAGCATCCCTACGACGGTCCGTCGATCGTACGCGCCTATGCGCAGCAGCCCGACTGGACGCACTTCGGACCCGGCTACGTCAACGCGATCGCGTACGACTACGCAACGCTCGCCGGCTATCAACGGCTGCACGCGGATGGGGACTTCGTGATGATCCTGCTCGGCGACCACGAGCCGGCGGCGGCGGTCAGCGGAGAGAAGGCGCCATGGGACGTGCCGGTGCACGTGATCGCCAGCCGTCCCCAGATCCTGGAACGGTTACGGGCTCACGGCTTTCGCAGCGGCCTCACCCCGGCGCGTCCGTCGCTGGGCCGCATGCACACGCTGTTGCCGATGCTGCAGGACGCTTTCAGCGCGAGTGCTCCGCACTCCTAAGAAACTGTCCCGTCGACGACCTCGCCGGTCGAAAGGTCGATAAGGCCAAATCCCAGGTTTTGCGCGCGTTGACGCAGGCGACGGAGGACGTGG
>Ga0070665_100002423_pt1 | contig 20562 bp, 20 predicted proteins | sample KBSS13metaG_FD_65862 | JGI IMG/M metagenome (GOLD analysis project Ga0070665, IMG submission 65862) | Switchgrass rhizosphere microbial communities from Kellogg Biological Station, Michigan, USA - KBS S1-3 metaG | ecosystem: Host-associated > Plants > Roots > Rhizosphere > Soil ...
AAGACCACCGAGACCAAGCCGGTGGTCAAGACCGTAGGCCAGGCCAAAGACGCGATCCCCGGCCTGCGCCTCAGCGCCAACGCCTACTGATCCAATCCTTGATCAAAGCAAAAAGGCGCGGAGCGATCCGCGCCTTTTTTGTTTTACGCTGCACGCCGGTTTCGCCGATCCGGCAGGAGGGCCACCTATGTCATTCACCCATGTGTTATGGCTCGCAAGCTTAACAATTCCGATTGTGGGAGCTGTCGTGGGCGTTCGCGCCGCTTGCATCGAGGTACGCGATAACGTTGACGCCTTTATTGACGATATAAAACGGCAAAGCCGATGGGCGACATGGGCTGCCGTCCTAAGTTCCATCAGCGCGCTTGTGGGCGCCGTTGTGAACTGGAACGCTGGATAATCGGGAGCACGGGATTTTGCGACCTAAGGAAGGTTTCTAGCGGCAGCGTGGCAACGCGCGGAGCTTGTTGCCGCGGCGGCTCGCCCAAGCTGGCTTGGCTTTTCTTGGCGAATACAATGAGCTTAGAAAACTTGCCCCTCTTCGAGCGGAGCAAGGGAGGCGCGGCGCTCAAATCGATCCGCTGGATCGATTTGTCCGGCTTACGCCGGTCGCGTCTCTCACATCATCTTCCTGATGGTCAGGACTGCCGGGCCCATGATGACCACGAACAGACACGGCAGAAAGAAAATAATCATCGGGACGGTCAGCTTGGCGGGCAACGACGCCGCCTTGCGCTCGGCTTCCTGCATGCGGCCCTCGCGGTTTTCCACGGCGGTGACGCGCAGCGCCTGGCCCAGGGGGGTACCGTATTTCTCGGCCTGGTTCAGGGCGGTGGCCACCGCCTTGACGCCCGGATGGCCGCAGCGCTTGGCCAGATTGTCGAAGGCCTGGCGGCGGTCCGGCAGATAGCTGAGCTCGGCGGTGGTGAGCGCCAGTTCCTCGGACAGCTCGGCGGATTGGCTGCCGATCTCCGTCGCGACGCGGGTAAAGGCGCTTTCGATCGACATGCCGGATTCCACGCAGATCAGCATGAGATCCAGGGCATCGGGAAAACCGCGCATGATCGAGGCCTGGCGGCGCTGGATCATGTTGCCGACGAACATGTCCGGCAGATAGAAGCCGATCAGGGCGCCGACAAAGGCCGCGCCGACCTTCTGGACCGGCGACCAGGTCAGATGCAGGATCAGGAACAGATAGAACAGCACCACCACGAAGACGATGAACGGCATCACAAAGCGGAAAAACATGAAGGCGATCAGCGGGGCCTGGCCGCGATAGCCGGCGCTGGACAGTTTCTCGCGCGTGTTTTCGCTTTCCAATATGTTGCCCAGCTTGAAGCGATCCAGGGTCGCCTTCATGTAGGACACCGGTTCGATACGCAGGCTTCCGCGCTTGGCGTTCAGGGCGGCATGATGCTTGGCGCGCAGTTCCTCGCGGCGGGCAGCCACCGATTTGAGCCGGTCGTTCAGCCCGTTGCCTTCCAGATAGGGAACGCCCAGGGTCAGAACCGTGGCGAAAGCCAGGATGCCGACGACCAGCATCACCAGGAAGCTCTTGTCGAACAGCAGGTTCATGACGGTGTTCATGGGTCCCGCCTAATGCTTGAAGTTGATCATTTTGCGCATCACCATGATGCCCATCCCCATCCAGAACACGCAGCCCGCCAACATCAGGTTGCCGGCGCGCTCGGTAAACAGCTTGGCGATATAGGCCGGGGTGGTGAGATAGACGATACCCATCACGCCGGGCGGCAGCGAGCCGATGATCGCGGCGCTGGCCTTGGCTTCCGACGACATCGCCTTGATCTTGCCCTGCAACCGCTTGCGGTCGCGCAGCACGGCGGACAGATTGCCCAGGGCCTCGGACAGGTTACCACCCGACTTGCTTTGAATGGTCATCACGATGGTGAAGAAGCCCACTTCCGGCGTGGGCATGGATTCCATCATCCGCTTGAGGGCCTGGTCCAAGGTGACGCCGACCTTCAAGCTTTCGAGCAGGGCGTGAAATTCGCTGCCCACCGGATTCGGGATCTCGCGCGCCACGATACGCAGGGCTTCGTTGGTGGGCAGACCCGACCTTACCGAGCGCACGATCACATCGATGGCGGTGGCGAAATTTTCCGTGAATTTCTTCCGGCGGCGGTTGGTGAGAAAGCTGAGGACCCAGCGCGGAAATCCCAATCCCACCACAAAAGCCGCCAGCGCGATGACCATCAGGCTTTGATGGGTCATGATTGCAGCGCCACCCGCGACGCAGGCCGCGATGCCGCAAAGCATCCAGAAACTACGCGGATTGGCCTTGGGAAAGCCGGCCTGCTCGAGCCGGCGCCGCATGGTGGGCCGCTCTTTCTTGGCGGCGCGGTTTTTTTCCACGTCCTTGAGCATGTTCGCGACGTTTTTGCGCTTTTGGGCGGCATCCTGGATCGGATTGGCGCTGCGTCCCCGCGCGCTGCCGGGCGGTTTGGCCACCGCGGCGACACGTTTCTGGGCGATTGCATCGCCGCCGGAAAAGGCGAACGCCGCGCCTCCAAGCGCAAGCGCGAACAGGATGCCGACCAGAACGATCATTGGTTGACCTTGTCCAGGGCGTCGGCCAGCTCTTTTTCGAGATTGTAGTAGCGGGCGCGCTCCCAGAAATTGGGGCGCACCACGCCGGTGCCGACATGCTTGCCGCGCAGCTTGCCGGCCTCATCCTCGCCGGTGATCTCATAGGACACCAGGTCCTGGGTGATCACGACATCGCCTTCGGTGCCGATCACTTCGGTGACCTTGGTGATGCGGCGCGAGCCGTCGCGCATGCGTTCGGCCTGGATGATGATGTCGATGGAACCGACGATCATTTCCCGGATGGTTTTCATCGGCAGCGAGAAGCCGCCCATGGTGATCATGGATTCCAGACGGCCCATGGCTTCGCGCGGGGAGTTGGCGTGCAGCGTCCCCATCGAGCCGTCATGGCCGGTGTTCATCGCCTGCAACAGGTCGAACGCCTCGGGTCCGCGCACTTCGCCCACGATGATGCGTTCGGGACGCATACGCAGGCAGTTCCTGACCAGGTCGCGCATCGAGATCATGCCCTGCCCTTCCAGGTTGGGCGGACGCGTTTCCAGCCGCACCACATGCGGCTGCTGGAGCTGAAGTTCGGCGGCGTCTTCGCAGGTGATGACGCGCTCTTCGGTGTCGATATAGGCGGTCATGCAGTTCAAGAGCGTGGTCTTGCCCGAGCCGGTACCGCCGGAAATCAGGATGTTGCAGCGGCAACGGCCGATCACCTGCAGCACCCGCGCCGCGTCCGGGCTGATCGAGCCGAACTTGACCAGGTCCTCAAGCTTGAGCTTGTCCTTCTTGAACTTACGAATGGTCAAGGTCGGCCCATCCAGGCTCAGCGGCGGACCGATGACGTTGACGCGGGAACCGTCCAGCAGGCGCGCGTCGCAAATGGGCGAGGATTCGTCGACGCGGCGGCCGACCTGCGACACGATGCGCTGGCAGATATTCATCAGCTGGGCATTGTCGCGGAAACGGATGTTGGTGAGCTGCACCTTGCCCTGGACTTCGATGAAGACCCGGTTGGCGCCGTTGACCATGATATCGGCGATGTCGTCGCGCGCCAGCAAAGGCTCCAGCGGACCATAGCCCAGCACATCGTTGCAGATGTCCTGCAGCAGATGTTCCTGCTCGGCGATGGACATCACCACCGCTTTGATCGAAATAATTTCGTTGACGATGTCGCGAATTTCCTCGCGCGCCGAATCCGGGTCGAGCTGGGCGAGCTGGGCCAGATCGATGGTGTCGATCAGGGCATTAAAGATCGTGGATTTGATCTGGTAATAATCTTCCGAGCGACTGTCGGTCACCGCCCGCGCGACGGGCTTGGAAGCCTGCGGCGCGGTTTGCGCGGGCGTTGCGGCCGGCGCGGGCGCGGCGGCCGCCGCCGCGGCATTGGCGCGTGGCGGCGCAGCAGCCGGCGCAGCAGCGGGAGCCGCGGATTTTCCGAAGGCCGGCTCGGGGCCGCTGCGCTTGCCAAAACCGCTCATAATTTATGCCCGCTTCTTACCCTTGAGGAACGAAAATATGTTCACAGTATTCTTGCTGGGGACGCCCTGAGTCGCGCGGCCGGTGATGGCGCGGCACAGTTGACGCAGGGATTCGGTGACCGGCGCCTTGGGCATGACTTCCATCACCATCTGGCCGTTGTTGGCGGCCTGGCCGAAAATCGCGGGATCGAAGGGAATGATGGCGGAAGGCTCCAGGCCCATGGTCTCGGCGAAGTCCTTGGAAGGAATTTCCGGCCGCTTGGGAACGCCGACCTGATTGATCACCAAGCGGGGCGGCGCGTCGTTGGGACGGGCGCCCTTGACCAGATCGATGATGTTCTTGGCATTGCGCAGGCTGGTGAGATCCGGCGTCGCCACGATCACGACCTCATCGGCCGCCAGCAGCGCCGCCTTGATCCAGGGCTGCCAGCCATGCGGCAGGTCCAGGATGACGCAGGGGATGGATTGGCGCACCGCGTCGATCACCGTCTCGAACGCATCCGGCGAGGTTTCATAGTCACGGTCCAGCACGGCGGGAGCAGTGAACAGCGAAAGATGCTCGCCGCGCTTGATCAGCAACCGGTCCAGCAAAACATCGTCCAGACGTTCCGGAGAGCTGAGCGCATCGCAAATGCCCTGGCTCGCCTCATCGTTGAAGTCCAGCCCGACGGTTCCAAAGGGCAGGTCCATGTCGACGATGGTGGTGTTGATGTGCATTTCTTCGGCGATGCACCAGCCGATATTGTGCGACAGGGTCGAAGCGCCGGCGCCGCCACGGGCGCCGACCACGGCCACGACGCGGCCGATCGGAGCGGAGCCGGGATCCAGATAAAGGCCCGAAATCACTTCGATCAACTGCAGCGGCGACAGGGGCGCCACCAGATATTCCGAGGCGCCGCGGCGCATCAATTCGCGATAGAGTTCGACATCGTTGCTGCGGCCCACCACGACCACCTTGGTCGCGGGATCGCAGACTTCCGCCAGGCGGTCGAGTTCCAGCAAGGCTTCCTCGCCGTGCAATTTGGTCTCCACCACCAGCAGATTGGGCGTGATCTGGCCGGTATAATGCTGGACGGCGGCGTCGATGCCCCCCAGCTGCACCTGCAAATGCGCCTTGGACAGGCGGCGGTCGCCGCCGGCCCGCTGCAAGGCGGCGCCGGTGTCGGGAAATTCGCAGAAGGCATGGATGGAAATACGCGGCACGGGACGCTCGTGCGGCGCGGCACCAAAACTTTCGACTTGCGGGGGCTTGCTCATGTTTGGTTCCGTTTCGAGAGTTACGGGCCGACGGAGGACGCGCTGGCGGACTGTTCGGTCGACTTTTCGGCGCTATGCTTGTCGGCCTGGGTGATTTCACCCTTGCGGTAATGGTCCATCACAACGGCGCGGCGCGACGTGTCGACCGGACCCATGGCGCCGGGGCCCAGAAGATCGCGGGGATCGGCCACCATGGCGGCGATATTCTGCTGCACCGAGCAGCCGAATCTCTTGGGCGTCGTGTTGTCCAGCGTGAAGGATTCGTTCTCGGACCAGTCGCCGCACGGCGCGGTATGGGCGGTGTAGGCGATGTAGGTGACATCCACGCGTGCATCGCCGTTGGCGGCGTCGCGGGTCGAGACCAGGATCTTGTCGCGGCTGATTCCGGTCGCGGCGGCACGTTCGCCCAGATAGGTGATGGCGGCGCGGCTGGCGGGGCCATTGGGAACGCTGATGCCGAGGCTGCCATTGCCATGGAGGCGATAATCGGCCAGGAAGGAATCGAACTTGATGGCGTCTTCCGCGTTCATGCCGTCGGCGCCGCCGACGAACCGCACTTTGAGGTCGCGGTAGCTGGGTTCCACCATGATCGGATGGTTGCGGGCGCCATCCAGAGAAATCATGGAGTTGGGATCGGTGGTGGAGCAGGAGCCCGCCATCAGGATGGCGCCAAGGGCCGCTGCGCGAAGAAAATAATCCGGTTTCATGGCAACCTCCTAGCGCACGACAAAGCCGACAGGCGCGGAGGCCTGGGGCGAAGCGGGCTTTTCGTCTTTTCTCTTGTAGATCGCGTTCAGGCGGCCCAGCAGAATGGTTTCCGGATCCGACGGCGGAATGAAGCCGTCGGTCGGCGCGCTCAAAGCGGCTTCCGTGGTGGGCTCGACCAGATAGGCGCTGACCAGAACCACCAGTTCGGTGGTGTCGTCGGCGAAATCGCGACTGCGGAACAGGGCGCCCAGCACCGGCAGGTCCTTCACGCCGGGAAAGCCGTCGATCACCTGTTTGGTATTATGTTGCATCAGGCCGGCCACCGCGAAACTGCCGCCGGACGGCAGTTCGACCGTCGTCATGGTGCGACGCACGGTAAGCGCGGGAATGGTGAGGCCCTGGGTGCTGTTGGCTCCGGTGAGCGTAAACGAGCCGGTGTTGGACAGTTCGCTCACTTCACTGGAGATCTGCAGGCTGATACGGCCTTCCGCCACCACCACCGGCGTAAAGCTGAGGCCGACACCGAACGGCTTGAAGATCACCGAGACGTTGCCGTCGCGGTCACGGCTGGCAGGGACGGGAAATTCGCCGCCGGCGAGGAATTTCGCGGTCTCGCCGCTGACGGCAGTGAGGTTGGGTTCGGCCAGCATATGCACCAGGCCGACGCGCTCCAGCGCCTTGAGCTGGCCCTGGACATTGTTGTCGATGTTGCAGAGGCCGCCGGCACTGGCCAGCACGCCAAAGGGATTGGAGTTGGTGCTGCCGTTGCCGCAGACCCGTCCCGCCTGGCCGCCGGACAGGTCGCTCAGCGCCTGACCTACCAGGTTGAACTGGTTGGCGGTTGAAAAGGCCAACGGCGTGGAGCCGCCGGCAATCTTGACGCCCGCCAGATTCACGCCGAACTGCTTGGCGATATTGCGGTCCATTTCGGCAACGCGGACTTTCAGCATCACCTGCTGGCCGCCGGCGATGCCGATCATGTTGATGACCTTCTTCTCGTCGCCGGTGAAGCGGGCCGCCAGATCGGCGGCACGCGTCGATTCCAAGGCGCTCGCCACCGAGCCGGTCAAGATGACATTGTCATTCATGGCCTGAACTTGGATGGAGGAGTTGGGCAGACTGGCCTTCATCAGGCCGGACAGGTCCACCACGTCCTTCTCGACACGGATGTCCAGCGCCAGAATCTGCTTGCCCTGGGCATCAAAGAAGAAGGCGTTGGTCTGGCCCACTTTGGTGGCCAGCAGGAAAATGCGCCGCGGCGTGCGCACCACCGCGTCCACCAGGTCGGGATTGGACACCAGCACATCGCGGGCGTCGGCATCGAGCTGCACCACGGCCGCCTTGTCCAGCGGCAGGGTCAGGCGCTGATGCGTGGCCGCGCCGTGGGTGGATATCGTCATCACCTTGGCACCGGCTTCGTCCAGCACGGGACGCGCGGGAGCCGCGAAGGCGCCACCCGGCGCCGCAAGCGCCAGCACGAAAGCGAAAAGAATTTTGTTGGGGGACATCACTGCGGGCTCTCCTGCCGAATGGCGCCTGCCATGCCGTAACGAATTACGGAGACGGGGCCGTCATAGGTCGAGGCGGGGCGCTTCTTGCGCGCCGGGTCATCCACACTGGCGACACTGCCTTCGCTCAAGGGGCGAAGCGCCAGCGACAGCGAGCCCGAGATGGCGGCGGCGGAAATCGCTTCCGCCTGTTCGGGCGAAACTTCCACAGTCGCGGTCTTGCCGACCACAGTGCGGGCATCTTTTTCCTGCTTGAAGGTCTGGTCCACCGCCAACACGCGAAGATTGGACAGGATCGTCTTGGCGGAACCGCGCGTGGTGTTGCCCTCGGGGCGGCGCGTCAGGATCACGTCGACGCGGTCGTTGGGCAGGATGAACCCGCCCGCGCCGGAGTCGGTGGAAATGGCAATCGAAACGGCGCGCATGCCTTCGCCCAAAGTCGCGGCCATGAAACCGGAGGCGTCGCCATGCACGATCGCATTCTCGGTGATCGGTTGACCCGGCAAGATCATCGCGCGCACGACGGTGCCCTTTACGATCTGCTCTTCGCTGACCGAGGGCTCATGCTTGATGAAGGACGGATCGATGGTCGAAGTGGGCCACTTCTCCCAACGCACCTGGTCGGCGGAAAGCGCCTGACCCGGCGAAAGATTGGTGCTGGCAACAAGAACTTCGCTCATCGCGATCGCCGGCGCGACTTTGGCTTGCACGGCGGGCGTACCGCCGCCCAGCATGCCGCGCACGAGAAACGCAGCACCGCCGGCCGCTACGAGGGCAAAGCCAAGCACAATTATGCGTTGGGGGTTCATGAGAGCAGCTCCTTTGGTGACAATTCACCATGCAACCCTTTAGAAATTGCTTAAGATGGAGCCGTGCAATTGCCTTATAAAACAATTGTTTCGCGTTGAACTTGTTTAAAATCTAACTCAAGAACCGCGGGGGCCGCGTTCGAGCTGCGTTAAGCACTTGCCGCGAGACGGAAAATTTCCGTGGAGGGCAGCAGGAAGAAGGCGCCGGCGACCAGCGCCACGCCATAGGGAACACCCGAACGCGCATCGTGCAGCTTTACGATCCAGCCATGGCGGGAGAGAGATGCCGGCAACGGATACTGGCGCAGAAGCATCAGGCCGAGAGTGAGAACGCCGCCAAACAGGCTGGCCAAAAGCGCGTAAGGCAGAAAATCCGTCAAACCCAGCCACAACAGGACCGCGGCAAACAGCTTGGCGTCGCCGCCGCCGATAAAACCCAGGGCGAACAGGGTGAACCCGACGAACAGCCCCCCGAAGCCAGCCAGAAGATGCCAGCCGATATCGGCGCCGGACAGGCCGGCGGCGATCGCGAAAACCGCGAAGGCCGCTATCAGTGCCAGGGTAAGAAAATTGGGGATCGTGAAGCTTGCGACGTCCCAGCCCGCGGCAGTGACTAGCAGTAGCGGCAACGCGACCAAAACCAAAATTTCCGCGAGCATCCGCGAACCCCTGAAAAGCGAACGGCCGCCTTTTTTTGAAAGGCGGCCGTTCCCGAAAAAAAGTCGAACCAGACTTAGCTCAGTGCGGTCGCCAGGCTGGTGAAGGTCAGCGCCAGCTTGGAGCCGACGGCGGTCACGCCCGTGATGATGACAACGGCGATGAGAGCGGCGATCAGGCCATACTCGATGGCGGTGGCGCCCGATTCATCGCGGATAAAACGCGAGATGATATTCATTTTAGTCTCCAACTTTAGTAACACCCTAGGATGCCCAACCCCGGACGAAATCTTTTCGCTCGTTGCGGACTGGCCCACACTAGGGGGGGGCGAATTAAAGTCAGCTTAAGGCTGAGTCGGAAAATTTCTTCAAACTTGGCATGCTTCCGGACCAGACAGGCCCGGAAAGCGGAAGTTCCGCGGGTTTTGACGAATTGTTTACCATCAGCGAAAACTTTGTTCCGCGCGCGCAACGGGCCGCGAGAAAAATCGATAGCGCCGCGACGGGAAACGAGCCCAGCAGATCCACCATGTGGTGACCGCCCTGAATCGGCGAAGAAATAATCACCACCGCATTGAGCAGCAGTAGCGGCCAGCGCAGCCATCGCACATTCCATGCATACCAGGCCACGATCAACGCCAACACGCCGTGATAAGAGGGAAACGCGATCAGGCCGCGCAAATCCGCAGGCGTGATGTAACCGGGCCCGTCGCGCAGCAGCGCGACAAGCGCCTTGCCGTAATCGCCGGTGACCGACAAAGTCAGCTTGCGCGCCACTTCGGGCGGCAAGAAGTAAAGCGACTTGGCGCCGAGCGACGGCATTAAGGCCCATATTGCAATGGCAATAACCGCGCCCACGCCCAGCGCCAGGCAATAGCGATAGACTTTTTCGACTTGCCCGGTCCAGGCCAGCGCCACCATCAGAAGCGCGATTTCCGGCAGCACCATATTGTAGACGACGAAAAAGATTTCGTTGAGAAGCGGATGCCGCGCCATGGCGAGCATCGTGTCGTACCAGTCGAACCCCATGGCGCGGTCGGCCGCGACCAAAATGCCGTCGATGCGCGGGCCATGCAGGGTAAGAAAGAAATAATTAATCATGCTTGCCGCCGCCGAGAACATGCACAGGAAGCTCGCGCCCATCAGCATGGCGGCCAATTGCGGCTCGGCCCGCCTGGTTTGATAGAATATCCCGCCCGCCAAAAGGCCCAGCGACATCAGGCCCAACCGCGCATAAGCGGCAAAATCGATCTGGAAATGGACAATCGCCGCCCAGGCCAGGTCGGCGGCGACCACGGCCGCGCACAATCCGAACAGGATGCGCTGGAGCTTGAAAATCATGGCGTGGTTTTCCTTGCGATGACAATAAGTAGACCAGCAATCTTAAGGCTTCTTTTACGGCGCACCCCTAGTGTGGAGGCGGCCCTATTTGGGAGCTCGCCATGCATCGCGCCGTCTTTCTTGCCATCGCCTTTTTCGCTGCCGCGCCGGCCCATGCCGCGGGCAAGGATGACGCCGTGGCGTTGGCGCTGGACGAAGTCCACACCCTCACCTTCCGCACGCCGGTATCGACCGTCTATGTCGGCAATCCCACCATCGCCGACGTCACCATGATCGATGCCCGTCATGCATTCGTGCAAGGCAAGGGCTATGGCCGCACCAACATCATGGCGCTGAATCGCGACAATGTGATGGTCTTCAACACCCACGTCACCGTGACGGGCAGCGAGGGCGGCGGTACCGTGACGCTCAATCGCGGCGCCCAGCGCGTGACCCTGACCTGCGCCGGTGGCCGTTGCGAGCAGACCCCGATGCCGGGCGACGGCAAGGAAAGCGACGCCGTTAGCGGCCAGATCACGGCGCATCAATCCGCGGCACGCACCGCGGCGGGCCTGGCGGAAGCCAAAAACTAATTCCTGCATAGAAACAGCCGCGCCAACCCGGGGGCCAGCCGGCCGCCCGGCGTCAGCGCGCGTCGGCACCGGATAGATCCTTTGCGGCATCATCCGCCGGACATTTGCCGGCGGGCGATACCGTCGTTGCTGGAACGCTGCTGCGCATATCGAATGCGCCGAACGGTATCCCATGGCGCGAATGGGCCGCGCGGCAATGTCCGCCCCGACCGGGTCTGACGGCACATTTCGAGATGAAGGCACGCCGCGCCGATCCATCTCCGGGTACGGAATACGCGGCATGAGCTTCTCTCCGGAGCCGGCCAGAAACACCCGCGGCACAGTTTGAACCCCGCCGCCGCGGCGCAGGAGTGCAGGCATAGCGGGGCCGCGTTTTCCCGCCATGGCCTACCTTCATGGCAGGACGGCCGCCACGCAGGATTCCCCCCCGCCCAACCCGCCAGCCATGGCGGGCCTTGCCGCAGCGTCACCGCAAGTCCGGCAAAGGCCCGTTACGCGGCCTTCGCTACATGCTCACGCGCACGTTGGTGATCTTCTTGGTGATGTCGGCGAAAGCGTCCGCGATCTGCGCCGAACTCGTCAGGTCGTAATATTTGGACGAATCGGTGGCGCAATCCTGCAGCGGCGCGGAATTGCCGCTGCCGCCGGTATGGACATACAGCGTGTAGATCACGACCTGGTCGGCCTTGGCATGGTCGCACGTCAACTTCATGCGGGCGTTGATATCCGCCGCGACGCTGCCCCCACGATTCTGCGTATTGAGACCGTCGCTCAGCAGAATGATGTAGCGCGTGGTGTTGGCGGGCAGCGCCGGTGCGCCATAGGCGCCGCCGGTGGTCAGGGCCTGCCAGCCATGCGCCACGCCGATCGCCTGGTTGGTGGTGCCGGCGGCCTGCATCGCGTCGACCTTGGTCGTCAGGTCGCTCCAGTCATATTCCAAGGGCGTAACATTGCCCGCCATGCAATAGTCCGGGCCGCTGTAATCGACGGGCACGAGCCTGGTGCTGCCGTTGAAATCCCTGGGATTGACGGCGGGGAAGCTGGCGGAAATGCTGCCAACGCCGGCATCCAGATCCTGCGCGCGATCCGTGACGCAGCCGCCCCAGGTCGAATGACTATTTGCGATCCAGGTATGTTTCCACGGTCCCACGCCGGTCGCCGTGATCGTGGTTGTGACTGTTGTGGTCACCGTCTTCCGCGTCCAAGTGCAGGTTTTGGGGGTTTTGGTATTGCAGCTTTTGGTGCCATCGGTTGGCGCCGCCGCCGAAGACGTGCTCGAGCTTGACGTGCTGTCGCCGGTCCATCCCGCCGTGGTGGCAGTCGTGGTGTTGCTGGTGGTCGAACCGGTTGAGTTGGAGCCCGTGTTGCAGCTGATCGTGCCGGTGCCGACCTGGGTACAAGTCTGGGTCAACGTTGTCGGCTTGCTGTCCGTCTTGGTGTCGGTCTTGGTCTGGGTCGCCACGCTGTTGTAGCAACCGTTATAGTAGCGGTCTTCACGGTCCTTGTTGACCGAGCCATCGTCGTATCTGGGGCAGATCATCCCCTTATAGGTGCCGCTGCTCGGGATCGTGTTGGTGGTGGAAGCATTGTTGGCCGACGTCGAAAGACAGGAATAGCCCGTGCCGCTGAAGGGGCAGGCGCTGCCCGGCCCCGTCGAGTCCGGCGTGGAGGTGATGCCCGAATTGGCCGGCGCGGCCTCCCAGTAACTCCAATCGATCCAGTCGGCGCCGGAATTGCTGGTGCCGACATCGACGTCGCGATTGAATGGCACGACGGCAACCCGCACATCGCCCGCCGTGGTCGATACAGCCTTCAGGCTGTTGATCATGGTCTTGGTCGCGTCCTTGAGCTGGTAGATCTTGCTGGTTGTGACAGTGGTGTTTTTGCAAGGACCGGCGCTGTTGACGGGCTCACACATCGAGCCGGAATTGTCCAGCACCAGCGCCACCCACAATTTGGTCTGGCCCCACACCACGGTCGAAGTGGTCGTGAGCGCAATATCGTTGACGTTGATGATCCTCATCAGCACCGTGGGCATGTTGTTCTTGGCGGTGAGCGTTATGGACCCCTTGGCGTCGTAGACGGGCGGGTCGATGGTCACATGCCCATACTGACCTGGGTTCACCGTGTAGTTGGCATTGAAGAATTTCGTCGCCAGATCCTGAGCCTTGGTCGCGTCCAGGCCGGGTGTCGAACCCACCGCCAGAGCGGCGGCGTCCAACGCCTCGCCCATCTGCTGGCGCACCATCATGGCGCGCGCAAAATCCAATCCCGCGCCCGCGCCGATCATGATCGGCACCAGCGCGACACCGAATATCATCGCGATATTGCCACGCTTGCAGCGCAGGAAGTTGCGCGCCGCGGCAATGAAATTCTGTCCGATATCCATGGGGCAGCCCTCGTTATTCGGACCGCCAGTTTCCGCCAAAAGCGGTGAATATGCTGTTGATTTCCCGAAAGCCGGTAACGCAGTCCTTAACAAAAAGCCTCGAACCGTTAACGCAGCTCGATAACCGATTGAAAATCTTTACGCCGCGTTACGACTGTAATTGTGTGTTTAACCCCTTGTTGAGCAAGCCTCCCTGTTTGGCTTCGTTCCGGCGCCGTTCGGTTTTAAAAAAGGCGAACAAATGGGGTGCAATCCCGCCATGGCCATTCAAACGCGTTTCCAAAGTTTTTGCCGACGCATGCGCGCCGACGCCAACAAGGGCTCGGTGGCGATCGAGTTCGCCATGCTCGCGCCCATATTCCTGTTGATACTGATGGCGACGATCGAAACGGGCGTGATATTCTTCGCCCAGACCACCTTGCAAAATGCGGTGAACGATGCGGCGCGGCTCGTAAAGACCGGCCAAACCGCGTGCTTCACCCAGGATTCCAGCGGCAAATGCCAGGGCATCACGGCCGATCAGTTCCGCAAGCAAATTTGCGATGAAGTGATCGCCCTGCTGCATGTCTGCAACAAGGATTCCAGCGGAAACAGCAACCTGCAATTCGACGTCAACGCCTATAGCGCCGGTTTCGGCGGCGTCACCAATTCCTCGCCGCTGGACACCAACGGGGATTTGCCCAACCTGACGGCCTTCAACACCGGCCAGGCCTGCGACGTGGTGCTGGTGCGGGCCTTTTATCGCTGGCCGATCATCACGCCTTTCCTGAACGTTCTGCTGTCCAACATGAGCGGCTCCGATCACTTGCTGTCCACCGCCGCGGCATTTCGCAGTGAGCCTTATGTCAACAATCTGGGAGGATGCTGAACATGTTGCGCGTCATCCGCGAGATCGGCATTTGGGCGCATGCGCGCAAGGCAGCGCGGCACGCCGCCAACCAGGATGGCACGGCGGCCGTGGAATTCGCCATGCTGATGCCCGTCATGATCACCCTGTTCTTCGGCGTGGTGGAAAGCTCCCTGGCGCTGATCTGCCGGTCCGATGTGTCGCTGATGGCCAGCACGGCCGGCGACTTGATCTCACAGGCCAATGTGGCAACCAAAGCCGACATCAGCAATGTCTATAGCGCCGCCAGCACGGTTCTCTATCCCTATTACGACCCCGCGGTGACCGGTTCGGCCAAGCCGACCATTCGCATTACCAGCGTCATCGATGACGGCAGCGGCGCCGTCGACAAAGATCACATGACCGGCAAGGTCGCCTGGAGCTGCACCCAGGCCGGCTCGGGCACTTTGCCCGCCGCGATTGCAGTGGGCGGCACCGTAACCTTGCCGCAGCCCCTGATGACCGACAAGGGCAGCATTGTTATTGCCGAAATCGCCTATCTCTATTCCTCGCCTACCTCCAAGCTGATCAACACGTCGATCAACTTCACCAACAATTTCTACGCCAAGCCGCGCCGCGTGGCGCAGATCGCGACTCCCACCGGCGGTTGCCCCTGATCAGCGCGGCCGAATAAGGCCTTCCTGCGCCACCGAAGCAACCAGCGTCCCGTCCCGCCGATAAATCGCGCCGCGATTGAAGCCCCGCGCGCCGGAAGCGCTGGGGCTGTCCTGGGCATAAAGCAGCCACTCGTCGGCACGGAACGGGCGATGAAACCACATGGCATGATCCAGGCTCGCCACCTGCATGTCGGAAAAAATGCTCTTGCCGTGCGGCAACAACGAGGTGTCCAGCAAGGACATGTCGGAGACATAAGCCAGCAAGGCGCGATGAATGTCGCCATCGTCGGGAACCGCGCCGCGCGTCCTCAGCCAGATGTGATCCACCGGCGGGCGCGCCAGCCGGTCGCCCGAATTTTCGAATGGGCCGCGCCCCAGCACGGAGCGGGTCTCGAACGGGCGCTCGCGCGACACCCATCGGCGGATATCGGGCCTGAGCCCGGCATCGCGCAGCAGCACCTGCTGATCGTCTTCCAGGGAATCCGGATCGGGCACCACCGGCATGGAGGATTGATGCTCAAAGCCGCTTTCAACCTTCTGGAACGAGGCCGCCAGGATGAAAATCTGCGCCGCGCCCTGGAGCGCAACCACGCGCCGTACGGAGAAACTGCCGCCGTCGCGAGAGCGGTCAACCTGATAGGCAATCGGGACTTTGGGATCGCCGGGACGCAGGAAATAGGCATGGAAGGAATGGCAGGCGCGTGACGGGGCCACGGTGCGCGTGGCCGCCGCCAATGCCTGGGCCAGCACCTGACCGCCGAACACGCGCTGGATCGGTTCGTCCGGCGAAAGGCCGGTGAAGAGATTCTCCTCGACCTGCTCCAAATCCAGCAGCGCCAGAAGCCGAGTCAACGCACTATCCGCCATACAGCCTCCAAACGTTTCACGAAATTTCGCGTATCATACTGATATTGTTATATAAAATTGGCACAATGCGGATGAATCGCAGGAACGAAGGGGGGATAACTGAAAAACTGTCAGAAAATCAGGAGCGTACGATGGGAACATTTGTCATTTCCAACTGTTGCCACCCAGTCACACGGGCTGAATAAAACCTTGGAATGCGTACACTTATCTGCCGCAGAGCAGCATTTGGCTTGGAGACATTTCGGGGAACCGACGTTATAAGCAGTATAGTGAATTTTGCGGGATCGGGCGGGGGATACCTCGTCATTTGATATTTTAAGCGAGGGTAAAAACATGAAACTTCGATTGCTCGCCATGGCGACTGTTGCCGCCGCGGCTCTCAGCACACCTGCCATGGCAGGAGACGGCTGGTATTTGGGTCTGGGCGGCGGTTGGGATAACCAGCCCGGAATTCGTGGCACATCGGTTCCGGCTCCCGCTCTCTTCAATCAAAAGACCAACTCCAGCGACAATTTCATCGGCGCGATCGCCATCGGCTATAAGTGGGCCGATACCGGCTGGCGCCTGGAGAACGAGCTGGCCTTTACCCAGCACGATCTCTCCGTCGCAGGCTCCCCTGGTTTCGCTGCCGGCGCCTCTGGCGGCAACCAGATCACCTCCGACATGCTGAACCTGTTGTATGATTTCCCGCTGAGCGACACGTGGAAGTTCACGATCGGCGGCGGTGCCGGTATCGGCGGTGCCCGCGGCGCGTTGCGCGTCAATGGCACGAACTTCGACATCTTCCGCGGCGCCCACAGCGCCTTCCAGTGGCAGGCAATTGCCGGCCTCGCGGTCACCGTGGCGCCCGATGTGGATCTGTTCGGCGAATATCGCTATCGCGAGAACGAGACGGACCACAACTTCGCCTCGTCCTTCACCAATATCACGCCCATCCACGTTTCCACGATCCAGGAGAATGTGGTGATGGTCGGCCTGCGTTGGTTCCTGACGCCGCCGCCCCCGCCGCCGCCGCCTCCTCCGCCTCCTCCGCCTCCTCCGCCGCCGCCTCCGCCGCCTCCTCCGCCGCCTCCCCCGCCGCCGCCGGCGAAGACGTACATCGTCTTCTTCGACTTCGATAAGTCGGACCTCACGGCGGAAGCGCAGAGCACGGTCACCGAGGCTGTCTCCGCGGCCAAGACCCTGGGCTCCGTCCGCATCATGGTCACCGGCCACACCGACACCGTCGGTTCGGACCGCTACAACCAGGCGCTCTCGATCCGTCGCGCCACGACCGTGAAGAACGAAATGGTTCATCAGGGCCTGGGTGCGGACTCGATTGCCATCGAGGGCAAGAGCTTCCACGACCCGCTGGTTCCGACCGGCCCGGGCGTGCGCGAGCCCAAGAACCGCCGTGCGGTTATCGATCTGGGCGGCTGATCAGCCCAACACTGAATCAGAAAGGGCGGACCTTGCGGTCCGCCCTTTTTGTTTTTGGGGTGAGGCACGACCGGCTTGCCGGTCAAATCGGTCCAGTGGACCGATTTGAGTGCCGAACGCCCGGAGCGTAAGCGAAGGGCAGGGACCGACGAACGGTCAATAGCGTCAGCGTATCCACGGCTTGGGCGAGCGCCGCCAGGCCCGTACCGCGGAATGCGGCGCTCGAGACTTCTGGAACTGCCCGTTTGTGCGTGGAATTCCTACCGCGGAACGGCCGCTGAAGCGGAAGCGGAAGCGGAATTCTGCCCGTCGCTGGGAAGGTCTGGGCGAGCCGTCGGAACAATCTCAGGGCCGGCTTGGACGCCTTGCAGCGCCACAGCCACCTTGATCTCGCAGCTGTCGACCGGGGTGGCTTCATTGACCGGCACGCCGGACACGAAATCCTCCAGCACCGGCTTATCCGGCGCCAACGCGGCGGCAAACACCACGCCGGCCGTGCGGCAGAAATTCTCATGCGCCCCCGGCTTGGTGCGGCGCTGCTCGGCATGGGCGATGGCGCGGGTCTTGAACTGGTCATAGGCGGCATCGCCGCGCGCGTTGCCATTCATGCGCTTGAACATCCGCAGCATGGTGGCGTCGGACCGGCGCAATTCCTTGTTGAAGACGGTCTGGAAGCGATTGAACAAGGAAACTTCCTTGGGGCCGCAGGCCAGGGCCGCGTCCGTCAATTCCTGCTGCACCGCCGCGACCTGGATGGCCGAAATCTCCGCCGCGCTGGCGCAGGCCGACGATACCGCCCGGGCCTGTGCGGCCGACATGGCAACCATACTGAGAGCCGCCACGCAGGCGCTCAACTTCATTCCGTTCATCGAAACCCTCTTCGACTGTCCCAGCCATGCGACCTTAACCTCATCCCCACTTGCCCGCCAAGCCTCTGGAAAGGAGGAACTTTCCTCTCTCGTCTTTGCCTTGATGAAACGGGAACAGCTTTTGCACGTTTTGAATGACATGCACCGCTTTGGGACCCTGGTTTTCGCAGTTGCGGCTTTGGCCGCCGGGTCCAGCCCGGCATGGGCGTTCCGCCTGCCGGGCAACGAGGCCTGGCCGACCGAACATCAAAAACAGCTGCGCTTTGCGGAAAACCAGCCCCAACCCTATGCCATGAACTATGCCGATGAGGCCGCCCAAACATTGGGGGTCCGGGAAGGCAAATGGGAGGCTTTCACGCCCCGTTCCAGCGATATGCCCAGTGTAAAGGGCAGTATGGACGGCGGCCGTCCAATGCTGATCCTGCAATGGCGGCCCGGACAATAGTCTGGACTTGATCCGGGCCGTAACCGGCCTTTCCCCTGATCCCGCAGTTTAGTATTGGTGCCCGCCTATTGGTGGGAGCAAAGTACGCATGGCTTATAAAGTCGCGGTGATCGGGGCAACCGGCAATGTCGGCCGCGAAATGCTCAAAATCCTGGTCGAGCGCCAGTTTCCCATCAGTGAAGTCGTGGCTCTGGCTTCCACCCGCTCGGTGGGCAGCGAAGTTTCCTTTGGCGACGGCGTCCTGAAAGTGAAGGCGCTGGACTATTACGATTTCAAGGGCACCGATATCGCCTTGATGAGCGCCGGCGGCGAGATCGCCAAGCAATGGGCGCCCAAGATCGCGGCGCAAGGCTGCATGGTGATCGACAATTCCAGCGCCTGGCGGATGGACCGGCAGGTGCCGCTGGTGGTGCCCGAAGTCAATGCCGATGCACTGAACGATATTCCCAAGGGCATCATCGCCAATCCCAACTGCTCCACCGCCCAACTGGTGGTGGCGCTCAAGCCGCTGCACGATCTGTTCACCATAAAGCGGGTGGTGGTCTCGACCTATCAATCGGTGTCGGGCGCGGGCAACGAAGCGATGGACGAATTGTTTCGCCAGACCAGGGCGGTGTTCGTGGCCGATCCGATCGAGCAGGGCAAGTTCACCAAGCAGATCGCCTTCAATGTCATTCCCCACATCGACGTCTTTCTGGATTCCGGCATCACCAAGGAAGAATGGAAGATGGCGGTCGAGACCCAGAAGATCCTCGACCCCGATATCCAGGTCACCGCCACCTGCGTGCGGGTGCCGGTTTTTGTCGGCCACAGTGAATCCGTCAATATCGAGTTTGAAAAGCCGGTGACGGCGGAGAAGGCGCGCGCCGCCTTGCGCGCCGCGCCGGGCATTCTGGTGGTGGATAAGCGCGAAGACGGCGGCTATGTCACGCCCATTGAATGCGCCGGCGAAGACGCCACTTTCGTCAGCCGCATCCGCAAGGATCCCACGATCGAAAATGGGCTGAATCTCTGGATCGTTTCCGATAACCTGCGCAAGGGCGCCGCGCTCAACGCAGTGCAGATCGCCGAATCTCTTATCAACCGCAACCTGCTGAGGGCCGCATAAAATGCCGAAAGCTTACTGGATCGCTCGCGTCGATGTTCGCGACCCCGAAACCTACAAATCCTATGTCGAGACCGCCAAGCCGGCTTTTGCGCGCCATCAAGCCAAGTTCCTCGCCCGCGGCGGCAGAACGGAAGTTTTGGAAGGCAAAGCGCGGGCCCGCAATGTGATCATCGAATTTCCGTCCATGGAAGAAGCGCTGGCCTGCTACAACTCTCCGGAATACACCGCAGCCCGCGCCATCCGTCAGACCGTGAGCGACGGCGAATTCGTGCTGGTCGAAGCCGCCGAATAGGCGGCTTTTTTGCAAAACCCGCGCCGCAGCGTTCTTTTTGTTCCAGGCTCCAACCCGAAAATGTTGGAGAAGGCGCGGCATTTGCCGTGCGACGTGGTGGTTCTGGACCTTGAGGACTCCGTTGCGCCGGACGCCAAGACAGCGGCGCGCAATGCCGTTTGCGCCGCCGTAAAAAATTATGGTACGCGCGAAGTCGTGGTGCGCGTCAATGCGCTGGCTTCGTCTTATGGCCCAGCCGATCTGGAGGCGGTGCGCGCCGCCGCGCCGGACGCGGTATTGCTGCCCAAGGTGGAAAGCGCCGCCGATATTCTCGCCGCCAAAGGGCCGCTTCCCATCTGGGCGATGATCGAGACACCGCTGGGCGTGTTGAATGCTGCCGCCATCGCCGCCAGCGGAGTCACCTGCCTGGCCATGGGAACCAACGATCTGCTGAAGGCGATGCGCGCCCAGTCCCTGCCCGACCGGCGCAATTTGTGGCCAGCCCTGAGCGCCACGGTGCTCGCGGCCCGCGCCCATGGCGCCAGTGTGATCGACGGCACGTTCAATGACCTCGCCGATGACGCCGGTTTCGCCGAAAGCTGCGCCCAGGGCCGGGCCTTTGGTTTTGACGGCAAAACCCTGATCCATCCCGGCCAGATCGAAAACTGCAACCGGATCTTTGCGCCGTCGCCGGAGGACATTGTGCAGGCGCGGCGCATTCTGGAAGCTTTCGCGAAAAATCCCGGCAAGGGCGCTATCGCGCTGGATGGCCGCATGGTCGAACGGCTGCATGCCGAGGAAGCAAC
>Ga0070665_100002426_pt1 | contig 20546 bp, 20 predicted proteins | sample KBSS13metaG_FD_65862 | JGI IMG/M metagenome (GOLD analysis project Ga0070665, IMG submission 65862) | Switchgrass rhizosphere microbial communities from Kellogg Biological Station, Michigan, USA - KBS S1-3 metaG | ecosystem: Host-associated > Plants > Roots > Rhizosphere > Soil ...
CGGCCGAGGTCGACACCGGGCCGGTCGACGCCGAGGCCGAGCTCCTCGTGCGCAACCGCCTCGGGCTGCACGCCCGGCCGGCCGCGAAGCTCGTCGAGATCGCGACCGGCCACGACGCGACGCTGCTGCTCTCCAACGCGACGACGGGGCGCGGCCCGGCGACCGCGCGCAGCCTCACGGAGATCGCACTGCTCGGCGTCCGCGGCGGCCACACGCTGCGGGTGCAGGCGTCCGGTCCCGACGCCGACGCGGTCCTGAACGAGGTGCGTGCCCTCGCGGACACCGGCTTCGGCGACGGGGTGGACGCTTCGCGTCCGTTGGCAGGCCTGTCGCAGGGCGACGGTCCTGCCGGGCCACGCGCGGAGGCCGAGGTCGCCCAGGCTCCTGCCGCTGACACGCTGCTGCAGGGGATCCCCGCCTCCCCCGGCTTCGCCGACGGCCCGTTGCGCAGGATCGGCGGCGCGCCCGCGGTACCCGAGGGCGACGCCGAGGATCCCACGGCGGAGACGGCGCGGCTCGACGAGGCACTCGCGCAGGTCCGCGAGGATCTCGCCGCCGCCCGCGACGACCTGGTCGACCGCGGCCGCGCAGACGAGGCGGCGATCTTCGAGGCCCAGGCTGCACTGGCGACCGACGACGCGCTGCTCGGGCCCGCCCGGCGCGCGATCGCCGAAGCGCACCACAACGCGGCGCGCGCCGTCCACGACGCCTCCGAGGCCGTCGCCGCGCAGTACGAGGGACTCGACGACGCCTACCTGCGCGAGCGCGCCGCGGACGTCCGCGACGTCGGCCGCCGGGTGATGCGCGCCGTGCTCGGGCAGACGAGCTCCGCGGTCGCAGACGGCGCCGTGCTCGTGGCCGACGAGCTGCTGCCGGGCGACGCCGCGGCCCTCGATCCCGACACGGTCGCCGGCGTCGCGACCGCACACGGCGGCGCGACGGGCCACGCGGCGATCATCGCCCGCTCGCTCGGCGTGCCGACCGTCGTCGGGCTGGGCCCGTCGCTGCTGGCCGTGCCCGAGGGCACGCCGCTCCTGCTCGACGGGGACGCGGGCACCGTCCGCGTCGACCCCGACCCGGCCGCCGCCGAGCGCCACCGGGCGCAGGCCGCGGCCGCCGACGAGCGACACGTCGTCGCCCTCCGGCACGCCGCCGAGCCGGCGGTGACGACGGACGGGGCGACCATCGACGTCTTCGCGAACCTGGGCGACATCGACGGCGCGCCCGCGGCCGTCGAGCAGGGCGCCGAGGGCGTCGGCCTGCTGCGCACGGAGTTCCTGTTCCTCGACCGCGACGAGCTGCCCGACGAGGACGAGCAGGCCGAGGCCTACGCGACGGTCGCTCGCGGGCTCGGCGGCCGCCCGCTCATCATCCGCACGCTGGATGTCGGCGCCGACAAGCCGCTGCGCGCACTGCCCCAGGAGCCGGAGGCCAACCCGTTCCTGGGCCGCCGCGGCATCCGCCTCCAGCTCGCCCGGCCCGACCTGCTCGCCGCGCAGCTGCGCGCCGTGCTGCGGACGGCCGCGGAGCACCCGGTCAAGGTCATGTTCCCGATGGTGGCCACGATCGGCGAGGTCCGCGCCGCGCGGGCCGCGCTCGACGAGGCCCGCCGTGCCCTGGGCATCGATCCGCCCCTGGAGGTCGGGGTCATGGTCGAGGTGCCCGCGGTCGCGGTCGACGCCGAGCGCTTCGCCCGCGAGCTCGACTTCCTCTCGATCGGCACGAACGACCTCGCCCAGTACACGATGGCCGCCGAGCGCGGCAACGAGCACGTGGCGGCGCTCGCGGCGGGCCCGGTCCCCGCGCTGCTGCGGCTCATCGACCTCACCGTGCGAGGCGCACAGGCGCACGGCCGCTGGGTCGGCGTGTGCGGCGAGCTGGCCGGCGACGTGGACGGTGCGCGCCTTCTGGCCGGTCTCGGGGTATCAGAACTGAGCATGGCCCCGCCTCGGATCGCGGACGTCAAGCAGACCCTGCGTGAGCTCGACCTGGAGCGTGCCCGCGACGCGGCCCGGCGCGCCCTCGACGCGGACTCGCCGGACGAGGCACGAGCGATCTCGTCGGAGCTCTCGTGACGACAACCTCTAGGATCGCGCGATCGTGAAGACGAGCGGATTCCTCGCTGCGGCGTCCTCCGTGCGCATCGTGCTCGTGCCGGTGATCATGGCGCTCGTCGTCCTGGACGACGACGACGTCGGCACGCTCTCCATCGTCGCGGGCATCCTGTTCGCGGTCGCCGCGGTCACGGACTTCTTCGACGGCTACCTCGCCCGTCGCTGGAACGTCACCACGACGCTCGGGTCGTTCCTCGACACGACGGCGGACAAGCTGCTCGTCACGGGCACCCTCATCGCGCTCGTCGCGGTCGAGCGGGTCTCCCCCTGGATCGCCACGATCATCATCGGCCGGGAGCTCGTGATCATGGGCCTGCGCGGCGTCGTCGCCGCGGACGGCCTCGTCATGGCGCCGTCGATCTGGGGCAAGATCAAGACCAACGTCCAGTTCTTCGCGATCCTGCTCGCCATCGTGCGCCCCGAGGTCGTGGTCGCCGGCGTCTACGCGGACGAGTGGCTCATGGTCGCCGCGGCCGTCATCACCGTCGGCTCGGCCATCGACTACCTCGTCAGCTTCTCCTCCGCGCTGCGGGCCTCCGCGGCCGAGGAGGATCGGGTGCCCGCGGAGATCCCGGAGGCGCCCGAGACGACCGTCGTCGGAGCCGCGAGCCGGCTCTCGGCGCAGCCGACGCTGCACAGCCACTCCTGACGCGCGCATTCGTCACCGGAGGGTCGGGGCTGCTCGGCCGGGCCCTCATCGGAGCGCTCCGCGCCCGCGACGACGAGGTCGTCGCGCTCGTGCGGTCCGACGCCGCCGCGGACGTGGTGCGCGGGGCCGGTGCGACGCCCGTCGCCGGCGACCTGCTCGACGAGGCAGGCGTCGCCGCCGCCATGGCGGGCTGCGACGTGGGCTTCCACGTCGCGGGGGTCAACACGCTCTGCCCGTCCGATCCGTCCGAGCTCGAGCGCGTCAACGTCGCGGGCGCGGCCGCGGTCGCACGCGCCGCGGCGGACGCTGGGCTGCCGCGGCTCGTGCACACGTCGTCCTCCTCGGCCATCGGCGAGCCGAAGGGCACGATCGGCCGCGAGGACACCCCACACCGCGGGTGGTACCTCTCCGACTACGACCGCACGAAGCACGCGGGCGAGCGCGCGGCCCTCGAGATCGGCGCCGAACGCGGCCTGGACGTCGTCTGCGTGAACCCCGCCTCCGTCCAGGGCCCCGGCCGCGCCACCGGGACCGCGAAGATGCTGCTCGCGCAGCTCGACGGCCGGCTGAAGGTCTTCGTGGACACGCGCATCAGCGTCGTCGACATCGACGACTGCACGCGCGGGCACCTGCTCGCAGCCGAGCGCGGCGCGCCAGGTGAGCGCTACATCCTGTGCGGCGTGACGCTGACGTCCGAGGAGGCGCTCGCCCTGCTCCGGGGCATGAGCGGCCGCGAGGAGCGCCCCCGGTTCATCCCCGCGGCGATCGCGCCGCCGCTGGCGGGCGTCGTCGAGGTCGTCTGCCGTGCGCTGCATCGCGACCCACCCGCCTGCCGTGCGATGGCGCGAACGCTGCTGCACGGCCACGCCTACGACGGGTCGCGCGCGACCCGGGAACTGGGCCTCGAGTACACGCCGGTGGAGGACACCCTGCGCCGGACCGCGGCCTGGGCATGGCGCCAGGGCTTGCTTCGGCACCCCGTTCCGGGGTAGTCCTTCACACATGGAACGCAATCCGGACGACAGGGCTCGCCCTGAGCAGGCTCACGAGGAGGGCTTCGCCGAGGGGCAGGAGCAGCGCTCCGACGACGACGAGACCGTCCGAGACTTCGCGGAGGGTCAGGAGCGCAGGCCCCACGAGAAGCACGGCGACTTCGCCGAGGGTCAGGAGCACCACGACCACGCCGACGAGGACCCCGAAGGGGACTTCGCGACGGGTCAGCGCGAGAACCCCGAGCCCTAGCGAGGGCCCGGGGCGCCAGCACGACGGGTCTACGCCAGTCGAGCCTTCAGGCTCTCGAACTGCGAGCGCACCTCGGCCGGAAGGCGATCGCCGAACCGGTCGAGGTGCTCCTCGATCTGCCCGAGCTGCGCGCGCAGCTGGTCGGAGTCGACCGTGAGCAGCTCCTCGAGCGTGTCGGCCGTGATGTCGAGGCCCTCGAGCGGCAGCGAGTCGGCCGTCGGCACGAGGCCGATCGGGGTCTCCTTCACGTCGCCCTCGCCGTTCAGACGGCCGAGGACGTAGGCCAGCACACGGCTGTTCTCACCGAAGCCGGGCCACAGGAACTTGCCCTCGCTGCTCTTGCGGAACCAGTTGACCATGAAGATCTTCGGCAGGTTCGCGCCCTTCGTCCGGCCGATCTCCAGCCAGTGGCCGAAGTAGTCGGCCATGTTGTAGCCGCAGAACGGCAGCATCGCGAACGGGTCGAAGCGCAGCTGCCCGACCGCGCCGGCCTGGGCCGCCGTGGTCTCCACGGACATCGTCGCGCCCAGGAACACACCGTGCTCCCAGTCGAACGCCTCGCTCACGAGCGGGACGGTCGTCGCGCGGCGCCCGCCGAACAGGAACGCGTCGATCGGCACGCCGGCCGGGTCGTCCCACTCGGGCGCGATCGACGGCGCCTGGGCGGCCGCGACCGTGAAGCGCGAGTTCGGGTGCGCGGCGGGGTGATCGGACGCGGGCGTCCAGTCGTTGCCGTGCCAGTCGATCGCGTGGGCGGGCGGCTCCCGGGTGAGGCCCTCCCACCAGACGTCACCGTCGTCGGTCTTCGCGACGTTCGTGAAGATGACGTCGCGCGACAGCGCGCCGATCGCGTTCGGGTTGGTCTCCTTACCCGTGCCCGGCGCGACACCGAAGAAGCCGGCCTCCGGGTTGATCGCGTACAGCCGCCCGTCGTCGCCGAACTTCATCCAGGCGATGTCGTCGCCGATCGTCTCCGCCTTCCACCCCGGCAGGGTGGGGATGAGCATCGCGAGGTTCGTCTTACCCGACGCCGACGGGAACGCCGCGGCGACGTACTTGGAGTCACCCTCCGGCGAGGTCAGCTTCAGGATGAGCATGTGCTCGGCGAGCCAGCCGTCGTCGTGCGCGATGGCCGAGGCGATGCGCAGCGCGAAGCACTTCTTGCCCAGCAGCGCGTTGCCGCCGTAGCCCGAGCCGTAGGACCAGATCTCCCGGGACTCGGGGAAGTGGACGATGTACTTCGTCTCGTTGTTCGGCCAGGTCACGTCCTCGACGCCGTCGGCCAGCGGCATGCCGACCGAGTGCACGCAGGGGACGAAGGCACCGTCGTCGCCCAGCACCCCGAGCGCCTCGCGCCCCATCCGGGTCATGAGGCGCATCGACACCGCGACGTAGGCGGAGTCCGTGAGCTGGACGCCGATGTGGCTCTTGTCGGAGCCGACCGGGCCCATCGAGAAGGGCACCACGTACATCGTGCGGCCCTGCATCGTGCCGCTGAAGAGCTCCTCGAGCTGGGAGCGCATCTCGGCCGGGTCGCGCCAGTTGTTCGTCGGGCCGGCGTCGTCCTCCTTCGCGCAGCAGATGAACGTGCGGTCCTCGACGCGAGCGACGTCGCCCGGGTCGGAGAGCGCCAGATAGCTGTTCGGACGGACGTCATCGTTCAGACGCTCGAACGTCCCAGCCTCCACGAGGACCTGACAGAGCGCGTCGTACTCTTCGCTCGAGCCGTCGCACCAGTGGACTGCGTCGGGCTGGGTGAGTGAGGCCACCTCCTCGACCCAGCTCAGCAGTTCCTTGTGGTTCGTGGGGACAGCTGTGGCGCTCACGTCAGGATTCACCTCGGAATGGGTTTCAGAACGACCCGGATCCGGACATCATGCCCGACCGGCTGGCGTTTCGGGGATCTCGTCTCATCGGCCATTCGCCTAGTCATCGAGCGGAACACGTCCCGCAGCGCGACCGGCGCGGACGACCCTCTCGGCCATCTTGCGGCTCGCCTCGTCGACCATCTCGCCCTCGAACCGCGCCGCGCCCGTCGTGGCCGTCTCGTAGGTGTCCAGGAGCGCCTGCGCGCGGGCTAACTCGGCGTCCGTCGGCGTGAAGACCTCGTTGATCGTCGCGATCTGCCCGGGGTGGATCGACCACTTGCCGTCGTAGCCGAGCGCGCGCACGAGGCGCGCCCTGGTCCGCAGGCCCTCGTCGTCGCCCAGGTCGCCGTACGGGCCGTCGATCGCCTGGACGCCCGCGGCGCGCGCGGCGACCAGGATCCGGGAGTAGACGTGGTTGAGGTGGTCGCCCGGGTAGCCCTCGGGCGACCCGCCGATCGTGGTCGTCGGGATACCGACCGATGCGCTGAAGTCGCCGGGGCCGAAGTGCAGGGCCTCCACCCGCGGTGCGGCGGCGATCGCCTCGCAGTGAACGAGGCCGGTGGCGTCCTCGATCTGGACGTCGATGCCGATGCCGCCCTGCTCGAGACCGCAGCCCTCCTCGAGCTGTGACAGCAGGAGGTCGGCGAACGCGATGTCCGCGGTCGTCCTGACCTTCGGCAGGACGATGGTCGCGAGCTGCGCGCCGGCGCGCTCGGCGAGCGCGATGAGGTCCCGGTGGCAGTGGGGGCTGTCCGTCGCATTGACCCGCACGGAGAGGGTCTTCCCGCCCACGTCGAACGCACGCGTCGCATCCACGACGAGCCCGCGGGCCCGGTCCTTGTCGTCGAGGGACACCGCGTCCTCGAGGTCGAGGATGATCTGGTCCGCGTCGAGCTGGGCGGCCTTGGCGAGGAACCGTTCGCTGGAGCCGGGGACGACGTGGACGCTCCGTCGGGAACGGGCGCCTTCCACCCCTGCAAGGTAGCTAGGTTCTTCGTGTGCCGGAGCTTCCCGAGGTCGAGCGGGCGAGGGCGCTCGTGGAGGCACGGGCGCTCGGTCGCCGCATCGCGGAGGTCGACGACGCCGACACCTGGGTCTGCCGGCCCCACTCCCCGGGAGAGATCTCCGACGCCCTCGTCGGGCGGACGCTCACGAAGGCGCTGCGCCGAGGCAAGTCGATGTGGGTCGAGACCGACGAGGGCGAGGGACCGGATCTCGGCATCCACCTCGGCATGGCCGGGCGGATCGTCGTCGACGACTCCGCTGCGGGCGACCGGGTGCGCGGCGCCGACGGCCCGAAGTGGGACCGCTTCACGATCCGATTCGAGGACGGCGGGATGCTCGCGCTGCGCGACAAGCGCCGGCTCGGGCGCGTGCGCCTGGAGCCCGACCTCACCGGCGTCGGCCCGGACGCCGCGCTCGTCGGGCGCGAGGAGTTCCGCACCCGCGTCGGGCGCGGGACGGCGCCGCTGAAGGCGCGGATCATGGATCAGGCGGTCATCGCCGGCGTCGGCAACCTGCTCGCCGACGAGGCGCTCTGGCAGGCGCGCCTGTCACCCGTGCGAGAGGCCGGGTCGCTGAGCACGGAGGAGCTCGACCGGCTGCGCCGGGCGATCCGCGCCGCCGTGCGGTCGGCCGTGAAGCTCGGCGGCGTGCACACCGGGCGGTTCATCTCCCACCGCGAGCGCGGTGGGCGCTGCCCGCGCGACGGGACCGAGCTCGTCCGCGCGACGGTCGGCGGTCGTACGACGTACTGGTGCCCGGCCGAGCAGACCTAGCGGGTCCTGTAGCGCAGGTAGACGACGCCGTTGCCGAAGCGGCGCTCGTCGAGGAGCTCGAGGTCGATGCGCACGTCGTCGGGTAGAGCGGGGTTGCCGCCGCCCACCACGACCGGCGACACGAGCAGCCCGACCTCGTCGACGAGGCCGGCCCGCAGCGCCGCGGCCGCAAGGTGCGGCCCGCCGATCCCGACGTCGCTGTCCGCCGCATCCTTGAGCGCACGCACGGCCTCCGGGTCGAACTCGCGCTCGATGCGCGTGCGCTCGCTGGAGACCTCGTCGAGCGTGCGCGAGAACACGATCTTCTCGGAGGCGCGCCAGAGCGTCGCGTAGTCGCGCATGGCGGGCGCGGGGTCGTCCATCGTCTCCCACGCCTTCAGCACCTCGTAGAGCTTGCGCCCGTAGAGGTGGGTGCCGATCGGCCGCTCGAGATCGTTGACGAACGCGTGGATCTCTTCGTCGGGGAACGACCAGTCCCAGGAGCCGGACGCGTCGGCCACGTAGCCGTCGAGGGAGGTGATCGAGGTGTAGATGAGCTTCGCCATGAGGGAGGGACGACCGCCGGCGCCGGAAGTCATCGTCGGTCCGTCCAACCCGGCCGCCAGGGAAATGGGGATGGTGGCGCAATCGGGCCGGCTGCGGCGAGCGCGTGATGCGATTCGCAGCCGGTTGCGCTCTCTGTGGCGCCGACCTCGACATCCGCCGTCACGACCGCCGCCCCGGCCTGCTCGAGGGCACGCATGCCCGAGTCCTGGAGCCCCTCCGCAGGCCGCGCCTGCGGCCCAAGCCACTGCTGCAGGACTGGGACACGAAGGGCTGGCAGTTCGTGCTCCTCCTCTTCGTGCTGCTGTTCTCCTGCTCGATCGCCGGCCTCATCGCCTCCGACGTGATGGCACTGCTCGGACGACTGCTCCCGTTTCTCTAGTCGCGCGCCTGCTCGGGAACCTGCTGGGTGACGCAGTGCGGCCCGCCGCCGCCGTAGGCGAGGACGGCTCCGGGGACCGGCACGATCTCGCGGCCCGGGAAGCCGCCGGCGATCGTCGCGAGCGCGGGCTCGTCGTGCTCCGTCCCCGCGACGGGCACGATCACCGCGCGGTTGCAGACGTAGTGGTTCAGGTAGGAGACGGCGACCTCCTCGCCGGCGACCTCCACGTAGGAGAGCTGCTCGACCGGGACGATCTCCAGACCGGCGTCCTCTGCCCTGCGCCGGTTCTCCTCGCAGCGCTCGAAGTTCGGGTTGCCCTCGGGCACGGTCTGCAGCAGCACCCGCCCGGGCGCGCAGAACGACGCGATGAGGTCGACGTGGCCGTCGGTGTCGCGGTCCTCCACGAGGCCCTTCCCCAGCCACACGACGCGCTCGGCGCCCAGATGCTCGATGAGCGACGCCTCGATCTCCTCGCGCGAGCGGCCGGGGTTGCGGTTCGGGTGCAGCAGGCACTCCTCGGTCGTGAGGAGCACGCCGTGCCCGTCCACGGCGATCGAGCCGCCCTCGAGCACGAGCGGGACCTCCACGATCGGATCGCCCAGGTGCTCGACGAGCCAGCGTCCGGCCTCCTCGTCGCCGTCGAACGGGGTGAAGCTGCCGCCCCAGCCGTTGAAGCGGAAGTGCACGCCGGTGCGCAGGCCCGACTCGTCCACGACGTAGATGGGGCCGGTGTCGCGCATCCAGGAGTCGTCGATCGGGCGCTGCACCACCTCGACCCGGTCGGTCACGGCCGCGGTCGCATCGGCGGCGTCGGAGGGATGGACGACGAGCGTCACCGGCTCGAACGCGGCGATCGCGTTGATGACCGTCGCGTGGTCGCGCCGCGCCTCCTCGATGGTGCTGCCCCAGAGCTCCTTGCGGCACGGCCAGGCCATGAGCGTCCGCTCGTGCGGCGCCCACTCCGCCGGCATCCGCACCGTGCTCAGTGCGACGAGCGAGCGCGCCGCAGCCGCAGGCGCTCCTCGTGCTTGTCGACCACGTGCTCGATGAGCTGGAGGATCTGCGTCGGCCCCGTCGCCCTGGCCTGGCCGTACATGAACGCCTCGCGCCAGTCGGCGGCCTTGCCCTCCTTGGCCATGACGTTGAAGAAGGAGCGCTGCATCTCGACGCGCACGCGCGCGTCCTCGGCGATGCCCTTCGTCACGTTCGGACCGGGCAGCTCGACGCGGTACATCTGCACGTCGCGGCCCCCGCGGAGCTCGACGCCGAACACGAGCTTGAGCTGCGCCAGCGCCGGCACCTCCTCCTGGAAGCGCGTCACGGCCAGCTCGATGAGGCTCTTGGCATCGTCTCCCGCCATGGCGCGGCAGGCTACCTGACCCGCCCGCCCACCCCCTGCCGCCCAGCGCCTGTGATTGCATGGCGGCCATGAGCGAGTTCGACGGGCAGGTCGCGATCGTCACCGGTGCCGCGGGTGGCGTCGGCAGGGAGGTCGTGCGGCTGCTGCACGCCGCGGGGGCCGGCGTGGTGGCCGAGGACCTCAACCCGGCGGTGGCCGATCTCGAGACGGACGACGGGCGGATCGTCGCGGTGCAGGGCGACGTCGCCGACGCCGCGACGGCCGACGCAGCGGTCGCAGCCGCCGTCGATCGCTTCGGCCGCCTCGACATCCTCGTCAACAACGCGGCCCGCTTCCTCATGAAGGGCATCCTCGACACGAGCGACGAGGAATGGGACGGCGTCATGACGACGAACGTGCGCGGCTTCTTCGTGCACTCGCGCGCCGCGCTGCCCGCGCTCGCCGAACGCGACGCGTCGGCGATCGTGAACATGGCGTCGATCTCCGGGCTCGTCGGCCTCCCGATGCAGGCGGCCTACTGCGCCTCGAAGGGCGCCATCGTCCAGCTCACACGACAGCTCGCGGTCGAGTTCGCGCCGCAGGGCGTCCGCGTGAACGCGGTCGCGCCGGGCGCGATCGAGACCCCGTTCCTCCTCGACGTCCTGCCCCCGGACCCCGCGCCGATCCTCGCCGAGATCGCTGCCTCGCACCCGATCGGCCGAAACTCCCAGCCGGCGGAGATCGCCGAGGTCGTCGTGTTCCTGGCGTCCTCGAAGGCGGGGTTCATGACCGGCGCGATCGTGCCGGTCGACGGGGGCTTCACGGCGCAGTAGGGGTTTGGCGGCGCCCCGCGCCACCGTTCTGGTTCGGCTCATCGACGGCGGACGGGTGTGGGCGGCGAGCGCGGGTGGACTTTCGTCTGCATACGAGACCAAAGCTCACCCGCGCTGCCAATCGCACTCATCACGACACCGAGGCCGGCGCCACCACCCACCCCGGTCTGCCCTCGATGAGCAGTCCGGGCGCGGCCGCGCACCCCAACACGCGGCCGCGCGGAGCGAGCTACCCGCGCAGCGACGCCGTCCCCTCCGCATCCACCGACAACCCCTCCGGATCGCTCTCGGGGTCCCCGACCACGACCACGCCGTAGTCCCGCGCCGCGCCCTCGATCGTCACGAACCCGTCGCGGACGTCGCGCTTCACCGCCTCGGGGTCGCGCGACATCGGGTCGCCCCAGCCGCCGCCCCCGTTGTTGACGTAGCGCATCGTCGTGTCGGGCGGCGTGTGCCACACCGACCGGCGGCCGAACCACACGTACTCGCCCTCGGGTGACGGCGCGTTCGTCGCCGGGTCCAGGCGGCCGACCACCGGCAGCGCGTCGCCGTAGGCCTCCGACGTGATCGGCTTGCGGCCGGTGAAGCCGGTGTCGTCCCCCATCCAGAACCAGACGCCGCCGGTCGTGCCCGCCCGGCCGCCGTTCACGCCGTTGCCGCTCGGCTCCCGGTGGCGCAGAGAGATCGGGTAGTGCGCGGCGGGGCCTCGCCAGAGCGAGTCGGTCACGACCCCGCTGCCACCGCGGTGCGCGCCGGGCCCGGCCGTGTCGGGCATGACCTCGCGGCGGAGGATCACGACCGGCGCGTCGAACTCGGCCGCCTCGACCGGGGTCGCGATGCCGTTGGCCTGGTAGGTGAGGTTGAACGTGTCGCCGTCGCCCTCGCGGGTTCCGCCCCACGGCCCCTGCTCGCCGCCCGCCTGACCGGCGGACTGCCATGGCATGCCGTTCGGGTGCAGACCGCCCGCGTTGTGCAGGTTCGAGGACCCGGCGTCGCCGCCGATCGCGCGATCGCCGACCGCCTGCGCGAGCGCGCGCAACAGCGCCGCGTGGGCGATCTGCGACGCCTCGAAGTACAGGAACACCGGCCCGTCCGGCGGCATCGCGCTGATCAGCGTGCCCTCCGGAAGCACGATGTCGATCGGCCGCATGAGGCCCGACGAGTAGACGCCTCGCGGGTCCAGCAGGTACTTGAACGCGACCCCGACGACGGACTTCGCGTCGAGGAACGTCGCGTTCACCGACGTCCGCGCCTGCCGGGAGCTGCCCGAGAAGTCCACCTCCGCGCGGTCGCCGACCTTCGTGATGCGGACGTGGACGCGGTAGGACTCGTCGTCGGCGGCGCCGTCGGCGTCCATGATCGCCTCGCCCTCCCACGACCCGTCCGGCACCTCCGCCAGCGCCTCCTGCATGCGCTCGGCGCCCGCATCGCAGACGTACGTCATGGCGCCGAGGACCGCCTCGGGCCCGTAGCGCTCGACGGTCTCCGACAGGAGCCGCTCGCCCAGGTCGAGGTTCGAGCAGATCGTCTGCATGTCCGGGAACAGCAGGTCCCCGAAGCGGCTGTTGTCGAAGATCAGCGTCCAGGTCTCCTGCACCGGCTTGCCCGCCTTGTAGAGCGCGCGCGGCGAGACGACCAGGCCGTCCTCGTAGAGGTTCGCCTTCTGCGTCGAGAAGCCGCCCGGCACGGAGCCGCCCATGTCCAGGTGGTGGGCCTTCAGCGTCACGAACGCGACGATCTCCGAGCCCGCGAACACCGGCCGGATGAACAGCAGGTCGTTGACGTGCGTGCCCGTCCGGTACGGGTCGTTGGCGATGATCACGTCGCCGGGCTCGAGGCGGTCGGCCCCGTACTCCTCGATCGTGATCCGGACGGACTCCGTCATCGTGCCCGTGAACAGGATGATCGAGTTCGACACCGCGGGCGTGAGGTAGCCGCTGCTCGGCGGCCCGGTCACCGTGGCGGCGAAGTCGTAGAAGTCGCGCAGGATGGGCGAGAACGCCGTCGTGAGGATCTGGCTGCACATGTGCTCGACGACGTAGCCGAAGCGGTTCGAGAGCACGGTCGCGGTGAAGCGATCGCAGCCGAAGCGCTCCTCGAAGGCCTGCTCGCCGAGGTCGCGGATGAGGGTCATGGTCAGTTCTCCTCCTGCTCGCGACGGATGACGAGCTCGCCGAACGGGCCGACGGTGGCGACCTGCCCGGGGCACACGAACGTGGTCGACAGCCCCTCGCGGATGATCGCGGGACCGGACACGGCGGCGCCGGTCGGCAGCTCCGAGCGGGTGTGCTCCCCGGCCTGCAGCGGGTCGTCGGCGTAGTGGCGCAGCTCGACGGTCCGGGTCGGCGGCGGCGCCTCCCCGCCGGGCGAGTGGGACTCGTTCGCGATGTACTCCACCTTGTCGGCCTCGACGACGAGCTCGACGCGGTAGGTGACGCCCTGCACCGGGATCGGGAAGATGTTGCCGTAGCGCCGGGCGTACTCCTCGTTGAACGCCTCGATCATGCCCTCGATCGTCGCCCCCGTGATGGGGCCGTCCGGGACGCCGATGAACGGTGTCTCCCAGCTCTGGCCGTAGAGGCGACCGTCGAAGCTGCGCCGGACCGAGATGCCGTCGACGTCTCCCACGCGCTTGCGCAGGCCCGCCTCCATCTCCTCGTACAGCGCGGCGATCTGCGGCGCCACGTCGGGCGAGAGGACCACGTAGTGGCTGCGGCTGTCGGAGTACACCTGATCGGTGCTCAGCAGCCCGAGCGCCGAGAAGTTCCCCGGGTGCGGCGGGATGACGACCTGCTTGACGTGCAGCAGCTCGAGCGCCGCCGGCAGGAGCATCGGTCCCGCCGCGCCGTAGGCCAGGAGCGAGAAGTCACGCGGGTCCACGCCGTGGCGGATCGCGATGTTCGTGACCTCCTCGGCGATGTTGTTCACCGCGATGCGGTACGCGAACGCGATCCGCTGCTCGACCGACAGCGGCGACTCCAGCGCCTCGAACGCCTTCCACGCGCGGTCGGAGTCCAGGTGCACCTCGCCGGAGGCGAAGCCGTCCGGGTCGAGGATGCCCATGAGCAGCGCCGCGTCGGTGACCGTCGGCAGCTCGCCGCCCCAGCCGTAGCAGGCAGGTCCGGGCTCGGCGCCCGCGCTCGCGGGCCCGACGAGCACGTCCCCGGAGGGCGAGATCGAGACGATCGACCCGCCGCCTGCGCCGACGCTGGAGATCTCCGTCGAGAGCGCGTTGATGATCATGTCGTGCTCGAGCTCGAACGTGTTCTCGACGAACGGGCGCCCCTCGACGACGAGCGACACGTCCGTGGACGTCCCGCCGACGTCGCAGCACATGAGGTTCGTCTCCCCCATCGCCTCGCCGAGGCGCCGACAGGAGACCGTCCCCGCTGCCGGCCCGGCGAACACGATCTTGAAGGGGTGCTTCAGCGCCTCCCGCCACGGCATGAGCGTCGCCGCGCAGTCCGCGAAGTTCAGCTCGCCGGTGAAGCCCGACTCCGTCAGCTCGCGGTCGAGCTGGTCGGCGTAGCCGCCGTACATGAGCTTCATGAGCACGTCGACGACCGTCGTCGACGCGCGGGCGTACTCCTTCGCCAGGGGCGAGACCTCCGAGGAGATCGAGATCGGGACGTCCCCGAGCACCTCCTCGGCCAGCGCGCGCAGGCGCTGCTCGTGCTGCGGGTTGACGTAAGCGTTGATGAGGCAGACTGCGACGCCCTCGATGTCGCAGCGCTTCAGCACCTCGAGCTGGGCGCGGGCCTGCTCCTCGTCGAGCGGGACGAGCACGGAGCCGTCCGCGAGCAGACGCTCGGCGATCCCGCGCCGCAGGTAGCGCGGCACGAGCGGCCGGCCCGCGTCGCCGAACGACCGGCGCCAGGAGGCGTCGGTCTGGCCGTCCAGCGGGCGCCACACCCGGCCCGCCGCCAGCATGTCGCGGTGCCCCTCCGTCGTGAGGAAGGCGACCTTCGGCAGGCGCCGCGTGATGACCGCGTTGAGGCCCATCGTGCTCGCGTGGTTGAAGACCGTCTGGCCCTCCACGCCCAGGCGCCGCGCGCCCTCGACCACCGGCGCGGCCGGATCGGTGCGGCTCGACGGGACCTTCGTGACCTCGATGCGCCCGTCGCGCACGGAGACGACGTCCGTGAAGGTGCCGCCCGCGTCGACGCCGAGCATCAGGCGCTCTCCATGATCCGCAGGCCGAGGGGGACGTAGGAGCCGAGCAGCGGGCCGGGCTCACGCGACAGCGAATGCAGGCACGCCTGGCACTTGCGCACCTCCCACCAGCCGCCTTCGGCGAGCACGCGGTACTCCGCGATGTCCGTGGCGCCGCACTCGGGGCACGTGGCCTCGACGGGCGTGCGCTCCACGCTGAGGTGGGTCTGGTCGGGTCTGGGGAAGGTGTGCAACGGACGTCCTCGTAGGTTCGCTATCGGTTGGCGCCGCCGCTGGGGCGGGCCGGATTCATGGCTGCTGCGCCGCCGTCGACCGGCACGATGCCGCCGGCCATGAACGACGCATCGTCGCTGAGCAGGAACGCGACGAGCGCCGCGACCTCGTCGGGGGACCCCGCGCGCCCGATGGGCGAGTTGCGGGCGCGCTCCACGGCGTCGCCGCTGCCGCCCTGGTCGGCGCCCTTCGATGCGACGAGCAGGTTCGTGGGGACGATGCCGGGAGCGACCGCGTTGACGCGCACGCCACGCGGGCCGCCATGGACCGCCGCGGTCCGCGCGAGGCTCGCCACCGCCGCCTTCGACACCGTGTACGGCACGAGGTCCGAGCTGCCCCGGTCGCTCGCGATCGACGCGGTCAGCACGATCGCGCCGCCGCCCTCCTGCCGCTCGAACTGGCGGAACGCCGCCCGCAGCCCGAGGAACGCACCCCGGACGTTGACGTTCATCACCGCGTCGAACTCGTCGATCTCGATGTCCGGGTACGGCGCGAGCGTCCCGCCGACGCCGGCGTTCAGGTGGTAGAGGTCGATGCGGCCGAACCGGTCGATCGCGGCCGCGGTGTAGGCCGCGACGCCCTCCTCGGTCGAGACGTCGGCGGTGACGGCGAGCGACTCGCCGAGGCCTCCGGCGACGTCCTCTGCCCGCCCGGGCACCGCGTCGACGACGACGACCTTGCACCCCTCCTCCGCGAGCCGGACGCAGACGCCGGCGCCGATGCCGCTGCCGCCGCCCGTCACGAGGGCGATCTTGTCCTGGAGCCCCCGCATCAGGCGTTCCTCCCGGCTGCCTCGAGCTCCTGCAGGACGATCGGCAGCGCCATCCCGACGGCAGCCATCCCGAGCGGGCTGGCCAGCTCGATGACCTCCATGACCTCCTGCGGCGTCGCACCGTAGCCCAGCGCGTTCTCGATGTGGAGCTTCAGGCCCTTCGTGTAGAGATGCGTCGCCGCGACGTCGAACGCGCAGTAGACGAACTCCTTCACCTTCGGCTCCAGCACGCCGTGCTTCCACGGGTGCGACGAGAACTCGACGTAGCCCTCGAAGAAGTCGGGATCGATGACGAGGATCTCGTGCCAGAACGGGTGCCAGTAGCCGCGGTTCTTCGTGAAGTCGGCCTTGAGCTGCTCCTGGCGCTCCGAGTAGGTGTCGTCGAGGTTCTCGTTGCGCTCGCCGAGCACCTCGAAGAGGATCGGCACGCCGATGTTGGCGGCGTGGATCCCGAGCGTCGCGGTGAGCTGGAGGACCTCGAGCAGCTCGGCCTTCGTCGCGCCCAGCTCGATCGCCCGCCGGATGTGGATCCGGGCGCCCGGCTCGTAGAGGTGCGTGCCGGCGGCGTCGATCGCGACGAGCAGGAGCTCCTTGATCTTCGGATCGAGGTGACCCCCGTCCCTGAACGGGACGCCCGAGAACTTCAGGTAGGCAGCGAAGAACTCGGGGTCCTCGTCGAGGAGCTGGTCCCAGACAGGGCTCCAGACGCCACGCAGCGCGATGTACTCGGCCTTCAGCTGCTCCCGGCGGTCGTCGGTCGACACGGGGTTCCTCCTGGTCTCTGGCCGGCTCAGGCGAGCTGGAGGGCGACGCCCTCGGGCACGTCCGCGACGGCGGGGAACCGCCGCGTGACCTCGGGGTCGTGCCCGGGGACGACCGTCGTCCCCGGCTCTGCGCCGAGCTGCTTGATGGTCTCGAAGCCGAGGTACATCTCCTCGAGATCGGCCAGCACCCCGAAGGGGCGGGCGTGCTCGAGCTCCTCGTACAGATGGACGGCGTCGGAGGTCAGCACGAGCCGCCCCGACGCGGTGTCGACGAGCAGGATCTGCTGGCCGGGCGAGTGCCCGCCGACCTCCAGGGCGTTGAGCCCGGGGGCGATCTCCGTCGCGCCGCCGTAGGTGTCGACGCGGCCGGCGGCGTCCAGATCCGCGACCCTGGCGATCTCGTCGGCCTCGACGTGGTGCCAGAAGCCGTGGTAGCGCGCGACGTCGCTCGTCCAGAAGGCGAGCTCGCGCTCGGGGACGAGGAACCGCGCCTTCGTGAACGCGCCGAGGTTGCCGATGTGGTCGTAGTGCAGGTGGGAGATGAGCATCGTCTCCACCTCCGCGGGCTCGATCCCGAGCAGCCGCAGCGCCTCGACCGGCTCGGTCAGGCAGGTGCGCCCGCGACGCGCGCCTGCGACCGGGTCGAAGCCGCAGTCGACGACGATCGTGCGACCGTCGCCGCGCAGCACGTAGAAGAAGTAGTCCATCACCTGCTCGCCGTCGGGCTCGCCGTAGTCGGCCCAGCGGTAGTACAGGGCGCCGCGTGTCGAGTTCAGCGTCGCGTAGCGGACCGCGACGACGTCCCAGGTGCTCACTCTGGTGCGGCCTGCCCGGCCCTGGCCGCCATCTCGACGTGATGCGCGCTCGCGTCCGCGGCGGCGTCCGCGTCGCCGTTCTCGATGGCGATGACGATCGCCTGGAGCTCGACGAGCGACTGCTGCGCCCGGCCCGGCCGCGCCATCGACGTCGCCCGCAGGACGCTCACGCGCGCGGTCAGCCCGGACAGGATCGAGTGGATCGCCCTGTTCCCGGAGCCCTTCAGCAGGACGTCGTAGAAGAGGTCCTTGGACTGGATCATCGCCAGCGTGTCCGCCCCGTCGCCGGCCGACATGACCCGCGCGACCTCCTCGTAGGCCGCGCGCAGCGCCGTGACCTGCGACTCCGACGCGTGCTCCACGAACCGGCGCGCGGCGAGCGACTCGAGCGCGGCGCGCACCTCGTACAGCTCGGCGGCCTCCTCCGCGGTGGGAACCGCGACGACCGCCCCGCGCTGCGGGATGGTCGCGACGAGCCCCTCGGCGGCGAGCTGGCGGAGCACCTCGCGGATCGTGGTGCGCGACACGCCGATCTGCTCGACGAGCTCGCGCTCGATGAGCCGCTGGCCCGGCTTGAGCCGGTGCTCCACGATCGCCTGGCGCAGCAGGTCGAGGACCTGCTCGCGCAGAGGCGCGGCGACCCGCTGGACGCCGAGCGACAGCCCCTTGTCCTCAGGTCGACCGATGCCGATGGAGGTCTCCGTCACGAGCGCGAACCTAGCCGATCGTTGTCATACAATCAACCGCCCTGCGCCTCGTGGATCCACTTGGCGATCGTCGTGTGATCGGTGTCCTTGGGGAGGTCCTCCGCGGCCTTCCGCCACTGCTCGACGATGATCTGCGTGACGGTGGAGGGCGACCCCGTCGACTCCGCGAGATCGAGCGCGCAGCCGATGTCCTTGACCATGAGGTTGATGTTGAAACCGTCGTCGTAGGTCCCCGGCAGCACGAAGTCGGGGAACTTGTGCTCCGTGGAGTAGCTGCGGCCGCTGGACGTGTTGAACGCGTCGATCATCACCGCGGGATCCAGGCCGAAGCGGCGGCCTGCCTCGACGGCCTCCGACGTGGCGATGAGCGTCGCGGCGGACAGCAGGTTGTTCAGCGCCTTCAGGGCGTGACCGGCGCCGATGCCGCCGACGTGTAGCGCACGGGCGCCGACGACCTCCAGCAGCGGCCGGGCGGCCTCGACGTCGGCGTCCTCGCCGCCCACGACGATCGTCAGCGAACCTGCCCTCGCCCCACGCACGCCGCCGGACACGGGGGCGTCGACGAAGTGGACGCCGCGCTCCGCGATCGTCGCCGAGATCTCCTTCGTGTCCGTCGGCGCGGAGCTGCTCATGTCGAGCAGGAGCGTCCCGGGCGCGATCGCGTCGAGCAGAGCCTCGTCGACGAGCACCGAGCGGACGATCTTCGAGTTCGGGAGCATGAGGACGACGCCGTCCGCTCCCTGCGCGACCTCGGTGACCGCGCCGACGATCGTCGCCCCGCTCCCCGCGACGGCCTCGCGCGCCTCCGCGGAGACGTCGAACCCCCGGACCGAGTAGCCCGCCTTGACGAGGTTGTCGACCATCGGGCCGCCCATGTTGCCCAGGCCGACGAAGCCGATCGTCGTGCCCGGGCTCAGGACGGGCGGCTCAGCCCTCGTGGGCGAGGTCATCGAGCACCTTCTCGGCGACGCGGAAGGACTCCAGGCCGGCCGGCATGCCGCAGTACACGGCGGCCTGCAGCAGCACCTCCTGGATCTCCTCCTTCGTGGCCCCGTTGTTGACTGCCCCGCGTACGTGCGCGCCGAGCTCGGTCGACCGGTTCAGCGCCGTGAGCATGGCGAGGTTGATGAGGCTGCGCGTCTTGCGCTCGAGGCCCGGACGGTTCCAGACCGCGCCCCAGCAGAACTCCGTCACGAGCTCCTGCATCGGCTCGCGGAACTCGGTGCCGCTCTGTAGCGAGCGGTCGACGTAGGCGTCGCCGAGGACCGCCCGGCGGACCGCCATGCCCTGGTCGTAGAGCTCGCTCACGCGCCCACGCCCTTCGCGTAGTCGGCGTCGGAGACCTCGTCGAGCCAGTTCGTCGTGCCGATCGACGTCGCGGTGTGGAGCAGGAACGAGTCCGGCGAGCCGCCGTGCCAGTGCTCCTCGCCCGCGGGGATCCAGGCGATGTCGCCCGCCCGGATCGCCTCGACCTTGCCGTCGCGGGTCACGACGAAGCCGGAGCCCGCGATGACCTGGAGGATCTGGCCGACGTCGTGCGTGTGCCAGTAGGTCCGGGAGCTGGGGCCGAAGAAGACGTTGTTCATCGTCACGCCCTGCTCGCCGGCGAGCAGGACGTCGGCCCAGACGGTCCCGGTGAAGGTGGACGTCCGGTTCTCGGACGCAGTGTCGGCCTCGCGGCCGCGGATCACGCGCATGCGGTTCTAGTCCTGTGGGGTCGTGGGGTCGTGCAGGCGGATGCCGCCGGCGAGATCGCCGAGCGCATCGACCACTCTGTTGGAGATCTGGTCGCCGTAGCCCAGACGGGCGGCCACGCCGAAGCTCGCGACGGAGCCCGCCGCGTTGATGGACGGCGTCCCGATGCTGTGGACGAAGTCCATGTACAGCAGCAGGTCCTTCATCATGAGGTCGCTCGACAGGCCGCCCTCGAGGTAGTCGCCGTCGACGATCTTGGGGAAGCGGTTCAGCGTCGCGAAGTTCACGCCGCTGGAGGCGTTCAGCACGTCCAGGAACGTGTGGAGCTCGAGCCCCGCCTTCTTGGCCGCGACCATCACCTCTGCCGTCGCGGAGAGGCTGACGCCGTTGAGGAAGTTGTTCAGCAGCTTGGCCACGTGGCCGGAGCCGCTGGCTCCCATGTGGAAGATCTTCGCGCTGAACGCGTCGAGGATCGGGCGCACGCGCTCCAGCGCGTCCTCCGAGCCCCCGGTCATCAGCGTGAGCGTGCCCTTCTCGGCGGCCGCGGCGCCACCGGAGATGCCGGCGTCGAGGTACTCGGCGCCCTTCTCGGCGAGGTC